>JAEEGI010007126.1_pt1 | contig 25103 bp, 13 predicted proteins | sample 8958751 | NCBI WGS metagenome assembly JAEEGI01 (sample SAMN16246545, study PRJNA631951) | gut metagenome | biome: gut microbiome; feature: rumen; material: KS-attached | host: Bos | place: Iran: Karaj | collected 2018-10
GTCACATTTGTATAAATAATTATTTAAAAATGATAAACATTCATTTAAATGTAAGTTAACTTTTTTATAATCAAATAAAATTTTCATGTGATTTGCAATTTTTTCTAAAACAAATTTTAAATTTATAATAGATAAAATATTATTTCCCATTTGAATATTATCAAATATACATTTTGTATATAAAATAAATTTTTTAATTACTCTTTTAATTAAAAATATAGATAAATTTATTTTGGCTTCTAAATTTTTATTTATTTGTTCATATGAATTAATTAAGCTATTAAGTGGATTATTTAATTCATGATGAATAGTTGTTAAATGTTGAAATGAAATAGATTTAATTAATTTTTTTCTTAATTCAACTCTTTGATCGTTACAATTATCAATTGAAACTAATATATAACCAGGAATAAATTGGATTTTTACATATAGCATATAATAATCAGAAATATAAGTTCCAATTGAATCTTCATTATTTTTAAATATTGAATCATATAAAGTTGTTTTTGATAATTTATCTAATTCCAATTTTCTAAATTTTATTAAATCTTGTGTTAATTTTTCTAAATAATTAGCTTGATTATTTTCTTCATTACGTAATAGAAAAGTATCTTGAAAAATATTTCTTATCAAAGTATTTGCAAAAAGTACTTCATTTAAATCATAATATTGTTTTTCTTCTTCGATTGATTGTAAATTATTTGAAATTATCATTATTCCTGTTGGAAATTTATCTAATATTTCAATTAATGTAGAATTATTATCCATTTAATGCTATCAAAAATAAATTAAAATAAGTAAAATGAATCATTAAAAAACCATAAAATATTAGTAATAAAATTATTTCAAAAAAAAAAAAATTCATTTAATAAAAATAAGGATATGAATATAAATTCAAAATAATATTAAAGAATAAATATTAAAAAAAATGCTAAATATATTAACAAAAATATAATAGAATATATAATAAAATTATCTTAAATTTCATAAGTTAATAAAAAAAATAAAGTAGTTACAAAATTAAAATTGTTTTCCATTTTTAAATGTTAAAAAATTTATTTATTTATTTATTTAATTACCTTCATCTCCTTTTAAAGACTCAATTTGTTTTTGAAGTTCAGTAACTCTTACTCTAAGTTTTTCATTTTCTTCTTTTAATTTCAAATATTCGTTTTTTAAATTATCTTGATCTATTTCTTCTGGGGCGCTCATATTTCTTTTAATAAAATCTATTGGATTAGTTGGTTTATCAGTTTCTTCATATAATGAAACTAAAACTTTTGTCAATTGATCTACAACTCCAGTTTTTTCTAAATAAGCCCTAAATTCATCTTTTTTTGCTTCAATTGTTTTTGCTTGAGTTGCCATCTTTTTAATTTAATTTAATAATAAATAAAATAATGAAATATTTTTTTAATTTAAATATTTAATTTTAATTCTTTTTATTGTCATATTAAAATTTATTCTAATTTTTTATTTACCTGAATTTGGATTATTAAATTGATTTTGATTTGATTCTTCTACTAATTTATTTACTGTCATTTCTAAGTCATCTATTCTTTCACTCATTTCATCTATTCTATTATTTAGTTAATATATTAAATTTATTTAATTTTACCTTCCTACGATTGAGTTTGTCATTGTTTTAAATCTTTCTTCCATTTGATCTAATAATCCTTTTACAAAAGATGTTAATTCTTGTGCGTTTTGAACTTCTATTTTTTTTTTAAATTTTGAATTTACCTTGTTCTGACATTTATTATATTTGAAATTAAAAGTTTATTTTTTCTTTTAACAAATATAACTTCTAAATAATAATTTAAATAATGTCAAGAAATAAAGAAAAGTTTGTGGAAGATAATATTCCTTATAAAATGAAGATAAATAATACAATAGATTATTTAGATGAGGATAAAAGAAATAACTTTAAAAAAGCATTATTATATCATAAATTCGATCAAGAAGTATATATTCCTCAGACAATGTCAATAAATAAAACAGAATATAAAAACAAAAATTATTTATTGAATAAATTAGTAAAATTTAATTCAGATCTTTATAATGAAAATCAAAGATTAAATAAACTTCAAAAAGACAATGAAAAATTTACAAGACAATATCAATTAGTAAAATCAGAAAATGAAGCAGCTCAAAGTCAATATTTACAGAGAATAGAAGAAGTATATAAAATTAAAGGTTATAATCCAAAATTAATAACATATACTGGAAATGAAAATATGTTTGATCCATCAGTTCTTTTAGAAGAACAAGAAAAATTTCCTATTGTTGTTAAAATTGAAGATAAAACTGATATTAGAAGAGATATGAAATATTTATATAAATTTGAAGAATTATTAAAAGAAAATAAAGGAAAAACTAAAGAAGAAGAAGCTGAAGAATTAGAAAGAAAAAATAATAATTTAGAAAAAAAAAATGTTACTTTTACTGTTGAAAGAAAAGATTCTATTATATCTGATGATTATGCTGCTGCTAAGGAAGATATTAAAAGGAAAATTATGGAAGAACTTAGAATTAAAAATATGTCTTTAAAAGAATTAAGACAAATGAATTTAGATTTAATGAATGAAATTCAAGTTACTCAAACAACTTTAAATAATATTGGAAAAGATGAAGATTTATTTACTAAAAAGAAAAAATTTGTTATTGAAGAAACTTTCCTTTCTTCAAAAGGAATGTTAAGAAGTGCTAAAAAAAGACATAATGATAATCTTGAATCTAATCAAGAAAAAGAAAAAATAAATATATTAATTCAAGATAATATAATAAATGATAAAAAAGAAGAAGAAAAACAAGAAGAAAAGAAAAAAGAAGAAGAAAAAAGAAAGAATAAAAAATATTTATCTCAAAGAGAAAGAAAAGCAATATTTCAAAAAGAAAAACAGGCAAGATTAACAAAATTATATCACAATATTTTAAAATCTAATTTTAAAGATGAAGAAAAGAACATAAAGGATTATATAAACAATTATTCAGAAAGAAAAATAGCTGATGTAGATTTAAAATATGGAAGTAATTTACATGGATTTTTAAGTGATTTTCAAAATTATATTGAAAAAACAAATATTCCAAATCTTGCTAATGATGTAAATGAAGCTATGAGAGATATGAATAGAATTAATATAAGTTCTGATAATAAATTTAATAATAAAATCACTCTTGAATCTATTCATAATAGTGAAGATTTATTAGATTTAGATGAAAAAATCAATAAATTAGGTTATGATTATACTGAAAATCTTCTTCAGAATAAATATTAATTCATTTTAATGTTTTATATAAATTTATTTATATTTATGTTAGCTAAAAATTTTATCATTTTTTCTTAAAACAATTTATTTTATGTTTTAATTTAAATAATTTATTTTTTCTTTTCTTTTTCTCTAGTCTTTTTTTCTATTTCAAATTTTTTTTTTCCATATAAATCCATAAATTTAACTGTGGTTTTATCATCAACTAAATCAATTATCATTTTATTTTGTTTTTCCCCTTCATTAAATTTAATTTTTATAAGGGTGTTTTTTCTTTCTATAGAATATATTTTACTAATGTTAAACACTATAATTAAACCTAAATCAAAAGTATTTAGAGTAAATCTAAAAATATATATTTCAAATTCTTGAAATGTTATCATACATTCATTATTTTTTGTATATTTATGAGAATTAAAATATTTCATTTGACATAAAAATAAATCATACTTTTTTTCTTCAATATTTTTATATATTTCATTTATAGGAATTTTATCAATTATTTTAATATTTATTTCTTCTTCTTCTTTTACATTAATTGCATCTTCATCTTTTTTTTTGTTATTAAATTTCCACATTTTAAAATTATCCAATAAATTATTTTTATTATCTTTACATAAATTACATTTTGGATCATGATTAAGTAAACTAATATCAAATTTAGTGATTAATTCATGAATAGCAGTAAATCCACCATAACAAAAAGATATATAAGGGTAATTTGCGTTTAATAATGTAATAAGTAATTTTTTTAAATTATCATATTCTTTTAATTTAAATTTATTTCTAATTGTCATTTTCCTTGTTAATTCTTCATTAAGTTCTTTTTCAACTTTCATTTGTTCAGATAATAATTTATGTCCAGTTTGTTTTTCTATATAATAATCATCTTCAAAACTTTTAAAATAACTTGTTCTTGATGTCATAAAAATAAAATGATAATGTCCTTTATCACTTAAAAATCTTTCTTTTATTTTTTCAACAAAATCATCTGATTTTAATTCATTTTGTTCTACCATAATCATTTTAGGTAAAAAACCAGTTTTTTCATTTTCATCTTCAAAACTTCCATATTCTAAAATTCTTAAATCTAAAAGAATATATTCTATTTTTTTATTTATTTTCATTTTACAATGTTCACAAATATGATGTTTACTTTCATATTTTTGACTATTTTTTTTTAAATAATTTTTACATAAATCATCTGGACATTTAATAATACCATTATAACAAATATAAAAAATTTCACTTGGAAAAATAGGCATTGTAACAAGAGATTCAGGTTTATATTTTTCAAAACATTTTTCAATATTATCTGAATGATATTTAAATATTTCTAATTTATTTGCTAATAATCTAAAACTATAAGGTGTTTCATCTCTTAATTTTATTGCAATTTTTAATATTTTTCCCATTTCATCTACATTATTTATTGTTAATTTAGTCATTAAAATTGGAATATTTAATTTTTCTTCTTTTAATATTTTATCTTCATTAAATATTAACAAAGCAACTATAAAATAATGAACAAATAATTGATCATCTAATCCAATTAATAAATTCCAAAAATAATATGTTAAATCTAATTCTAATCTTGATGAAAATATTGTTAATAACCAATTTGTTGCATACATTGTTGGATCTATCATTAATTTATCTAATAAATTAAAAATTTGAGGTTTATGATATTTTAATAATAATGTAAGTAAACTTAAAGAACTTTTCAATGAAAATATTGTTTTTTCATAATAATAATTTTGAGCAAATTTATTGATTAAACCTTGAGCTAAATAAAATACTTCTTCTAAAGAAAAATTGAATTGATATTTAAAAATTAATAAAGCACCTATAATTTCATTTAATCCTTGTTTATATGAAATTATATTATAATTACAATAAAAACAAATTAAGAATTCTAAATTTTTTTGATAATCAGGATACATAGAAGTTTCCTTTCCTCTTGTTCTTGCAACATCTTTTTGAATTGCTTTTAAATTTTCTTCTGATTGATAAAGACATTGATTTATTTGATAATTTACAAATGATACATTATGAGGAAGATTTTTACATAATATTTCTTTCCATTCTTCAACTGTATATTTTGATAAACTCCCAATTTGATTTTTATTGTTATTTTCTATGTTTATTTCATTAATATTTTCTTTTATTATATGATTTTCTTCTTTTATTATTTTATTATTATCATTTTCTTTATGTGTTATATTATTTGACATTAATTTTGCAAAATTTTCTTCTATGTTATTTAATTCATCTTTTATTGTATTTTCTTCTATTATTGATATTTGCTTTTTTTCTTCTTTTTTATTATTTTCTTCATTAATAATTTCGGTTTTATTTTCTTTTTCTTTATTATTAATATCAATAATTTCTTTGTTAATGTCAATATTTTCTTTTATTTTTGTATTATTTATATTATCTTTAGAATTATCAGGTATATTTTTACTTTTTTCTTTTTTAGATTTATTTAAATCATCATTCCCTTTATTATTTTCTGAAAATATTTTTAATATTGCATTAAAATCTTCTTTTGATATAGTTCGCTCTTTATTCATATTATTCTTTTAATTAATTTAAAAGAAAAAATAAAATTATAATTATTTATAAAAAACTATAAAATAAAAACCCTCATTGATGTTGATGATTTTTATTAATTAATTTTTATTTTTTATTATAAAAATCCATTTTTCTTCTCTTTGAAAAAAATTATAAAAATAAAAAAATTAACTTAATGATAACTATTATCTTTCATTAATTATTGTGCTACTACCATTATTTTTATGAAATTTATTATTTTATTTTCAAATATTTTTCTATAAAGAATTATTTGGAATTTGTAGAAAAATATAAATCATACTTCATGAAAAACATAAACCTTTATAATATTATTAATATTATTTTTTATTATAATTATTAATTTCATTTTTTTCATTTTTCATTAATTGTCTAATATTATTTATTAATCTTCTTTTAATATATCATAAGAAGAAAAATTTAACATACTAATATTTTCTCAATAATCATTAAAAAGTTTCTTTTTTTAATTAGTTAATTAAAAGATAAATAAACTCAATTAATATAAATTTAAATAAATAAAAAAAATAAAAAACTAATTTACAAAATGAAAAAAAATTATAAATTATAAAAAAGTTTAAAATTCATCAGGACAAGGAATAGTATCATCTCCTACTAAAGATGGAATGTATTGATGATCAATAGGAGTAACATCAATAGAATTATTAGCGCTTAATCCTCCTTTAAAAAGACATTGAATTTTTTGATTTTTAAAAGTAATACCAATACCATCAAATCTTCTTGTTGCTGTTCCAGTCATAATATAATCAGAAACTAAATCTTCTATTGATTTTTTATTTGAAGAATCAAAAGACAAATTTTTATATGTTATATTTTTTATTGGAGAATCTGGAGCTGAATTTTTTTTTATATTTATTAAATGTTTTGATAAATTGTCTGAATTTAATACTTTTTCTAATCTTGCTGATTTTGAAAATAACATTTTTTCTTCATTTTTATTAGTTTGTTTTTTTTCTTCTTCTTCTATTATTAATTCATTTTGAGAATTTGTATTTTTGGATTTTGGATAATTAAATATATTTGAATTAGGTTTATTATAATTAAAGATATTTGATTTAATTGGTGATTGAATATTGTTTTTATAATTTAGAATATTTGAAGTTTGATTATTATTTTTTTTTGTATTATTTTTATAAAAATTAAATAAATTTGAATTATTACTTGATGATGTTATTTCTTTGTTTTGAGGTATTATTTTTATTTCTTGATTTGCTTTTTTTATATTACCAAATAAATTATTTTTTGATATTTTTTTATGTTTAGACTCATTTAATGATATATCATTTTTTATACTTTCTTCTTTGTTATGAATATCACTTTCTTCGATTTCATTTATATAAGATTTTTTCTTTTTTGATTTAGATTTTTCTTTTATTTGTTTATTTTTAATTTTTGATGAAATTATTTCAGAAATTGGTTTATGCTTTGGTGTTATTATATTATTATTTTTTTCTTCTTTTATTGGTTTTGTATTGTTTATTTTAATTTCTACTTTCTCTTTGTGTTTCAATTTATTGTTATTTTCATTATTAATATTATCATTTTTATTATTTAATATTTCATTCTTTGTTTTTTTGTCTTTTTTTTCATTTATTATTTCATCGATATTAATCTTTTCTATTTTATTATTCATTTCATTTAATTCTTTTTCACTTATTATATTATTTTCAAATAATTTATTTATTATCATTCTTAATTGTTCATTTAATAAATTAATAAAAGCATCTTTTAAAACATTAATATTTTTCTTATAATTTTCACTTTCTTTAAGACTTTTAACAATAAATTCTTTTAACATTGTCAATTTAGATTTTTTCTTTTCTTGTTTATTATTAAACGATTCCATTTCAGAAAGAGGAATAAAAATTTTAGGTGACATATCATTTTTAAAAGATCCTAATAAATTATTATCATTAAATTTAATCATAGGAGAATTTTCATTTTTATTTTCAAAAGTCACAGGTTTATTATTTTCATTATTTTTATTTTCTATTTCTTTAATAGAATTATCTTCAACTTCATTAGTAATAATTATTGGATCAGTAACTTCATTGCTTTTAAAACTAATTGCTAAATTGTTTTTAATAGATTCATTTATATTGTTAATCATTAATTGAGCTGAATTTTCATGTCTATGTATAATTCCTTCATTTAATTCATTATTATTTTTTTTTTGATTTTTTAATATATCTAAACCTTTTCTATTTATTAATGTCATTATTTTTTTCCTTTGTCTTGGATATTTTTTAAAATTAGGAATTTGATTTGTTTCTCCAAAAGACAATTTATAAGGATCATTTACAAATGATACATTTATTTTATTTCCTATTATACTTTTTGTAAAAATGTCATAATTTGAATTATTTAATTTATTACTTATATCTATATTTGATTTTAATAAATCTTCTACTATTTTTAAAAGAATATTATTTGATTCTAATAACAAATTATTGTCTAATATTAACTTTTTATTCATTTGAGAATTTAAATGTGAAATAAAAAAACATTCAATATAACAATAAATAAAATATGTTGAATATTTTATAAATTGATTTTTTATTTCATTTTCATTTGAATTATTAAAAATTTCATTATATAATAGAGTAATATTTGCTTGATATTTGTTATTTAATTCTTTCATTTTATCTTCTAAATTTTCATTACTATTATAATTATTAATACAACTTAAAGAAACTTCAGATAAATTTTTAAACATTTTAATATCTGAATTAATGTTTTTGTCTTTTAAAGAATTTAAATTAGAAATTAATTTATTGAAATTTTTAATAATTTCTTCAGTTTCATTCTTTTCTTTAACTTCATTATAATTTTTATTCACTTTCATAATTTCTTCTTTAATTTGATCATACATATCTTGTAAATCTCTTAACATTTGAGGAATATCATTAGGATCATTATTAAATATAATTCCATTATTATTTTTATTTTCAAAATCTTTTTGTTTTTTTCTATTAGATTCTTCTAAAAGAGAAATAATATTATCTTTATCTTTAATTTCATTATTCAAATTATCAATTTGTTTTTTTAATTCTTTAATAATTCTATTATGTTCTAAACAATTATTAATTATATTATCAACAAATCCAAAATTAAAATTCCCATTTAATTTACTTTGACTTTGAGTTTTACTTAAAAAATCTTCATTTTCTTTTGTGGTATCAGAATTACTCATTAAATCAGGAGTACTTTTTTTATTTACTAATAAATCTTTTTTACTTACTTTTGTAGTTTTCGAACTAATAAATTTTTTTTTATCTTCATCAAAACTTTCATTAATTTCTTCAAATTGATTATCTAAATAAAACTCAATTCCATTATTAGATAAAATTTCTCTTAATTTTTTATTTTCAATTTGAACAACTCCTAATTCTTTTCTTAATTGATTATTAATTTTTTGTAATTCCTCATAAGTTAATTTAATATTAATTTTAACTTTATTTTTAATATGTTTAACTCTCTGAGCAAATTTTAAAGAAGAAGTAGTTTCATCAATATGATAAGAATGAGGTGAACAAGTAACAATTAAACTAGTTTTAAAATTTCCTCCTAAACTTTCTTGTAAAATTCTAGTTAATTTACTATCTCTATAAGGAATATGTTCTGAATTTGTAGTTAAAGCATGAATAACATTTCCTAAAGCTGATAAACTTAAATTTATTTTTTTAGCTTCTTCTAATGTTTCTCCTACTGCTCCTGTTTTAGATATTTTTTCACTTCCTGCTAAATCTACTAAATTTAAAATCCCTTTTTTAGAAAAATTTGCATTATGTAAATTTTGAGTTACTTCAAATATTAATATTGAATGTGATCTACTTGAATATGAATTTAATTTTGTTTCACTAACTATTCTATTTTCTTGTGCTAAATCAACATATTCCATAAAAGTATCAAAAGAATCAATATATACTTCAGTTAATTTATCTACATAAATACCTCTTATTGGGTTTTCTTTAATTTTTAAATTATTTTCTCCAGTTAATAAATCATATATATTTTCTTTATAAATTTGTAATATTGACATTTTAAATTGAAAAGTAATATTTTCATCAGCATTTTCAACAAAGTTAAAAATATCATTAATTAATCTAGGAATTATTCCTCTATTATTATTATCATATATATCATTACCATACATAGTAAAAGTTTTACCGGAACCACTTTGTCCATAAGCAAATATAGTTCCATTATATCCTGAAAGAACATCATTAACAATATCTTTCCCTACTAAATCATATATTTCATTTTGATTTGTTTCTGAATCAAATATAGTATCAAAAGTATATGGATTTAATGAACTTCCATTTTCTATTTCTAAAGTTTTATGAAAATGTCCATTTGGATTATCCTTTAAATTATCTAAATATTTTATACATTCTTTTCCTATATTATTACTTATTAAATCTTTTTCTACTTCATTTAAAGGTCTTATACGAATAAATACTCTTATATTACTTGAATGATTATTGTGATTTGAAGGTAAATGGGTTAAAAGAGATAATGTTTTTAAAGAAGAATTTTCTATTATGTTTTTATTTGTTTTTTCTTCTTTTATTGTTTTTGGCCTATTTTTATTATTGTCTAATATTGCCTTTAATGAATTTACTGGATTTATTGTTTCCGATTTATATGATAATAATTTTTTTTCTGAATTCAATAAACTATTCATTTTTATATTATATTATATTTACTTTAACGATTTTCTTTCTGAAAGTTGGTTTATCGTTTTTTTTGAGTTTTTAATTGATGAATTTGAGTGTAATGAATTATGTTGGCTTAATCTTTTTTTTGATGTTTTATTGTTCATTTTTATATATAAATTAAATTCATATATCATTTTTAAAATAATTAAGTTTATTTTTATTACAAATAACTGGTTCAAATTTAATTGTTAAAAATTAACAATTTAATTATAAAATTGAATTTAGATTTTTATGAAATAAATAATTTAATGGGTGCTGCATGTTGTATTAGAGTAGAAAGTATAAATGTCGAAAAAAATAATATAATTAAACATAGTGATAATGAAGATGATTATGAAAGTTCTTCTTCTTTATCTTCTTGTTCAGAAGAAAATATAAATGAAAAAAAAAATAGTGCAAGAAGTGAAGAAAAGATAATTACTTATTCTGGCCCAATTCTTCAATTACTAATGAAGAAAAGTCAGGATGATTATGAAGAAGCCAAAAATTTATGTTAATAATATTTGAAATAAATTAATTTATCATTAATTAATAGATCATGTATTTATTTAGCTAGTATTATTATAAATATGGAGTAAAATGTTGAGAACTTTTTATTATTTGAAATAATATCTTTATTAGAAATTAACTGTTATTTCATTGAATTAAATTCTTTAATATAATTATTATTATCAATAAGTTAATTAAAATATAAATAAACGATATTTTGTATTTATTATTCTTTTCTTAATAATTATTATAAAGTCAATTGAAAAAGAGAGATTTAAAAAAAAAAATAATGTAAATACTATTGTCTATTCATAGGAAAAGTTATGTACAAAAGAATTTGACAGATTTTATGAAATAAAGTAAGTAAATTTTAAGTAGATGGGATAAATATTGAGATTATTAAAAACATTTATAGAAAATCGATCAGTACATAATTATTTAATATAATTTTGAATAATTTGATTCAATTATAATATTTGTATTTCATATAATAATAATATAATTGAATTTTTCATTATTCTATCATTCAACAAAGGTTTATTTCATACAGTATAATTTTATGGAAAACTCATGAAATTTACCAAAATTACATTTTTCATATATTTTTATTTATATTGAAACACACAAATTTTAATTAATATGTTTATCAAAAAAATATGATCATTTTTATAACACATTATGACTTTTATGAATGAATTAAAAATTATCTATAATTTTAATTAAATCTATATAAATCCTTAAATCTAACATTTTTTTTATTTTTTCCTACTTTTAAATATCAATAATTTATTTTTAAAAAATATTTTATAAAAAAAAACTAAAAAAAACCGTAAAAATAAAAAGAACATAAAAAATATAAATAAAATGAGTAACACTCTAAACTCTGAAACAACATTTCAAGGGAATTTATTAAATATAATAGATATTAATGAAGGGAATACTTTTAATTTGAATTACAATGTTGAAAATTTAACAAGAGGAATTAACTTTAATTCAATTTCTCAAATTACTTTAAATCAACCTTCTGAAGCTATGCAAAGAATTAACAATGATAATGTATCATCTACAACTACAACAACTAAACCTATTTTATCAACATAAAATTTTTTATGGAATTTTTATATAAAAAAAATATGACTTTAAAACATAATTCAAAAATACTGTTTTAAAATATTTTTAATAATTAAATAAAAAAATATTCATTCCTTTTGAATTTCTTTTAATGTAAATAATATATTAAACTTAGATAAAAAATATAACTTTTTTACTCAAATATTAAAGTAATAAAATATACTTTAATTATCTTTTCTTTTTTTATTTACCTAAAATATTAATTAAAAAAAATTATAATAAAATTTATTGGATTTATATTAAAATTCAATATTATATCATGATATAATTAATCTCCAAAAAGATTAATTAGGCCTTAGATCAATGAGATAATTTTAAAAAGAAATTGTTTTTCTTTATTATATTCTATTTTTTTGAAATGAAGTATCAATGATTATGTTATTAATTAATTATTGAATTTAATCAATTTGAAGAAAAAAATATAATTACATTTACTTTAAATCCTCTTTTTCATAATTTTAAAGAATCTTTTATAAGTTCCATTTTATAATTGTTAATAATTATAGTAAGTCTATATTTAAATTTAATAATTTTATTTACACAATATATTACTTATTAATTTAAGTTATTTGTATTATAAAAAAATTTTTTCTAATTAAACATCAATTTATAAAATAATAAAATTATTCTTTTCCATTTATAATTTCTTTCATTTTTATATAAAAACTTCCTATATGTTTTATATATTTTCTTCCTAAAGTTGGATCTTCACATCTAACTTTATATTCAACAAATATTATCATTTTTTTAATATCATCTTCATTTGTGTTTGGTAATATTTTCTTTAGTAATGATAACATTTTGAGACAAACTTGTTTTCTTTTATTCGCTGTAATAGCATCTAATCCATTATTTTTATTATATATATTTTTAAAAAAATTATTTATAATTAAATTAAATTCATTTTTTGCATTTATTTCATCTTTTTCATCCATACATTTAAGGAAAATATCATAAATAAATTGAAAATCTTTATCATTAACTTCTATTTTATTTACATTTTTCCCTTTATTATATCTATTATTATTTAATTTTTTTGAAATCACTAAGTTTCTTTTTCCATTATTTATATTTTTTAACTTTTTATTATTATCTAATAATAGAAATTCAATGTCTTTTTTAATATCATGAATATCAATATCATTAATCTTATCATTTAAATTCTTTAATTCATTGTTTTCTAAATCAAAAACTTCTTTAATAACAATTTCAATAATTTCAGGTAAAATATCAGAACTTTTACTAGAAATATCGTTATTTCTATTATAAGTGAAAGAATCAAGAACATAAATAATATCTTTTGCGTAAGAATAAATATTTTGTTTATTTATATTTTTAAATTCTTTTTCTAAATCATTTAATGAATTTAATATATTTAGAACATATTTTTGATTTGTTGAAGAAGGCATTTCAGTATGATACCTTAATAATTTATCAATTATATCCTTTATATTATCTTCTTCTAAATTTTCTTCTTCTTCTTTTTCTTTATTAATCTCTTTTAGTTCGTTTTTACCTTTATTAACTAAATTTTCTTTTTCATTAGATAGTATTTTTTTATTATCATCATTAAAAGAATTAATTACAGTGTTATTATGATTATTAGTAGTAACATTAAAAGTAATATCAACTTCAATTTTTTCAGAATTTGAATATAAATCTTCATCATTTATTGTATTTGTCCCTTCATCAATTCTAGATTTCTTCTGTTTAATTGGCTTTAATATTTTAACATCATTTCTTTGAGTTTTTCCAAAAATTGAACCTTTCTTTTTTTCACTATATTTAAACAAAGAATAATCAGAATTAGAATTAACAGAAATAGAATCTTCTTCTTTAATATTTATACCTTCATTAACTAAAATATTTTTTTTCAAATTAAAATATAAATTCTTTGCTTTTTCAATAGATTTAATTAACGAATTTTTTTTAGTTTTTGAAAATTCATCTAATTTTTCTTCAAATTTAATGATGTTAGATATAGGAACATCACAGTGAGAAGAATGACCTATAAAATTTATTCGATATATTTTTTCTTTTAATTTTGATTCTGAATTTCTTCTATGATGATGAATTTGATATTGTATTTGTCCTGGCCACCAAGAAAATCCTTTTACTTTTGCCCATACTATTTCTCCTTTCTGAAATGCGTTTTCTATCCTTGTAACCATTTTTTTAATTAGTTTTTTTTCAGTTATAATATTTAAATTTGAGATTTTAAGGACTTTGAATTAAATGAGAAAATGATTATTTAATTTTTTTTTGTTTGTTTATTTATTTATTTTCCATTTTTATTCATTTGGAATTTATTTATTTTTTTTTTTTGAAATATTTTTGAAAATTGTCTTTAATGATAAAAGGAGTAAAATTATGTTTTATTTGAATTTTTTCATTAAATAATCTTTATTTTTTGGTATACATATTTTTTCATTATATTATTAACAATATATAAATAGAAATATCCTTTTTTCGTACTTGTTTCTTTTAGGAGATAAAATTTGAGGAATCACTTTTTATAATTTAAAATTCCTTTGACCATTTACATTATTTAAAATAAATATATTATTTAGGAAAAGTTTACTAATGATTTATTATTATTCAAAATATTTATTCTTTTTATTTATTTAAGGACTTCTTTAGAGTTTTATTTATATTATATAATCGATTTGTTCAATTGTTAGAAGGAATTCAAATTAATGGATAATTAATATATATATAGTTAATAAATATAATTAAAATATAAATTTATATATGTTTTTCTTTTCTAAAAAAAATGAAAAATCTTAAATAAATAAATATTTTAATGAAAAAAAAGAAAAATTAAATCAAAAGGTTAAAATAAAAAAAATAAAATTTACCAAATCATATTTTTATTCTTCATCCTCCTTGGATGTCTCATTATAAATAATATGTGGGACTTTAATAGATTGATCAACTATATTAACACTACTTCTATTTTCATCACCAAAATTATTTTTAACTCTTTTAAATTTATTTTTTTTAAATATATTAGGCTCTTTATCTCTAAGACAATTATCCTTAAAATCTAATTCTCTTAAAACTTCTTGAAGAGTATTTTCAATTCTATCAACTTGACTTTGTAACTTTTTTATTTTTTCACCTTGTTCAAAAATAATATAAGAATAAGGATGAGATATAAGATCATTATTAGTATAATTAATGTTAGAATTTTTACTTGATAAAAGAGAAGGTTTTGCAGATTGAATTGATGTTGAAGCATGACTGATATTATTTATTTTTTTTTGAATTAATTTATGATTATTATCATTATTATTATTTACTTCTGTTTTTAATGTATAATTTATTGGCATTGGTAAATTATATAAATTATAAAAATCTTCTGAATCATCATCTAATGATAAATTTCCACTATTTTCAAATATTTCATTTATGTTATTATTTATTGTTTTATATGTGTTTGTATTTTTTCTTACAATATTTTCCTTTGTTTCTTTGTTTTGAAGTAAATGTAAGTTTGAACTCTTTGAAAAAAAACTTTTTTGGTTATTTCCTAATTTTTTATTTAAATATTCTGTTACTGTGTTTATTTTATCTATATTTTCTAATTCTTTTTCTAAATTATATTCAAAGTTATTATCATTTATTTCTTTTATATTTATTTCATATTTTTTCTTTGTAATTAACCAATTATTATTAAAGTTATTCAACATATCTTCTTTAGTATTTTTTTCTTCTTCATTTGGAATAACTTTAACTTCATAATGACATTGAATTCCATGATAAAAGATAACCAAAAGAAAAACACTTTCATCAGGTGAAGGTGAATAAATAGTTTCTATTTTATCACTTAATTGAATAAATTCTAAACATTTTTTATATATTATATATTTATTTTTATCTAATAAATTATCTAAATCTATTTTTTTTGGTGTTGGTTTTTCTTCTTTGAAATTTAACCAAATACCAAAAATAATTTGTTTTAAATTTATACTATTTTTAATTCCTTTATTTTCTTTTATATCATCTGTTAAAGCAATTAATCTGTGATTTTGACTCATTGTAAAAAAACCACTTTTATATTCTGAATAATTATTTATATCATTTAATGAATTATTTCTATTTACTAAGTATTTATTTAAATTTGTGTTACTAAATGAAAGATTTTTTATTTGTTTTAATTCAAAGTTTATATTTGGGAATATTGAATATATTTTTAATATTAAATTATTATTTAATTTCTTATTTTCATTTAAATTTTCTTCTCTACTGAAATAATATATTGAATGAATAAAATTAGAATTTTTAAAAGAAGGAAAATCTTTTAATTCTTCATAAGCAACTTCAATAAATTGTAAAAATTGTTCTTTATTTTTTTCTTTATTTGTTATTAATTTAGGATTAAGATAAATATTACAATCATTAAATCTCTCACATGAAGTTTCTATTATATCATATATATTATTATTAGGATTTTTTCTATTTAATTTTCCAATTAATATATCTTGTGAATCATTGAAAATATAATTGTGAAAAGATTTAATTAAATCATTTGAAATATTAATTTTTTGAAAAATATCTTTGACTGAAATGACAAAAGGCTATTAAATTAAATATTATTTTACATTTACTTTGGAATCTGCTCTATTCCAATAAATCCTTTTTGAAACATTTCTTAATTTAAGATTTTTTCGAAAGAACTTTTGAATATTATTTATTTTTGAATCTTTAGATTTATTTGATGAAACCAAGTTGTTTATATTTATGCTTTCTTGAAAAATATCATCTAAAGTAAACCCACTATCAAATACTTCTTTTGTTTGATTCATTTTTTTGAAAAAATTTTTATATTAAATTTATAATTATTTATGATTTATAATAATTATAAACAAACAATGTTTTTTTCATTCAATTATTATTTCTATGAAAAATAATTAGATTAGTATTTTTCATGGTTCTATTTTTGGGTAATTAAAATTATAAAACAAATGTTTTATATATTTAGATTAAATATTTTATTTTTTTCTCTTAATTAAATTTGTTCAAAATTATTAATTATTTTGATTTATCTTTAAATAGTTTTTATTGTTATTAGATAATTTTTTTGGAATTTCATTTAAACTGAGAATTAATGCTTCTTTTGTTTGAATATTTTTTGTTATTTTTATTCCTAATAAATCTTTTGTTTTTACTGATAATTGATATTTTTGGATATACTTTTTTTTATCATTAATAATGTTTATACATAATCTAAATCTTTATGCTGATTCATTTTTTTAATTTTTATTGGTGATTATTTTTTATCCTTAATAAAAAATAAACTATTAAAAATATTATCAATAAATATTGTTTATTAAAATTAAGAAATTTGTGTAATATTTACAATCTATTTTTTATATCTTTATTTGTGGATTTATTTAAAAGATTATTAAAATAAACAATATATCCTTGGAATTTAAGATTTTTTTTTGTAAGAATAAATATTTTCCATATAATTTCCAATTTTTTTATTAATTATATTATTAAATTATCTACTTTTATTTTGGATTTGTGGAAACAAATTAATAATATTTTTGACAATTTTTGCAATAATTATTCAAATCAAAGTTATTATAAATTAATTAATTATCTTCATTTATAACCAAAAATTTAAAAATTACATTAAAATCCCAAAAAAAATATTTTAATTATTTATTTACTTTTTATACTATAATGGAAAAAACAAAATATTATTAACAAAAAAGAGAAAAAAAACTAACTATTTATAATATAAAAAACTAATAATTATCTTCATTATTTTTACTATGATTTTCCATAATTTTCATCATTCTTTCTTTAATATTAGTAACTAATTTTCCATCTTTAAATTCAACATTAATATTTATATTTCCAATAATTAATTTACCTAATCCATCAGGTCTTCCTTTCTTAAATTGTCCTTCAAAAATTCTTCCATTAATCCATTTAAATTTTCCATTTCCTTCTTTAATATTATCAACATAATCACCATAATATTCTCCTCCATCAGGCCATTTATATAATCCTTTTCCATTCATTTTTCCATTTATAAAACTTCCTTTATAAGTATCTTTATTTTGCCAAGTATATATTCCTATTCCAGTAATACAATTATCTTTAAATTCACCTTCATATGTATCTTTAAATAATTTATATGATAATTTACCATTTCCATTCTTTTTATCATTTTTAAATTCACCTTCATATATATGTTCTATTGTCTCTTCTTTACCTTTTCCTTCTTTTTTATTATTTATAAACTCACCTATATATATACTTCCATTTATACTTTTTTTTATTCCTTTTCCGTTTAAATATCCATTTATAAAATATCCTTCATATAAATTTCCTTCTATATCTATTAATCTTCCCCATCCCGTAAAAAAATTTTTTCTCCAATAACCTTCATATTTTGTTCCATCACTTTTTAATAAAACACCATATCCTTGCATTTCATAATTTATGTTTATTTCTCCTGTATAAAAAGATGGGATTATACCATTTATAATCAATATTTTTTTATAATATCTTTTTCCATAATCATAATTTAAGAAATTTATTATTTCTTCTTCTTTCTCATTATAAAATTGTTTCCATCCATTTTCATCAAATTTTGTTCCTATTAAACTTTCTGCTCTTTTTAAATTAAATAATGTATAATGTTCTGTTAAATCTTTTATAAGTTGATTTTCTTCTTCAATTAATTTTTGTTTTAAATAATTATTATATCTTTTTCTTAAGTAAAATCCTTTAAATGTACTTTGGATTTTTATTCTTTTTATATTATCTGGATCATTAGAAAATGAATGTTTTGAGTTATCTAAGTGAGTAAATGAATTAGATAAAAATGTGATATTTGGTTTTTTTAAATTATTTTTGTTATTTACATATTGTTTAAATTTACTTGTTTGATCATATGAAGAATTAATTAATTTATTAGTTTCAATATTATTAATATTGTTAAAATCTTGGGTTGTTTGATTATCTTTATTACATGAACATTTACAATTTACTACATCATTTCCCATTTATTTTTTTCTTAAAATTACAATTATTAAATTTGTTTATTTTTTTTTATGACATATGAATTAATAATTAATTATTTTATTATAACATATGTAAATAAATGTTTCTTTAATTAATATGTAATATTGAGATTTAATTTTTTCAAAAATTTAACAATAAATAAATATTTTATGCTAAGTAGTTTATATAGAAAAAAAATAAAAGATGGTTTATTTTTTAAAGAAATTAATTTTTATTTACATAAAAAAAATATAAACAATGAATAAATTTCTTAAAATAAAGGTAATATTAATTTTATTCTTTATCCATTATAAATTAAAAAAATTAGAAAAAAATATTCATTAATAATAAAATTTACAAAATAAATAATTAATCTTTTTTATTCATTTTATTCTTTATTATCAAATAAATCATATTCAAAAGTAATAATTCCATATTCTTTACTAGTTTTAGGTTTTTGACCAGCTAAAACAACTTCATCGGCAGAAACAATTATATCAAAATCAAAAAAGCCATGCTCTCTTATATTTTTCTTATATTCCGGTATTTCAATTTCTTCTTTTGGATTAATTACATTAAATGTTTTATAACCTTCAATATGAAAATAATATTTGTCTTCAACTACTTTAGGTTTAATTCTTAAATTTCTAGTTCCTCCACACATTGAAATTTGAATTATAAATTTATTATTTTGTGTATCTTTATAATATCTATATTTTGGTTGAAATGCTGTTCCTACTAATAAATTTTGACCTAATTCATCTATTAAATATTTTTTTAATGTATATTTTTTATTTGGTTTTGGATATAATTTAATTAAACTTTTTACTTCTTCTTCTTCTTTTTTTTCATTTTCATCTTCTTTTATATCTTCTTCTTTTTTTTTTTTGTTTTTCTCTGATTTTTGTTTTTCATCTTCTTCTATTATTTCTTTAATTTCATTTTTATCTTCTATTATTTTAATTTCATCTTCAGTTTCAATTCCTTCTTCCATAATTTCTTTTGATGTTTCAAATAAGAAATCTTTTATTTTTTCTTTGACTGGGAATTTTTCAATTCCAATATAAGAAATAATATGATTTTTAATATAATTTATTGTTGAATTATTATAATAATCTCCAGCTTCAGTATTCTCTCTTGCCATAATTAAATGAACAATATCTTTTTCATCTTTATTAATATCATTCTTTTCTGTATCTTCATAAATTTCTGTATAAAAAATAGTATTTTCTTTAATTTCTTTAGGTTTATTTTCAAAATACATATATTTATTTTCTTTAAGCTTAAAGGTTAAAGAACATTTTAAAACCTCATTAATATATTGATCAACTTCATGAAGAGTTGTTAAATTTTGTAAATTATGAAGAACAAATAAAGTTTTATCTCCACATTCATTTCTAATTTTACTTAAAAATTTTTGATCATTAAAAGTTAATTGTCCAACAAGACAAACTAAAATATTAGCTTGAGTTAAAACAAATTTTTGTAAGAAATATTCAGTCATTTCTCTATCTCTTGCAAGTTCTCTAATTTCTTTATTATATTTTTCATCTTTTGCATTGATATCATTTTCTAATTGATAAACTTCATTTTGAACTAAAGGAGTTTCAAAACCTGCAGTATCAAGTAAAATAATATTTTGTTTTTCAATTTGAGGGTATTTAACACTTAAGCCTTTTGTTACAACCGAATAACCTGATGGAAGATTAATTCCGGATAATTTAGATAAAAAATATGATTTTCCTTTATTTTTATTTCCTATTACTGATACTACTACACTCCTTTTATCTTTTTGTTCTTCATATCTTTCTCTTCCTTTTTTTGAAGAATATTCTTTCCAACCTGTTGTAAATAATGACTTTATAGCATTTATATCTATTATTATATCATATACTTCTAATTCGTTTATTGTTTTTTTTATGTTTGAGAGAGATTTATCTTCTTCTTTTTTATTTTCAATTATTTCATTTTTATTATCTTCTTCTTTTTTAATTTCACTTGTTTCTACTTTATTGTCTTCTTCTTTTGGAGTTCCATTTATTTCTTCTTCTTTTTTAATTTCAATTATTTCTTCATTTTTTTCTTCTACTTTTTCAATTTCATTTGTTTCCACTTTATTGTCTTCTTCTTTTGGAGTTCCATTTATTTCTTCATTTTTTTCTTCTTCTTTTTCAATTTCACTTGTTTCTTTATTTTTTTCAATTCCATTTATTTCTTCGTTTTTTTCTTCTTCTTTTTTAATTTCACTTGTTTCTTCTTTATTATCTTCTTCTTTTTTAATTTCAATTACTTCTTCTTTATTATCTTCTTCTTTTTTAATTTCACTTATTTCTTCATTTTGTTTTTCTTCTTTCGGAGTTCCATTTATTTCTTCTTTATTATCTTTTTCTTTTTCAATTCCATTTATTTCTTCTTTTTCACTTCCACTTGTTTCTTCATTTTTTTCTCCTTCTTTTTCATTTAATAATTTCTCTACAAAATTTGAATTCATAATTCCATTTTCATTTTTTTCATCATCATCAAGTTCATTTAATGATGAACAACCATTAACTATTGAATGAATTTCTACATCCATTGTAATTTCAATTGATTTCTTTAACTTTTTTACTCACTTAAATATTTTTTTTCAATTTATTTTAATAGAGCATTTTAATAAAATTGAAAAATAACTATTTTGAACTCATATAATTGATTAATATAAATTGTTGAATTATATTATAATTAAAAAATAAAAATAGTTAATATTAACTTTCTTAAACAAAATCAATTTCATATTTATTTTTTTTTTCCTTTATATTTAGAGCATAAAATAGGATTTTCTTCTAATTGTCAAATAAATAATTTTCAAATTCTTCCTCTAATCAAAATAATGTAAATTTACAAGTCAATAATTCTCTAGTTATATTTTTCATTAATTAATATATGAATTAAATTAACATATTATAAATATTTTGTTATAATCCCAAGTTACAAATCTTCCTTCTCTTTCAAAGAAAAAAAATATTATTTTGAGAAGAAAAAGAAATTAAAGATATATCTTCTTTATGTCCTCTAAAATCATATTGTGTTTTACTCAAATTAAAAGAGAAAATGTTGAATGAATTGTAAAAAATTGTTCTATTTCTTTTTTTCTTTTAATATTTGAGATTTTTCTTTAATTGTTTAATTTCCTTTAATTTATTCTTTTCTTTTCATTTTCTTTTAACTCTTTTATAATAAAGGAATTAATTTTGCAAAATATTAAATGAAAAAAATATGTTTTTCCAAAAAAAATTATTATTTGAATTTTAATTTATAAATACTTGTATTAAATATACTTTTTTATTTAGATTGTTTATATATTATTTTTGTTAGTGAATGAGATTTTTCTAAAATTTAAATTTGTATTTTTCAAGAAAATGACATAAATTTTATTCTAATTATATTAATATATTTTATAAAAAAGCCCCAAAATAAAATAAAAAACTAAATAAAAGTACCAATTTAAAAAAAATTTAAATTTTTTTATTTCCATTTCAAAAACAAAAATTTAACGTCTGAATGGATATTCGTGAGAAGTATAAAAGTAAAAAATGATAAAATATAGCTCTTTTTTTAAATTTAATATTATGTTATAATTTAGAAAATTTTTACAATAAGTGAATGATATTAAGATTTATTAACATTAATATAAATAAAGCAAATAATTTGATGAAAATTTAAAGAAAGATTTACAATCTTTCTAAATTATAACAATTTATTCTTCTTATTATTATTTAAAATTAGTGAATTGATGTTTCAAATAATATTGTTGAAAAATTTAAAAAAAAAACGTAAAATTATTTTTTTTATGTTAAATTAACTATTGAAGATTATACTAAAAACACATAATAATAATTGGGTTAATATGAATTCATATACTTCAATAATTATTTTTTAATTTATAATAAATTAACTGTAAGAAAAATAAATATAATTGAAAAGATATAATAAAAAGATTTAATATAAAATAAACATAAAAGATATAATATAATTAACTACATAAATTTAAAAAATTAACCTAGAAAATAATAACTAGACTATTTAATTATTTTTTCCTTTTTTAAATTTAATAAAAAAATGGGATGTTCACAATCTGATGTAGATGATAAAGCACCAGGAAAAGTAAAAAGAAAAGTTAGTGTATATTCAGGAGGAGACGTTAAACAAAATTATGAATTAATATATGTTTTAGGAACTGGAGCTTTTGGAAAAGTACGGTTATATAGGGATAGAACAAATAACGAATTATTATATGCAATTAAAACTTTAAAAAAAGAAGGAATATCAAAAACACAATATGAATTAATTCAATCTGAAATTAATATTTTAAGTAAATTAGATCATCCAAATATTGTTAAATATTTCGGAACATTTGAAGATGATTTTTATTTACATATTATGATGGAATATCTAAATGGACATGATTTATTTAAAATTATCACATTAAAAGATTATACAAAAATAGAAGAAAAAGACATGTCACAAATAACATATAAAATATTTAAAACATTAATATTTCTTCATACAAAGAAAATAGTTCATAGAGATATAAAACCAGAAAATTTATTATTTAGTAATAAAAAAGATTATTCATCATTAAAATTAATAGATTTTGGATTAGCCACTCAAACAGTAAAAGACACTAAAAGTGTAGGAACACCATATTACATGTCACCTGAATTAATTGATGGAATTTCAGTTCCTCAAAGTGATGTTTGGTCTGTTGGAGTGATCTTATATCAAATGTTAACTGGGAAATTCCCTTTTAATACTACGGGAGATAAAAATAATTTATTAGATAATATTAAGAAAAATCCTTATAATACTAAATATTTAGATGAAGTTGAATGCTCTGATGAAATTAAAGATTTAATTGATAAAATTTTAGTCAAAGATTATAATAAAAGATTAACTTCTGAACAATGCATTCAACATCCTTGGTTTAAGAAATTTTACACTCAAAAAGAAAGTAATTTATTTAATAATCGAACTTTACAATCTTTAAAAGATTTTGCAAATAAACCTATATTACAAAAAGAAATATATTTCTTTATTGCTAAATTAAGTACTGAAAAACAAATAAAAAAATTTAGTGATTTCTTTGATGTTTTAGATAGTGAAAATACAGGAGTATTAACAATTCCCGAAATTGAAAAAGGTTTTAAAGATAATGGAATAACAATAAGTAGTAGTGATTTAAACTTAATTTGGAATGGATTAGATTTTCATAAAGACAATGAAGTAAGTTATACTGAATTTTTAGCTGCTATGATTTCTACTGTCCCATATAATGATTTAAAAGATAATTTAAATACTGTTTTTAATTATTTTAAACAAGACAATGATTATATTACTGCTCAATCTGTTCTTCAAACTGGAAAAGCTTTAAATTTAGTTATGAATGAAAATAATATTATTAAAGATTTTAAACTGTTTAAAAAAGAAAAAGTTAATGCTGAAGAATTTATGAATGTAATTCCTAAATAAAATTACTATTTTACTTTAAATATTAAGCTAAAAAAAAGCTTATGAAAATAAAATGTTATCATTATAAATTTAAATAATTTTTAAAAACTATTGCTTTTGTAATTAAAGATTAAGATTGTAAAAATAAAATAAAAAATAATATAATTTGAATTTATTTTAAAATATTAGTGGATATAATTTTTTTATTTTTTTTCTAATTTTTTAACATAAAATTCTAATTCTTTACCTTCTAATAAATAACCATCAGCTTTACCAACTTGTCCAGGTCTTGAAGTAATACAAGCATATAATCTTCCTTTATTTAAATATTCAAAGAAATGATTTAATTTATCTAATTGTTCTTTATGTA
>JAEEGI010007131.1_pt1 | contig 25089 bp, 23 predicted proteins | sample 8958751 | NCBI WGS metagenome assembly JAEEGI01 (sample SAMN16246545, study PRJNA631951) | gut metagenome | biome: gut microbiome; feature: rumen; material: KS-attached | host: Bos | place: Iran: Karaj | collected 2018-10
CAACAGCGAATCTTATTCCAAGAACAAGGAACAGCAGCAAAAAGAGATCGTCGTCGGTGTTTACCGCCTTACAATGAAAGCCCATTCAGATAACTTCCGTCAGAGTTCCATCCAGGGCGTTATGAAACGAATCAAGGCTAAGGGCGCTACGGTAATCATATACGAGCCTACACTTGAAGACGGCACGACATTCTTCGGTTCACAGGTCGTTAATGACATCAAGAAGTTCAAGAAGAAGTGCGGCTGCATTATTGCCAACCGTTACGATCCTGTGTTAGATGATGTAGAAGCTAAAGTTTATACAAGAGACTTATTCAGAAGAGATTAATTTAAAGGAGATATACCCATGAAGATAACAGTAGCTGGCGTAGGATACGTAGGCCTTTCCCTTGCAGTACTTCTTGCCCAGAAGCATGAAGTTACTGCAATTACTACTACGGAAGCCAAGGCAGAGAAACTAAATAAGTTCATCTCCCCTATTCAGGATGATGAGATTGAGCGATTCTTCAAGGAAGCCCGCGAAGGCTCTAGAACTCTCAACCTTACCACCACTACCGATAAGGCCAAGGCTTATGGCGATGCTGAGCTCGTAATCATCGCAACACCTACCAACTACGACGATGAACATCATTTCTTCGATACATCTGCAGTAGAAGATGTGATCGAATGGACGCTTAAGGTTAATCCTGATGTCCTCATGGTTATCAAGTCCACGATTCCCGTTGGATATACTGAATCTGTAAAAAAGAAGTACGGTGTAAACAACATCATCTTCTCACCTGAGTTCTTAAGAGAATCCAAAGCTCTTTACGATAATCTCCACCCCAGCCGTATCGTTGTCGGCTGCGAGGACAGCCAGAAGGAACAGGCTCAGATGTTTGCTGATCTCCTGCTCGAAGGTGCCAGAACAGAGGAAGAAAGAGCCGGTCAGGAGCCTCAGAATATCCCCGTTCTTCTCGCTCACCTTACTGAAGCAGAAGCCATCAAGCTGTTTGCTAACACTTATCTTGCCGTTCGTGTTTCCTACTTCAATGAACTTGACACATACGCTCAGACAAAGGGCTTAGATACACAGATGATCATCGACGGTGTCTGCATGGATCCCCGTATCGGCGGCCACTACAATAACCCCAGCTTTGGTTACGGCGGATACTGCCTCCCTAAGGACACCAAGCAGCTCCTTGCTAATTACAAGGATGTTCCTCAGACCATGATCGAAGCAGTAGTTAAGTCTAATACAGTAAGAAAAGACTTCATTGCAGATCAGATTATCTCTAGAGATCCCAAGGTCGTTGGCGTCTACAGACTCACAATGAAATCTAACTCCGATAATTTCAGAGCTTCTGCTATCCAGGGCGTTATGAAGCGCATCAAAGCAAAGGGCATCCCGGTAATCATCTACGAACCCACATTAGAGAACGGTTCAGAATTCTTCCATTCAGAAGTAGTAAATGACCTCGAAAGATTCAAGTCAGAATCTGACGTAATTCTTGCTAACAGATTTGATAGCGATGTTCTTGGCGACGTCGAAAACAAGGTCTACACAAGAGACCTCTTCAGGAGAGATTAATATGGGTAAGACTAAGGTTGAACTTAACGGAAAAACGATTCTTGTAACAGGTTCTCCCGGATTTGTAGGAGCTAACCTTGTTATCAGATTATTGAAGGAAATGACTGACGGTACGGTCATCTCCCTTGATAACATGAACGATTACTACGATCCGAAGCTCAAGGAATACCGCTTGGAGCAGATCAAAGAGGTTGCTGAGAATTCACCTGTAAAGCATGTTTTCATCAAAGGAAGCATTGCAGATAAGGAACTGATCGACAACATCTTCAATGAATATAAGCCTTCTATAGTAGTTAATCTGGCTGCCCAGGCTGGTGTCCGTTATTCGATCGATCATCCGGATGTCTATATAGAATCCAACATCATAGGATTCTATAACATCCTTGAAGCATGCAGATATAACGAAGTAGAACACTTAGTCTATGCTTCCAGCTCTTCTGTATACGGAGGAAACAAGAAAGTTCCATTCTCTGTAGAAGACAAAGTAGATAACCCGGTATCACTTTATGCTGCAACAAAAAAGAGCAATGAGCTCATTGCCCATTGCTACTCAAAGCTTTATAACATCCCTACTACAGGATTAAGATTCTTTACAGTTTACGGTCCTGCAGGAAGACCTGATATGTTCTATTATTCTGCAACCGAGAAACTCGTTGCCGGAAAGACTATCCAGGTCTTCAATTACGGCAACTGCAAAAGAGACTTCACCTACATCGATGATATCGTAGAAGGTGTCTACAGAGTTATGCAGGGTGCTCCTGAAAAAGCTAACGGTGAAGACGGTCTCCCCTTGCCTCCTTATGCCGTTTATAACATTGGTGGCGGCACACCGGAGAACCTGTTAGACTACATCAGCACATTACAGGAAGAACTTGTAAGAGCTGGTGTATTACCTGAAGATTATGACTTTGAAGGACACCGCGAATTAGTTCCCATGCAGCCTGGTGATGTCCCTGTCACCTATGCAGACAGCAAAGCTCTGGAAGATGATTACGGATTCAGACCAACAATCGGAATCAGAGAAGGATTGAGAAAGTTTGCGGAGTGGTATAAAGGGTATAGAAAATAATCAACTCAATATAGAACTAATATGGGGCGATCGATTAAAAAAATATAATAATATTAGTTTTATAATGGTCCGGTCTGATATAAACAATGATTATCTTAGACGCAAAATAAGCAATTACGCTATCATTCAACAATACTATTCGCTTTAATCCAAGATTCAGGTTCAACTTTAACGCTATTTCTAATAACTGCTCCTGGAAGAACCATTGAGAACGCTCCAACATCGCAGTGGTGATCAATAAGACTTCCAATATTTACTATAACGCCCTCCCCCAACTTAGCATATCTACTGACTACGGCATTAGTTCTAACAATGCAACCAGCAGACAATTGAGCATCAGAACTAACATAGGCAGTTGGATGGACAAGAACAGGGATGTTGTAGTTGTTACGTAAAAGTTCTAAATGAAAACGTTTCCGATTTTCATTATTTCCCAACGCAACTATTGCAGTATCATAATGTGCCCGCATCTTTCCAATATCCTGCATAGTACCTATAGCTGCAGGTGACTTATCATCAAGAAAAGCTATGTCCGTATATCCGAGAAGTCTGGCAAGTTCATCAATCTCAACAGAAAAAGAACCCGCACCTATAATAAGAATTGATTTCATTTAATTCATTCCAACCTTTCCAACAATTCCTCGAGACTCATATTCTTTTTATTCTTCATAAAGACCTTCTCACCAGCAATAAAACTAGAGGATCCTTTTACAGCATACCTAAACAATTGATATAACCATGCGAACGGTCTGAAAACAGCATATTTCTGCGCCAAGGGCCAAGTTAACAATCCTGAACGTTGAAGATACTTAAACGTACCTTCCTCTTTCATAGATTTCTTAATGGTTTCATTGGGAGCTCTGTCATGACCAAAATTACCATCATCTATAATACGGATCAATAACTGATCAGCCACGTCTTCGTCTGCATTGTCACACCAGGTAATTTCTTTAGTAAGTCCTAACCATTTTTTACATAAATATGTAACTGTTATAGCCATCTTCTCTAAACCGGTTTCTCGTGCCAAAGGTTTAAAATGTTCGTACCAGGCAGAATCATCCAACTCATTAAGAACAAACATCATCCAGTCTATTATTTGTCGGTATCCTATACCCGAAGTTCTTATATGATGTGCCATATGCCAAAGCAAAATCAAGCCATTCTTATAAGTTGGCAGACATGGGAAAGAACAGTTGTTCAGACTGCATTCAACTACAGAATCTAAATTATTTAATACTAAATGATCTATTTCAATAACACCTTGTCTGCTTATTCTATTATGAAGTTCAAAACAAATACCGTTTTTTTCATATTCATAATGCCTGTCATTATTCTCAATAAAATGATATCCGTTAACTTCAATCAAGCTTCTAGCGGATTCCAAATAGTCTTCAGGAACATAGAAATCTACGTCACCAAATGTTCTTAAAGAAGGAACAGGATAAAATATAGCAGTTGCTGTCCCTTTAAAAATAATTAAAGGAATAGAATTGGCTTTTAATAATCTAACTAATGCGGTCTGTTCATATAACATCTGCATATATCGTGCTTTACTCTGATAAGTTATTTCGAGCCATGCATTTCTATGTTCTAACGGCACACAAGAAGCAAGCAATGGTACAACACACTGCGCTTTTGCTAATATAAATACCTTTTCCCAATTAACACCTTCAGGGAAATTCGGAGATAAAGAAAATAGAGACGCTTTAATAAGTTCTATAAGACACGTTTGTTCTTTATTTAGAGTAATCAAAAACACTCTCCAATCAAATATCAAAAAAACTTCTTATCATTAATCATTAAACTCTTCAATAGACAATAAGATAATTCTAACCTAATAATTCTCAATATAATTCTAATTAGGCATTTTTAATTCTATCGGTTACCGTACATTTCCTCGTAATACTTAATATAATCACCGGATGTACACTCAGCCATCCAATCCATATGTTCTTTATACCACTGAATTGTAATTTTTATTCCATCAGAGAACATCGTAGTCGGCGCCCAACCAAGTTCTGCCATAGCCTTTGAGGGATCAATAGCATATCTCTGATCATGACCTTTACGGTCAGTAACAAAGGTTATTAATGATTCAGGCTTACCAAGTTCAGATAAAATGATCTTAACTATATCAATATTTGTTTTCTCGTTATGTCCGCCAAGATTATATACTTCGCCTAACTTTCCCTTCTCCAATACAGCCAATATTCCATAGCAATGATCTTTGACGTAAAGCCAGTCACGAACATTCAATCCTTCACCATAAATTGGCATAGGCTTGTCATGAGATGCATTATTAATCATCAAGGGGATCAATTTTTCTGGAAACTGATAAGGTCCGTAGTTATTAGAACAACGAGAAATGGTTACAGGTAACCCGTACGTGCGGTAATATGCCTGTACCAACAAATCAGCTGAAGCCTTAGATGTACTGTAAGGGCTACTTGTATGAATCGGAGTATCCTCATGGAAAAACAAATCAGGCCTATCAAGAGGAAGATCACCATATACTTCATCTGTACCAACCTGATGAAAACGCTTAATACCATACTTCCTACATGCATCCATAAGCACTGCTGTACCTATGATATTTGTCTCAAGAAATACAGTAGGATTCTCTATTGAACGGTCTACGTGAGACTCTGCAGCAAAGTTAACAACAACATCCGGATGTTCCTTCTCAAAGATATCATATATGCCTTCACGATTACGGATATCTTCTTTATAGAAAATAAAATTTTGAATCTTTAGTGCATCGTTCAGAGTATGGATATTAGCTGCATATGTAAGAGAATCAACACATATAACTTTCCAATCAGGACGTTCTTCTAATAAAAGGTAAACAAAGTTACTTCCAATAAAACCTGCACCACCTGTAACTAAAATATTCATTTCTGTTCCTCCGCAATTGAAAGAATATACTGACCATAATCTGTCATTTTTAATTCTTCGCCAAGCTTATGTAACTGTTCTGATGTTATAAAGCCACGTCTCCAAGCAATTTCCTCAATACAGGAAATATAGAAGCCTTGCATTTCCTGAACCGTCTTAACGAAATTACCAGCTTTTTGCATACTCTTAGGCGTACCAGTATCAAGCCAGGAAATACCACGCTGAAGCAACGTTACCTTTAATTTACCCTCTATAAGATAATGGTTATTTATTGAAGTTATCTCAATTTCTCCACGATCAGACGGTTTTACATTCTTTGCGATTTCAACAACATCATTATTGTAGAAATATAATCCGGGAACAGCATAATTAGACTTTGGCTTTTCAGGTTTCTCCTCAATGCTAATAACATTATGGTTCTCATCAAACTCTACAACACCAAAAGCTTTCGGATTATTAACAGGAAAGCCAAATATAGCAGCACCATTTTCTTCTGCTTCACTCATCGCATTTCTTAGCATCTTGGTGAAATCTTTTCCATAGAAAATATTATCTCCAAGGACAAGACAAACACTATCTCTGCCAATGAAATCTGCACCAAGAATAAATGCATCAGCGAGTCCTCTAGGAGTATCTTGAACTTGATACTCAATACGAATACCAAGTCTAGATCCGTCACCAAGCAACTTCTTATAATGTGGTATATCGTCTGGCGTAGAGATGACAAGAACTTCACTAATACCTGCAAGAAGCAAAACAGACAAGGGATAGTATATTAGCGGTTTATCATAGATTGGTAACAACTGCTTACTTACAGCAATAGTGTTCGGATACAATCGTGTGCCTCTTCCACCTGCAAGAATTATGCCTTTCATCATTTCCTCCTATTCAATATTCAGTTTCTTATATACCCAGGATTCGATTTTTTTGATATATGAAATAAAACCATCCTTATGTCTGTCAAACCATTTGAAGAACGGTTTCTCAATTAGGTTAATTCGAATGATATCTATCGATACACATACAATAAAAATAGCTAAAACACTTCCCAATGCATAAAGTGGCATTAACGAATATTGGTAATGTCCAACAACATCTAAAATATCCTTCCACAACCATTGCCTCATCGTGTCACTATTGGCATGTATGAGCAAAACTCCAAAAGTTGATGACGCAATTGTATTAATAACTCTGTTATATTTAATATCTATATTCTTAAAGAACATAAAAGCACACAAACCAACCGCTAAAGCAAGAATGGTATTTGAATCCGTAACAAAGAAATATGTTAAGTTCTTATTAATCTTTACAACAAGCCAAGTTCCAACAACTACGCTTATTGCTGAAACGAAAACAGAAAAAAATGTCAGCCAGCCCCACAATTTGGTATTTGAAAAAGACTTCTTAGGATAAAACCTAATATAAGAAGAAATTATGTACAGAACAATAAACCAAGAAACATAATTCATTGTTACAGACTTTACTGTTCCAAGAATAACATAAAGAAAAACACATAGAAGAATAAGCCTAAAATGTTGTTTTTCATTTAAATGACTTATAAGAATATTCAGGAAAGGGATAAATAACCAAAACACCAAAAAACATCCAGTAAAATTCAAGCTAATCTGATACACAGGAAGTAATGCAATAACAAAAGTTCTAAAGGAAAACGAAGAATAACCAGTAATAAAAAAAATCAAGAAAATAAGAATTCGATAGAATTGAATCTCAAAGAGCAATCTGAAAAATTTAATTAGTGTAATTTGTGATTTACACATAAAGTAACCAGTTATCATTACAAAACAATTAATACCAATTTTACCCCATGCACCAAACACTAATAAGAAAAGCGAGTTAAAAGATAACGGTGAAGAATAAACCGGTCCATCAGAAGCAGTTAATCCTGAATTGACAACAAAGTGATGAGCTACAATCAGAATCATAGCAATAATCCTGAATAGCTCAAGATTAGAATCTCGCACTTTAGCTTGTAACGGTTTATCTTTTGTGTTAAGTAAAATATCGGATTTCATCTTTTACAACTAAGGATAATTTCACATATACTATCAACATCTTCAATACTAAGATCAGCATACAAAGGAAGTGTTAACACGCTCATAGATATGTCTAATGCAATTGGTGTACCATCAGCTTTGAGAATATCCTTATAACAATTAAACGTATTGGTAAGAGGATAAAAATATTTTCTAGCGCTAATGTTATTTGCGGCAAGTTTATCAAAAACATCATTACGATCAGCACCAAAGACGGACTTATCAAACACTACAGGAAAATAAGCATAATTCGGTTCTACATCTTTCTGGATAGGAACTAACTTTATTCCCTCAACACCTTCAAGATGACTTCTGTACCGCTCTACAACAATTTTACGCTTAGCTATCTCTTCGACAAGATGACGCATATTGCAAATACCCATAGCGGCGCAAAATTCATTCATCTTGGCATTACCGCCAATATAATCTACGTTTTCTACTCCGTGAAGTCCAAAATTTTTTAAGTCATTAAGTTTTTGAACAAGTGCATCATTATGAAAACAAATTGCTCCGCCTTCAATTGTGTTGAATACCTTTGTCGCATGGAAACTGAACATTGATGCATCACCAAAAGCTCCAGCACTAATCCCCTTATATTTAACCGCAAAAGCATGAGCAGCATCGTAGATGACTTTGAGGTTATGTTTATCTGCTATTGACTTAATAGTCTCAACATCACAGAGATTTCCGTAAACATGAACAGGAACTATAGCAACCGTTTTTTCAGAAATCATTGATTCAATCTGCATTACATCAATCGTGTAATCGACAGGATTAACATCACAGAAAACGGGTTTTAGACCAGAACGAACAATTGCGTGTGTTGTTGAAGCAAATGTAAATGGAGTTGTAATTACTTCGCTCCCTTTGGGGAAATCCATTGCTTCAATAATGTTCTCAAGTGCAAGATGCCCATTGCAATATAGAGCAACATGAGGAACGTTAAGCATTGTTTCAAGTTCTACTTGAAACTGATTATGCTTAGCTCCCATATTCGTAAGCCAATGAGAATCCCAAAGATCTTTAATTTCATTTAAATATTCCTCAAAAGGAGGCATTGAGGAACGGGTAACAAGTATTTTTTTATTCATTATTACAATCTGCTGAAATCATCAACAATTCCTTTGCTATATCTTTAGACATCTTCTGTTGAAAAAGTAATCTGTATCTTCTTAATATCTCTTGTGGGAAATCCCACCACTTGATTTGCAATAACATATCAATGATCTCTTCTTCAAATCGATACTTTATTATTCTTGCAGGATTTCCAACAACAATCGAATAAGGAGGAACACTTTTAGTCACAACACTTCCTCCTCCAATTACGGCACCATCACCTATACTTATCCCTGGTAAAATAACTACATTTGCAGCTATCCAGACATCATTTCCAATTAATATTTTCTTGCTATCTAGTAAAGTATCACAATCAACAATACCAAAAGATTTCAACTGAGAGAATGGATGAGCTGAAATCTTTTCATAGTTATGTACATTTCCTGTAGCAGAAACATTCCAAGATATTGAACAAAATTTACCAATGCTAGCTTGTTTGAGTACTGTGTTAGCACCGGTATACGAATAATCCCCCAAAATTGCATTCTCAATAATATTGCGACGATTAATCTGAACATAGTTACCCAACTTACAATTACGCAAAAATGAGTCTTCACCTATAGAAATATTGTTCCCAAATTCACAATCAACTGTTTTAACTCCGGCATATATCTTCTGATTGTTCATATAACATCCTCATTTGAATACTAATACAAATACATTAACGAATCTGGTTCAAACTTACCTATTATCATATTCTCACCAGTTTCGTTCTCCACAACCAGCAAATCATAAATATTATTTATTGTTTTAATCATATCAGCTTTCGTATTAGATACAATGAAAAAACGAGAAACTATCTGTTTCAATGTTCCTTCTCCAACAACATTATCACCTTGCCTATAACTCGGATTAACAGAAACAACATCCGCAAGTTCAGAAATGGCTTCTAATCCTTCTAATTTTGATATAATTCCTGGTTTTACTAAAGGCGATAATTTGCATAAAAGCTTATTCGGTTGAGGATTTGCCAATGGCTCAAGATTAGAATCAGCAACCTTTCCCTTAAATGCAAAATTGATATACATTTCTTTAGCATCGATTCCAGAAACTTTTGATATCACAATATGTTCCTGTGCACCATTTAGACGATATCCTGGTTCATATGTTCTAACTATACCGTCCTTATCAACAAAGCACTGGAAGAAGATTGACCCATTCTCTAATCCAATACCTTTTATCATTTCTTTAATGGCGGAATCTGTATAGTTCATATATGCATTTATATGACGAGAAGGAAATATATAAGCAGTTGGCAACTGAACCAAATCGTTTGAACCTTTATAAGTATAACGATCACACATACCAACAAAAATGGGATTGCCATCCTGGATTACATAATACGAGATGACTTCATCTCCTACTAAATATTCTTCAATAAGATATTTTTTTGATTTTGAAAATTCAAGTGCATATGATATTGCTCTATTCAAATCTTCATAATTATTGCAAATTCTAATCCCCTTAGAACTACAACTATCTACAGGTTTAACTATTACAGGGAATACAATTGATTCAAAATCAGATGATGAATATTCTTTAATCGTCGGCACGTTATATTCACGACATTTCTGTTTAAACAAATCCTTCCTGACCATCATTTCAAACTTATCCGGTGTAGAATAGCAAGGAAGATTAAGACGTTTACACACCTCACAGTATGTTGGTAAAAGAGCCTCCGCAACACCAACAATGACACCGGAAACATCTTCTCGTTTAGCTAATTCGACTAATCCTTCAACATCAACAGCATTTACATTCTCAGCCTGATCAGCAAATTGTTTTGCATAGGCATGAGGATCATAGTCCGTAACTATTGTGTAAAAACCCATTTCTTTAGCCTTCAAAACAAGACTAACAGTTTCTGGATTTGCTCCCATTACTAATAGTTTATTCATATAATTATTTCCCCTTCTTCGAAAAATATGAAGCAAAAATATTCTGTATATATTCTAAACTATCGATTTTGAATAATTTGGAAATGGAAAAATATATAAATGCACCAGTAACTATCTGAAGTATTAATGTTAAATAATCAGCGAAATTAATAAAGGTAATAGAATAAACAACCCCACCCATAAAAATTGATATCAGTAATTGAGGGAAAATATCTTTTAATTGATCTAAATACGAATAGTTTAATAGTTTTCGATTTGGCCATGCATTAACAACCTGACTAACTATAGATGTAAAAAGAAGACTAATAGCCATTGCCTCAACACTAATAAACATGGTTACTATCAATGAAATTAATCCAATCACCTTCTTTATAGTTTCAAGTTTTAAAAACAAATCACTTCTTCCCATAGCTTTAATTGCATTGAGATTTGCAGTGTGAATAGGATAGAATGCATACGTAATACAAAAGATTCTTAGGAAAAAAACACAGGATATCCATTTATCAGTCAACAATACTCTGATTAAAGGTTCAGCGCAAGCTGCAAGTCCAACCATTAAGGGTCCCATAATAAAAGTGCTTGTTTTAATGGCACGACGAGTCATAGCCTTAACTCGTTCTCGATCATCCTGTTTAGATGATAATGTAGGAAGTAAAACACTATCTATAGAAGAATTTATATTAGTTACGATCAATTTGGGAAAATGCTCACCTTTATTATAAAAAGCAAGATTATCAGAAGTATATAACTTACCAATAATAAGCGCTCTAAGTTCACGATACCCAACATCTAACAAAGATGAGATTAGAAATTTCGAACCATAAGAGAATAAAGACTTAAGACGACCAAGAGAAAACATTTTCTTTGGTCTCCATTTTACAGAAATCCAAAGAATTAGTGTGTCAACAGTTAAGTTAAATAATTGTTGCGTGACTAAAGCCCATATTCCAAAGCCATTATAAGCCATATAAATACCAATAAAAGCAGCACCTATAGTGCCGCCTAAAGTTGAATAAAAGAATTTTTTAAAGAGTAGATGCTTTGAAACATATGCTTGCTGTATATTTTTGACGCCAGAAATAACGAGCATTATACTTAAAACTCTAATAATAGGAGTCAATTCAGGCTTATTATAAAACTCCGAAATAAATGGTGAAACAAAAAACATCACTATGTATAAAAATATACAGATAACCAAATTGAAATAAAAGACCGAAGAAAAGTCTAAATCATCTGCATTCTTCTTTTGAATAAGCGCATTTCCCATTCCACTATCAATAAACACTTGCATAAATGAAGTAAATACTGTTACCAAAGCAACAGTACCATATACCGAAGGGTCAAGGAGTCGCGCTAGAATTATAGAAACTATGAACGAAACACCCTGGGCGCCAACACGCTCAAGGAATCTCCAAAACAAGCCAGAAACTACAACATTCTTCTCTTTCATAACAGTTAACTCATTGAAAAATTTCATGTAAGCATTCTATTGAATGCGAATAGGAAAATGGTAATAGATCACAATCGTTTTTGTAATCACCAAATGGCTTAGAAAAGTCAATATATGAATAGTTTCCTATATGGTTTGTATCTTCATACGGTAATTGTAATTTATCAAATGTTTGGGCAATAAGACCGTGCTTATTCAAATATATTTTTTTATGAAAATACAATAGTGCTGAAATATTCCCTAATGCGTAGGATTTAGATCCGTCCAAGATTCCAATATCTATGGAATGTATTAAGTGCAAATAATCTTTATACTCCAAAAATTCTGTAATGACAGTAATTTTATTTTTTAGGCATGAAGATTTAACAAAATCTAATACTTCATTAATATATTCAGAGTTACCGTAATTCAGAAGAATATAAATTTGTATATTATTATACTGATATTTTTCTAGTCGACGTAGAATCTCAATGTGATTGTCATTTTCTCTCCCTGAATGTCCTAGAAGAATTCTACAGTTTTCGGAAGGCTCAATACGCAACCTTTTTTCTGACTCATATATCTTTTCATTTCCCTTTACTACATAAGGCAAATACTTTATTGGCGGAAGATTTATATATGTTTGATTCAAAGACACAATATCAACTGTATTTGCAATGCCAATACAATTAAACCTTTTCACTTTTTGATTATTCAGATAATTAACAATTTTAGCTATAATAAATTTCAAAAAGCTCTTTTTAAATTTAATCTGTAATACATCATGTCCCCATGTTCTCCATATTATTTTTTTTGCTATTCTTAAGCGTATCCTAAATATTTGGTAAAAATCCAAACCAGAATGAAGAACTAAATAATCACAAAAATTGCCATAATAATTTACGGTTTTAGCATTTTTACCTAACCCATTTTCGAAAAGAAAAATATTATCATATGCCTTGGTTTGTTCATAAAGATCAAAATCATTAATTATAAATGCGTGTTCTTTAGGATCAAATCCATTATTAGGATCATTTATTGCATCAATTATCCTTAAACTAAATTTGTTTTCTTTTACCCAAAATAAGTGAATGTATTTGTAATACATCATAATCTTTACTTGATTCCTTAATAATTCATTCAGACTCTATTTAACTATTTTTTATGAATAATAAATTAAACTATATTCTAAAAAATTTCTTTCTCAATCTTCTAAGCGCTGAGTTAATTACTTCTTTATGTTTATAATACAAACTAAAGTAATATCTAAAAGCAGTTTCATCAGTTCTTCTTAAAACTATATCATTTTGTTGTAAATCATAAAGAATAATATCATCGCCAGATATATTAGATATCACATTCATCTCATGAGGCTTTAAAACTAACCCATATTTTTTTATTGCTTTCTTAGCAAGTCTTTGAGATGTAATTGCATATCGTTTATTATAAATATCGAGATTTTTCTTTCCATATATATCAACTATTAATTCTTCCGGTTTTATGTTTTCAATCGATTCTTCAAAAACCCTTTCGAAAAATGCATCATATTTAATTCCCTGGTTTAACTTTGGAAAATTGTATTTCCTTATTATTCCCTGAAGTAATGGTACCTGACTAAGAGAAGTACTAATTATTGAATGCTCACCAACGCTTTCAAAACAAGTAGTTAGACTTTCATGGGGATATACAAAATACTTGTTTTTTTCTATGCAATATTTAATGTGATACTTTAGCCATGACTTTTTCCAACTGCAAACTCTTTGAGGTATGAAGCCTTTAGGATCAAATTGTTCATCATTACTTTTATACCATTCTTTGAAATCAAACCATTGTTGCTTCATCCAAATCTGTCCCCAAGACATAGCATATTGCATAAAGTATGTTGAATATCCATTATTAACAGGTTCAAAAGGCAATTCACTATTCTGATTCCATAAAATTTTATAAAGTGAAATGCCTGCAATATTTTCATCCTTTTCATAGAAATTAACAGAAGAGTCAAAATATGAATATAAACCTTGAGAAACAATTAAATCATCTTCTAAAACGGCAACAGCGTCATAGTTTTCAAGAAAATCTCCGCAAGACAATATATGCTTTTTCAATCCTTGTCTTTCTTCAAACGTCCTAATTATTCGTTTTCCATATGGCCATTCTATACTTTGTACAGCATCTAAAACATCAGATGAACCTGAATTATCAATACTAATAATTAAATCAATGTCAGTACGACCAAAATAATCAACATTCAATAATGAATGAATAAGTCTAACAGACTCATTCGGTCGATTATAGTTAACGGTTATAATTGCATACTTTTTCATTTTATCCTCGGCTTTATCTTCTGTAATGGTTTTCAAATGTAATTATTGGCTTCGATCTAAATGATAAAATTCATTTTTATATCTAATATTATTTGTATTAACCGAATCAAATATTAGGCCTAATAATACATAAAACTGAATAGATAGTGTAAAAGAACTAGAAAAAGACAATTGGGTTATACTAAATATTGACAACAATAAAACCAATGCCCTTTTTTCCGGTACATTTTTTAATGTTTTAATCAAGGAAAATAATATAGTAGTTAGTATAAAACCGCCAATTAAATAGCCATAATCACACAAAATCTCTAAATATAAAGAATGAACGTACGCATTATTCAAAAAGTATCGATCAGAAAGCAAACCATATCCCCATATCGGCATTTGTTTGATTCGAGAAAGAATAAGTAAGTGATAAATATCCCTTCCATTATCATCTGAAAAGCTTCCTTCTAGAAGTTTATTAAGATTCCTACTAGAAACACCAAATAAATTAGCAATGCTATTAATTCCTTGTAACCACTTATCCCGGAAAATTATAAAAACTAACAGCAATAAAATGCATAAAGAGTAGAGAATAAAAGATCGCCGATTCTCTAATATCTTATTCTTATTCTCATGATAAAACATAACAATCATAGCCAAAACGACAACTAATAATGCACCTCTATTACCATAAAAAACAATTAAAAACAGTAGAATCAAAAATATAACTTTATCATAAATATAGTGGTTCTTAAGAATTGCATAAAACAAAAACACACCACATAAAGCCAAATTATATCCTATAGTCATAGAATGGGTTTCGGTGTTGTTTCCAGATCGAATTACCAATAAAGCAACTTCTAAGAAATTGACCCAACATAAAACTCGAGAGAACTTAATTAACATGTTTAAGATAGCATCTACATTTTTAATGCTTGCATACATAATTGCTATAATCGGAAATATAATCAAGAATCTAAAAGCATCAAAATTATATTGAAATACTATAGGGAAGTGACTTTTTCCATATAAATAGTAAATATACATCAACAATATGAATGCAAACAACCTTAGACTTATTCTTATTCTTGCTCTACTAAAAATATAAATAGTGAAACTCACCACAACAAGTATATTAAACAAAATATCAAATAAGTAAGTAGAATTCCTAATACCAACAGCACTTAAGATGTGTAAAGACAGCGTTTTAATTGCGCCTTCGAAAAGAACGCATCCTAGAACAAAATTAACAAACGATTCTATTGATATCTTTATTCTCATATGTAATCCGGTTGACGCTGATTTACCTTAATTTGGATTCTTTACTTGACAGCTACTGTGCTATTATCCCAATTCATTAATACCATGTTTGACAATTTAATACTTCAATCGAAAATACAGAAAAACATGCCTTTAAAACAAATTATGCAGTCTACGCCTTTTAACCAATTTTCATCGATTCAAAATACTTCTTAATATCACAAACATATGTAGGATAGTCCAAGAAATGAACAGCAGTTTCACGTGCATTATTCCTCATTCTTTCACGCTCTGTGGCATTCATGGTAATGCATTTATCAAGAATGTCGCATATAGATTTTACTGAAACATCATCAACTATGAATCCATTACTGCCATTTTCTATGAACAGTGAGATGTCGCCTGTGTCATTTGTTATCAACGGTGTACCTGCAGCAAGGTATTCACCCAGTTTTGTCGGAAACCCAGCATGTGAAGATCTACGATCTGGACGAAAAAATACGCCAAAGTCACTATTCATACAAGCAATCGCTAATTCATTTTGTTTAACACGGCCATGAAAAATAACAATTTCACCAAGCTCAAATAACGCGCGCTTTGCACTTTCATCCAACGATGCAAGAACCTCGTTTTTACTTGGCCCGTAAATATGTAAATGCACACATCTCAAATCTGCCTTAACTAATTTAAGAGCTATCAATAGTTCCGAAAATTGCTCTTTGCCACCAAAAACATTGCCACCAAAAATGAAATTTGTTTCGTTTTCATTGGTTACTTTAGTACTATAGGGAAGTTTAGTTACATCATGAATACCTGGAATACGAACAGTAGGTATATTTTTCGACTTATAGTGATTCTCTAGCAAACGACTTATAGCTATAACACCATCAACTTTATTATAGCTATTCTTAAAGCAATGTTGAAACTGATGATATCGTATATCAAGTTTACCCCGGCGAAAGCCTCGAACATCATACCATTCACATGACTCAAGAATGATGGGGATGTTATATTTCTTAGCAACAGCCAAAACTTTATCAAAACGATCAAACATACTTCGCGAAACAATAAAATCATATTCATTTTCTTTTAACAATGATTCTAGCTTATTTGCATAATCACTCGGAAGCAATATCAATTTTCTTAAACCATCACAAGGCGATGCAGAAACACAATATATATTGCCATATTCATCTGTCTCGCTACCTTCACTAATGTAATCACAAAGGACATCTGTCTTGTAACCTGACGCATTAAAAAGTTTGCAAAGAGCTCTCGTTCGAGCTGCATATGCTGCTCCATATGGAAAAGAATCAGAGATAGCTATAAGTATTCTATTCATTGATATATGTTCTTTCTAAAGTAGTAAGGTAAATATTTACAGTCGTATTTAAAATCCATTGGGTTCAAACTGATAATTCTGCTTAATGATGTCAGTAAAACATTTGCTTTCCTGCTTACATGTCTTCCTGTTGAGTTGCTTTAAAAGATAATCGTTATATGAATTTCTTACTAAATTCATCTTAAGCCTCCAGAACTTGTTTCATATAAGCCAACCATTGATCGGCGATTCGCTTAACGGAGAGCTCATCTCTTAATTTCATTGCGTTCACAGACAGTCTTTGTCGTAAGTCTACATTACAAATTAGTTCATTCAGAGCATTAGAACACGCTTTTGTATCACCTACAGGGATTAAAATACCATTGACATGGTCTTTAATCAGAGCTCGAGCTCCACCGTTAGAATCATCAGTAGAAACACAAGGCAATCCTAAAGCTAATGCTTCCATTAAGGAATTGGACATTCCCTCATGATTCGATGTAATCAAAAAAATAGAAGCATCCTTCATTTCTTCGTGGACATTTGAAGAAAAACCCATAAAAGAAACACAATTCTCAAGCTTTTTGTCAATTACTCGTTGTTTGAGAGCATTCTCATAGTCATAAAATCCGAAATAGCTCTTTCCCCATATTTCAAGTCTGTAGTCAGGATGCTCGATTGATATTTCTTGCATAGCATCAACAGCCATTTCAATATTTTTCTGCGGATTTAATCTGCTTGCCATGATAATTTTCTTCTCTCTCAAACCTGTCCATGGCTGAATTAAATCATCTTTAATAGGATTGGGAATAACACAAGATCGTTCTTGTATTCGTTTTGAAAAAAAATGTTTTGCCTCTTCGGTTTGGAACACAAACCCTTCTGCAGTCCAAAATAACATCTTTCTTAAAATTCTTAAGATTTTATTTGTAGGATCACTAATCGGATTGTTTCTTTCGCAAGCAATTACTTTATGATTAGAAAATAGTGTGGCCAACAAAGTGCTAACATTCTTTTGTGTTGTAAACGGAATAATTATATCCGGGTGATATTCATTGAAGAATTTCCTCATCTCTCTTGCTCTATAAAGCAAATCAACGATTGGATTTGATGGTTTAGCTATATGAATGAACTCTATTTCAGGATGAGTATAATATATATTTTTATCACCATTTTCTACAACTATTATTTTTACTTCATTTCCAAGCTCATGAAAACGATTCGCTAAAACAGCAACAACTCTTTCTGCGCCTCCGGTCGATAAAGGTTGAGATACAAAAACAATTTTCATATTATTTGCCCCAATAATCTTCAATTATCTTATCAATTGAATCCAAATTTGAAGCTTTCTTTACTGATAACATTCTTTTATCAGCATATGCATAAAAGCTACCTATTACCTTAGCAGGATTACCACCAACTATGACACCTTCTGGAACGTCCTTAGTAACAACTGCACCAGCTGCAACAATAGCGTTAGGTCCAATTTTAATATCAGGAAGAACAATTGCGTGAGATCCTATCATGCAATTATCAAAAATCTCAATAGTTCCCATATGAAATTGTAGTCCAGCATTATTTCCATATTCAGGCATTTTCTCTAACATGCCATCTATAATATCGTGCGTAATCAAATGTGCATTGCTTGCAATTCTAACGTTATTATGAATCTTTACTAAATACGGTTCCGCGGGTAAAGTATTGCTTGCATAACGCACATTTTCTCCAAATTCAGCAAATATATTCTTCTTTTTTAAGTATGCTGCACGCTTATCGCCAGACATAAAAAACAATCTGAATAATATATACTTTTTCTCAAAACTCCCTATTTTTCTCATCGTTTTTTCTTCCTATTCTTAAAAGCATCTATAGTCTCAAGATAAAGTTGCTCAACTTGATCTGCAATAATATCCCACGTAAATTGTTCTGCTAAACGTTTTCTAGCTCTCAATCCTAATTCGCGCACAAGGAGAGGATTAGATTCTACTTTTACCAATGCATCATAAAGAGAATTTTCATTTTTAGAATTGAAGGATATGCAACAATCACCAGTAGCTTCCAAATTGTTAGGTATATCACTGATTATGCAACATTTTCCATAACTCATAGCTTCAAGAAGAGCCATTGAAAAACCTTCTGATTCCGATGGTAAGCAATAAGCGTATGCTCCTCTATACAATGCCTCCTTTTTTTCTCCTGAAGCAAATCCAACAAAAATAACTCGAGGATCCCTCTTTCCCAACTCTAACAATTCTTTATTATATGAATCTTGCTCATCCAACGGCCCAGCAATAATTAGTTTCTTATCAGTTTTCAATTTATAAAAGGCGTTTATAAGATAATGCAACCCTTTTTCTCTTGTAATTCGGGCCATATATAGATAATATTCTTCATTTGAGATTCCGTAAGATTTCAATATATCAGAATTAGCTTCTTTTTCCTCCATTAGTTCTACTGCATTATGAATAACAACTGCTTTTTTACCATACAAATCAAAAAAATGTTTTTGGAGTTCATTAGAAACAACCAATAATGGGGTTTTTGACTTTACTGACATTTTTTCAATGATAAGCAAAACTAATTTTGCGAATTTTCCAAATTTAGCACGATTATAATCAATACTGTGAGATTGTGAAATTCTAGCCTTTCCGGACAAAGGTGCAGTAAAAGACCATATAGCACCACTTTCCCCATGGAAATGAACTATATCATATTCTTTAAACATTTGTTTAACCGATGCTGCAAAAATTAAGGATATTTTCTCAAAAGCCTGCGATTTTAATGAGGGAACCGTAATTATCCTATAACAATTATCATATATTCCATCCTTATTGCCATATCGTCTTGCAGTATAAACCGTTACATCGTGTCCCTTATTTACCATTCGTCTAGCAATCCCATCAGTATATTCAACAATACCATCACTTAATGGAACACCACGTATTGCAACATATGCTATCTTCATAAAACCTCTAGTTCTTACTGTTTAATTTATCAATATAACAATATTCAATTAGCAAATTCATCGACTTTTATAAACTATATAGTCGCCTTGTTCTTGCATAACATATCTTTTAAATAATCCTTCTTGTTTAGCATTTGACACTTTTATCCAGTTTGCGCTCTCAAATGATTTGATAGAAGGGATATTGTCCAAATGAACCTGACCATATATTTCACCATCTAATACTTGAGCTATTATTTTTTTTGTATCAAACAATATGCGTTTTCCATATCCATGTCCTTTATACTGTTGAAAAACTACAAATGGAGAAATAACTAAATCCGTTTTGTTAATTCCGGGATATCGAAATCCACCGCCAACTTGAAAACAAATATAACCTACATAATCTCCTGATGATTTCATGTAGTATATTACTTCACCTCGTAAAACTTGAAAAATAAACCTGAGCCTCGTTTTAAGATTCATTTTCTTTTTGAATGGAAAGAGATGAATTATAGATGGAATGAATAATTCATAAGAAATATCATCCGATGAAATAATCTCCTTAGGTAACTTATCAAAACATCTGTTCACAACCTTAACTTCTCTTTCGCATCTCAGTTTTCAATTGAATCATTTTTTGAATAGAAAATGAAAACCATGGTAAGGGGTCTTTAATATCAAACAACTGATCTTTCGTATGAGCCAAGCTAAACCAAGAAGGTTTTGTCTTAAATCTATTCGAAGATTTAATGAACCATAATAAATCTGTTTGTGAACATCTTAAGCGTTGACCAATTTTGTACTGCTGATATTCAGTGACAGGTTTGCCAAAAACCAATTCCAACATTTGTCTAGCTAAATCTACACCTGAAACAAAAGTGATTTTAACACTACCTGACACTCGAGGATTGATCTCCATGATTTTAGCAACGTTATCTCTTGGATCCATTATTAGATCAATGTCAGATGCGCCACGCCAATTGATTGTTTTTAATAAAGAAGAACAACTCTCAACAATATCTGGTCTATCAACAGTAATGTTCAATGTGCTTGATCCTCCATTAACAGGAAACCAACGATTCTTACTGAAAACAAGACTTGTTTTTACGCAATTATCATTGTCAATAAACATTGCACACTCATACTGAAGATCAGATTGCGGTATATATTCTTGAAAAATATAATAGTCAATAGGTTCATCTAACGAAGATAAAATGTTTCTTAATTCATCTTGACTTTCTATTTTCTTAAATCCTATTGCTCCATAACCAACTCTAGGCTTCATAACAATAGGGAAACACAAGCCATAACGAATAATATCTTCAAAAGACTTAGCATCTATTACTGTATTGGGACATGGAATATTATTTTTCATGCAAATTTGCATTGTTCTTTCCTTATCTCCAGCTATTTCATAAACCTTCCAATCATTTGAAGCAACTCTTGAATAATGCGAGAATTCTTCTTTGTTTTTCGAAAGTAAACAAGCTGAAAAATCAACAGTAGGTATAACTACATCATACTGTCCCGTTTTAAGAAGTTTTCTTACCTGCTCTGTTGTTTCTTCAACTCTATCTCTATCACAAACTCCAAGTATTTTATTATCTGTATACTTAGAAGCATAAGCAACATCAAGCTTTGAGTTGCATAAAGCGGAGACATGACAACCTAATTGTTTGAAAGCTTTTATTAATGCTAAGCTCTGCCTTGCATAACCTTCTAGGACAAGAACCCTTACGCCTTTAAACTCATCAGCCATTCAAATGTTCACTCCTTAACGGATGTACCGCTTTATTAATTAGATATATTTTTTCATTGTTACCAAGAAATAATTTAAGCGTTACATATCCAAAAACAATAAGCCAACGAGGGAACCAAAATACGACCTTAGCATTGCCCTTATTTTTTTCATCAGCAATATAATCAGGTGTCCACATCATCTTATCGTCTTTAATAATTCTAATATCATTCGCTGGTTCTTCGGAACACCACTGTACCATCGATGATACAGCTTTGTTTATGTTTAGTATTTCAAAAGCTGTTCCTTTGCCAACCTTATAAGCAACCTTGGGATATTTCAAATAATAACGTTTCTGAATATCTCGTGTTACAGAATCTGTATATACAGGACTAAAACGGAAGATCGTATAATGCTTAAGCTTTTTGCATTCTGCTTCTGCTAATACTTTACTTTTGCCGTATTTACTTACCGGATGAGGTTCAGTATTACCATTAACAGGAGCTTTTCCATCATAGAAACCGTATACATCAACGGTGCTAATGAATAATAAAGGTCTGTCTCCTGCAGCATTAAATACATTCTTAGCACAGTCAACATTAATATGTTTATATCGCTCCCAAGATAAATCTTCATCACCTTTTCTGTGAGCCAGCGCAGCAAGATGTATTATCCGTTCAACATTTTTATCTGCTACGATTTGATTAAGTTTCTCTGCATCAGCAAGATCCAAATTGCAGAATTCGTAATTATCTTCAGAATAATCTTCACCAACGCGATCAACGCCAACTACTTTATAACCCTGATCAAGCAAACCTTTAACTAATTGGGAACCGATCATTCCCTTCGCTCCGGTAACCAATATGCTCATTTCTTTGCCTGTACCTCTTCTAATGCCCGTCTATCACCATCAACAGCATCAATCAATTCTCTTAAAATGAATATCGCAGGCTTATGAAAAATAGTTCCGAGAATGCAAACTATGGTATACCAGATAATCTTTATATCGTAACCGACAGTTTGCTTACCTATATAGTATCTGTCCAAGGCTAATCTTGTTGGTGCTACTTTATCCATATATTCTGCTTCATCTTCAATACTGTCACCATAGAGATAGTCATATAAAGCAGATGGGCTTGATAACCCGGGCTTAATACTTGCAACTATTGCATTCTCACCGCTTCTGGTAATCGGTATTTGATCAACTGCTGCAGGCCTGGGACCGATAACAGCCATATCACCTAGGAAAACATTCAAAAGCTGCGGTAATTCATCAATTTTAGTCGCACGGATAAAACGGCCAAACTTAAAGATCCTGTCCTGATCAGGTCTTAAGCTTTTCTCATTTGCATTCTTATCGACACGCATCGACCTGAACTTATACATCTTAAAAGTTTTATTATCCTTACCAGCTCTATTGGCAAAATAAAAGACCGGACCTGGATCAGACACTTCTATACCGATGATTGCAATAAGCCAAACAGGAAGCAAAACAATAAGAGCTAAGCCTGATGAGAATATATCGAAGGTTCTTTTGAGGAATCTATACATCAGCTATTTCCTGTTCAAACACTGATAAAGACAGTCTCAAAAGCTTCTGCATAGGAACAACCGGATTGAGCGCCTCTATATGCAGCGAGTCCTTCAATTGCCTCTTTTGAACGTGGATGAGGGAAAGGTCTCATAACCCCTGTGTAGGCACTTAAAGCCTCGATTTTAGTATCTACGCCGTCTTTACCGATTTCAACGAAGTAATTCGGTGTAAAGCGGTTATCTGCTGAATTAAGACTCCATTCAGTACTGGATAATACTTCCATATATGCAAACATACGAAGCTTAGGGACATTATCAGTACGTTGGAAAAGACGACATGCAGCAATTGCAGCCTTGCTTGTCTCCTGGTGATCAATATTTACGTCAGAAGGATGATGAGTAAAGATTGCTTCTGCTTTCCAATCATCAATGCAGCTTTCAATAAACTTAACAAGGTCAAGATGAGGAACTGTATTCATTTTAATGTTAGGAAAATCTGCATGGTAAACTTTATCTACACCCATGATCTTCATAGCATTTGCTTCATCTTCAGCTAAAGTATCAGAAAGATTCTTTCTGGCTGCAGCATGTCCTGACATAATAGCTACTGCTACTTTATGGCCTTGTGAAACAAGTTTTTCTATTGTTGCACCTGCACCTAATACTTCATCATCAGGATGTGCGACAACAAATAAATAGTTCATAAATTACCTCATCTTAAATAAATGTACACGGATGATACGTCGGCACGATATCCTTCACGTATTCCCTGATATTCTCATCATCTTCCTGGCTGTCGTCATCAAGCCTGCCAAGCTTTTTCTTGAACTCTTCGTCGTCCATCTCGATGGGCTTGCCGATGAAGATGAGTTTATTCTTTGTTGTCTTCATGCCTTCTTCTGCCATGAGCTTTTCTTCGTAGAGCTTCTCGCCCGGTCTTAAGCCTGTGTATTCGATCTTGATATCAACATCAGGTCTTAAGCCTGAGAGCTTTATGAGGTTTCTGGCCATGTCATCGATCTTGACCGGTTCACCCATATCAAGGACGAAGATCTCGCCGCCCCAGGCATAATAAGATGCCTGAAGGACAAGAGATACAGCTTCAGGTATCGTCATGAAGAATCTTGTTATGTTCTTATCGGTAACTGTAACAGGACCGCCTTCTGCGATCTGCTTCTTGAACAGCGGGATTACGGAACCGTTGGAACCTAATACGTTACCGAATCTTACGGCTACAAAAGTAGTATCAGGATACTGTCTTTCCATCGACTGGATGATCATCTCACAGATACGCTTTGTGGCACCCATGATGTTTGTCGGGTTAACCGCTTTATCAGTAGAGATCAGGACAAACTTCTTTACGCCTGCTTCAGCGGCAGCCTTCGCAGTCTTGTATGTGCCCATTACGTTATTCTTGATAGCCTCATTCGGACTGTCTTCCATAAGAGGAACATGCTTATGTGCAGCAGCATGGAATACGATATCCGGCTTATACTTCTGCATTATAGAATTGATCCTGTGTGTATTTCTTACGGAACCGATGAGAGTAACCAGATCAAGTTTATATTTATACTTACGGAAAAGTTCCTGCTGGATCTCATAAGCATTGTTCTCATAGATATCAAATATTATGAGCTGCTTAGGATCATGAGATGCGATCTGACGGCAAAGCTCTGAGCCGATAGAACCGCCGCCGCCGGTAACGAGGATGGTCTTGCCTTTGATCATCTCGAAGACTTCGCAGTTATCTACTGTAATGGGATCTCTGCCGAGAAGGTCAACAAGCTCTACTTCCTTGATCTGTGAGACGCTGACCTGACCGTTGGCAAGCTGGTCGATACCCGGAATAGTCCTGAGCTTGCAGCCGGTCTCTTTGGCTATGTCTAAGTATTCCTTTTTTACGATTCCGGATACGGAAGGAATAGCATAGATGATAGTATCGACATCGTA
>JAEEGI010007132.1_pt1 | contig 25085 bp, 22 predicted proteins | sample 8958751 | NCBI WGS metagenome assembly JAEEGI01 (sample SAMN16246545, study PRJNA631951) | gut metagenome | biome: gut microbiome; feature: rumen; material: KS-attached | host: Bos | place: Iran: Karaj | collected 2018-10
GCGGCTCGGCCACGTTTGAGATCGGCCTCAAGGGCGATGCCAACGGCGACAACAAGGTGGACGCTGCCGACATCGTGGAGATGGTCAATGAGACGAAGGGCCAGCCTTCTGCGAAGTTCAAGAAGAATAACGCCGACATCGACGGCAACGGCCAGATCACCAACGCCGACATCAACGAGGTCACCAAGATCATCCTGGGCAAGTAGCACACCGGAGCCAACTCCGCCTGTGCATGAATAAAGTAATCCCGCTGCTCTGCTGAGAGTCGGCGGGATTATTGCATCATAGAAAAAGACGCAAAGACGGTAAACGGTCAGACGCTTTTTTGCCCAAAAGCTTGCAAGTTTCAAAAATATTTCCTATCTTTGCCCCCAAAAAGATAATATGGAACAACAGACTGATATTCGTTGGATTCAGCGGTATGCGAAAGAAACTGTTTATAGTTATACTGATGGCAACGGCCTGTATATTTGCAATGGCGCAGCAAAGCGTCAAGATATCAGGTCGTGTCACTGATTTTGAGGGCAAGCCACACCACGAGAAAGGCGAAAACATCTGCTACTACCAATCCCCCGATTTCGAGTAGCACGTAAAGGTTCCTGCCCCAGTGTGCCCAAGGTTTTTCTTAAAGAAAGTTAAATCACCGATGGGTGTCCCGACTTTTGGGACATGCCAGGACTATCTTTGCACCCAAATTTAATTTTCATTTAATTAAAAAAGTAATTATGGAAGAAAGAAGAATTATGACTCACGAGGAGTATGAGCGTATCCTGAAAAGAATATTCTCACAAGGGTATGTCATCAATTTAAGAGAACGCGAAAAGGATAGAACAGACGAGGATGTGGAGTTTTATGCTCCCCGGCTAGGTTATGCTTACGACATTGAAAGATATATAGCGCGCGATACTATTTTAGAAACGGAGTTGACTGATGACGATCGTCTTGAAATAAGATGTTATTGGGACTATGAATGCCCGGAGCTTTCCAGCATTCAGGAATGGCTTCTGCGTATTATTTCGGAGGAGATACCTGATCTGACGTTTGATCTAAGGACGTTAGCGCCCAACACGTTGGATAAGGGAACCAGGAAGTATATACACACTTTTCGGTTTATATTCCATAACAATTAAGGAAGGGGAGATGGCATGAAGACAAAGGAATATGCAATGAGGGAGATGATTATCGACCAGTGTCTGGGCACGGGTCGGGAGTTTACGCGCGAGGAGCTGCAGGCGGAGGTGAACAAAGGCCTCGAGTCGCGCGGCATGCTGCCTGTGCGGTCGAAAGGCACCATCCTTCAGGATATCGGCGAAATGAACGAGAAGTTCTATCGCGTCTATCAGATGTATGGCATCGTCAGCGAGCAGCGCGGGCGCAAGCATTACTACCGCTACAGGGACGGCATTGAGTCGATATACAACCGCGAGCTGACGGCGGAGGAGATTGAGCTTCTGCGTTGAAGGAAAACGTTGGTGCAGCGCGACTTAATATGAGTTTGACCTGTTCTAGGAGATGGGTCTTCGGATCGGAGTTATCGGCATCGTTTGAGAGATGGCTGATGCCCAGGCCGGATATCAACTCCACGCTCCCCGTCCATTTGTCTAAAACAGGTGTCTCAATGAGAGGCTTGTTTTGAGTTTTGTTTTGAGCTCTGTTTTGAAGTCTGTTTTGTGACTTGTCTTGTGACCCACTTTGTGACCTGTTTTGCGACCTGTTTTGCGACCCATTTTGAGCCATAGCCCCTCCCGCTGCCTGCAGCAACAGCAATAGCACGAGTATGCCTTTGAAACAATTAAGACGAGGAGCCTCCATAGTTGTCTGTTTTTTTACGCCTTGCTATTCTTCTTAATCATTCCCAACGCTATCACGCCTGCCAATATATTGGCGACAAAGGAAGCAGCGATGAGCAGCAGCGTAACGAGCAGCCCGTCAAAGGCGGGGACACCTCCCTGCAGCATACCGGCATAGAGCATCGGTATGACCATCACCAATGGCTGGGCCAGATTCCTTACCTGATGAAACATGTCCTCACGCAGAGCCTCAGGCTTTTGCTGGTTGCGCTGGAAGCTCATCATGGTCTGCATGAGCGAAGCCGTCATACAGGCCATCAGCACCGAATAGATCGACAGGAAGACACTGATGGGCAGCATCAGCATCGCACTGCCTCCCACCACGATGCTGCCTACGAGCATTGCCACACTGACGGGCCACAGCATCCTCCGCCACATAGCCTGTAGCGGAAACAGGCACCAGCATATCGACAACACCAGTACCAGCAGGAACCAGAGCAGATAGGCCAACCAGGCGAAAGTCTGATCTCTGGGACGATGGGGTAAAACTTATTGATCCTGATGTCTGCTCTCTTCATCCGGTCATAGATCTGGTCGTTACTTTCACCCATGGCCTGCACCGTACTTACCATCTCGTTGATTTCCTCCAACTGTGAGTAGAAGTAGGCGTCGGTCATCGTTTTCATCCCAAAGGTAGCAAGCGTGACGACCAGTGCGGAGATAACCGTTATGGTCAGGACGAAGACAATCAAGAGTCGTCTCGACAGTCGTTTGGAGAAGGATTGGAATACTCTGTTTGTCATCTTGCGGATTGATTTGTCTTTAGAGAGACGGTAAGTACATTCTTATTGTTGGTATATTCGTAGGCAATAGTATCCACATACTTGATGGCCAGAAAAATGCCTAAGCCACCCATGGGCCGCTGACTCATCGGCAACGAGGTGTCGGGAGGATCCTGCTCAAGTGGATTAAATGGTATACCGCCATCCCTGAAACAGAGCATAATGCGCTCATCCTGGCGCTCAATCTCCACATCGAGGCTGCCGTTGGTATCGTCAAGACAGGTATGCTCCGCAATATTGACCACCACTTCCTCAACCACCAGATGGATACCATCCGGCATCTCGCCTCCAGAAGCCACCTCCTCGGTACGAAGGATGGCATCGATGATAGCGAAGGTCTTACCCTGAATGGGTTGGAAGTGTAAACGGGTCATTGCAGACGATGGCTAATCCTCCTGTCCTAACTTCATACTGTAACAAACCAAGTCATTATGCGCGGCGTAATTATCGAGAGACTGGTTCCGCTCACTGACTTTCTGGTTGAGTTCCTCTTCATCAAAGATGGTTTCCATCCTCTGTTGAAACCCCTTCTTCATTTCCAGATTCTCCTCGAACTTGATGAACTTTGTAAGGCCCACATGATTGAGCACCTCGCAAATCTCCTTGGCACAATTCACAATGACGAGTTCTTTCTTACTGCTAAATCTATGATCGGCATAGATGATTGCCTGGAGGCCACCACTTGAGAGGTAGGTCAGCCCGGAGGCATCAAAAACAATCTTCTCAACACCTTGGCCGCTGTACTTTGACAACTCGTCTTTCAACGCAGGGCCATTGGCCGCCGAGAGTTCTGCACCCAATGTGATGATGAGTGTTGTACCATCCTTCACTACTTAAAATCATTTTCCATTATTCTTAATTCCTTACCACATTTATTTACCATGAAACGCTACAAAGGTGCGGTATTTTGATGATATTAGAATAAGGACAAGCCTATCAGTCTTTCAGCAGGTCTGGCCGGAGGCGGCGGGTGCGCTCCATAGCCTGGTCGAGTTCCCACTCGCGGATCTTGGCCTCGTTGCCGCTCAATAGGATATCGGGAACCTTCCAGCCTTTGTAGTCGGCAGGGCGCGTGTAGATGGGAGCGGCGAGGATATCGTCCTGGAAGCAGTCGGAGAGGGCAGACTGTTCGTCGCCGATGACACCGGGGACGACGCGAATGACGGCATCTGCGATCATCGCTGCCACGAGTTCGCCGCCGGTGAGCACAAAGTCGCCGATGGAAATCTCGCGGGTGATGAGATGGTCACGGATGCGCTGGTCGATGCCCTTGTAGTGGCCGGCGAGGATGATCAGGTTGCCCTTCAGCGAGAGCTCGTTGGCGATGTGCTGGTCGAAGCGCTCCCCGTCGGGCGAGGTGAAGATGACCTCGTCGTAGTCGCGCTCGGCCTTCAGGGCTGAGATGCAACGGTCGATGGGTTCGCACTGCATCACCATGCCCGCAGAGCCGCCATATGGGTAGTCGTCCACACGACGCCACTTGTCGAGCGTGTAGTCCCGCAGGTTGTGCAGGCGGATCTCCGCCAGTCCCTTCTTCTCTGCCCGCGCGAGGATGGACTCGTGGACGAAGCCCTCGAGCATCTCCGGCAGTACGGTGATGATGTCTATTCTCATTCGGTCAGTGTCATTTCGGCACGAAGAGCACCTTCTTCTCGTCCTTCTTCGGCTGCGGCTTGCTGCTCTTGGTGGTCTTCTTCACCTTACCCTTGCCGTTGACGATGGCTGGCTTCTTGCTCTCGCCGCCGTCGCTCTCCTTGGCAGCAGCCTGACCGCCGCCGCGCACATTGACCTCGAAGGGGTAGGAGATAGTGGGGCAGCCGTCTTCGGTGATATCGACATTGAAGCGCACGGTGGGATGCGTCCAGCCGAACATGCGGGCGGTGTAGATCTCCTCGGTCATCTTGCTGAAGGAGCAGACGACGGAGTCTTCGGCCTCGATGTTCACATCGCGGAAATAGTTCATGCCGTCGCGCTTGCCGGTGTTGCGGATGCTGATCTCAGCGGTGAGCACGGAGCCGGTCATCTGGTGCGAGAGCATCTCCACGGCGTAGTTGTTGATATACCATTTGTTATAGGGGATGATGGCGGGTGAGAACTTCAGGCCGTCGTAGTTCAGCGAGAACTTCACCGTCGAGGGTGTGCGCTCCAGGCCGATCTCCTCGGGAATGTTGAGCGTGGTCTCATAGCTGAGCACGGCAGTCTCGACGTTGACATTCTCACGGCGCGTGTCGATGTTGATGCGGCAGTTGTCGTCGGCGCTCGTCAGCGTCATCAGCGAGAGTGTCATGTAGGGCGGGCAGACCACCTTGATGTTGCTCTTGGCCGTCTTGTGCTCGAAGCCGATGTCGAGGCCCTCGTTGAGCACGAAGCGGCACGATGCCTTGGGGTCGATGGCGACGACGCCGAATTTACCCTTCTGCGAGACCAGCGCCTCATTGCCCCAAACCTTCGTCACGTCGTCGAACTGGGCGGGCAGCACTTCCTTGCCCTCACATTGCAGTCCGAGCAGCTGTGTGCCGTTATAGACGATGGCCTTGATGGTGCTTTGCGGTTCGGGGACAGTCTCCTGCGGCACCCTGATCGTCCGAGAGGGCTGGCCAGTGTAGCCGATGCCCGTCAGGCGCATCAGGTGGTCAAAGGTCATCGTGCCCTGCTTGAACGTGATGCTGTAGCCCTTCGCCTCGGTATTCACTCTCACGGGGCGCTCGTTGGCGGTGACGCGGCTTTTCTTGTTCTCAGGATCGCCGTCGGTCGACATGGGTGTCAGCTTGCCTGTCTTGTATTCGTATTCGTAGAAGCGCTTCTTCAGCACGATGATGCTCTTGCCGTTGCTGCACGCAGAGACGAAGTCGATGTCCTCGCGGTCGTACTCCTCGCCCAGGTTCAGTTCTGCGGGCTGGCTGGTCTTGGCGTCGATGACATCATAGGTGAAGCCGCCGTCGAGGACATGCTTCATCGACTTGGGGGCGCGCACCCATGCATAGCCCTCACAGAAGGGCGAGGCGTAGGCGAAGGGGCCAAGGGCGCTGCCGTCCTCGGCGCGTACATACCAGTAGCCGGTTGGGTTATACACAGCCAGGTAGCCATCAGAGAAGCGGCTCATGCTGCCGAGCTTGAACTGATGGGCGGAGAAGTCGTGAACCTCGCCCTTGTCGCTCGTATAGCCGATGCACTTACCGTCATTGAAGAGCAGGCCCATGTGCGAGTTGAATGGGGAGATGCTGTCGTATTGCAGCGGCACGATCTCTTTTTCCGTGGCGTCGAGGATGCCGTATTTGTCGTTCTGTGACACGATGTAGTAGCCGTCGCCGAGCATACGGATATGGTCGTACGACGGATGGATCACCCACTTGGCTACTTGCGCTGTGGCGGCCGTGAAGGTGAAGAGGTTAAGGAATGAAAGAGTGAAAATGAACTTTCTCATCTATGTACTATTTTTTACTTTTTTACCTTTTTACTTTTTTTCCCTTTTACAAGCTGTTGATCTGCTTGATGGTCTCATCGATTTTTTCCTTGAACACGAAGTCCTGGCTCTGTTCGGCCTGACGGCTGGCAGCCTGGAGCAACTGGCTGGCCTTGTCGAAATTCTGATTGACCACGATGCTGTTCAGATAGTAGAACGCTAGCCAGTAGAGCGACTTGTAGTCGGCAGAGTCGGACACGGCGATGGATTTCTCCAGCCACTGGATGGCCACTTGGTTGATCTCCGTCGAGGGGATGCCGTTGCTGTTGATCTCAAGTCCGAGCAGACGCTTGCGGCGGTCAGACTCCGTATCGTTGGGAATCCAGGCGTAGGTGTAGGCCATCTCGTGAATGGCGTCCTTGTTGCCTTCCTGTGCGAGTGCCGCCATACGGCCGATGGCGTTCTGGATGCTGTCGGGACTGTCCTGATTGAACATAGCCATGCAGGCTTCAAACTCCTGTGCCTCTGCGAGTCGTTTCAGCGAGTCGGCACTGATGGCGGGTGTTTCCTCTACTGCTGCCGAACGCTGGTCATTGCCGAGCAGGAAGTATCCACCGGCGGCCAAGGCCGCGATGACGACAACGGCAATGATGATATAGAGCGTCTTGCTGGATTTCTTCGGTTCTGTAGGATAGACACCAGGAGGGTAGGAGCCTACGACAGTGCCTTTGACGGGACTGTCAGCAGGACTCTCGGCCGGACTGGCGACGGTCTCGCCTATGCTGCTGGCCGGTCTGCCTGCGGGTTGCAGATATTCTTCCGGCAGTTGCATGGTCGTTGCCTTTGCTGCAGGTTCCGTATTGGGAACGGCGTTGCGCAGTTCGGGATGGCGGATGGCGCGCGTTGCAGTCTCTTCCAACTGCTCGGCCGTCGGACGCTGCCAGGGTTCTTCCTGCAGGCAGTTGTCGAGCGTCTTCTTCAGCAGGGGAGAGAAATTGCCCGGCAGTTCGGGGATCTCTGCGCCCTTACGCTGCAGCAGGCCGCCGTCGACACCGAAGGGCAGCGAGCCGGTGGTCAGCTCGTAGACGGTGGAGCCAAGCGAATAGATGTCGTTGGCCATCACGGGCAAATTATTGCGGGAGAACCGCTCTGGCGCCATATAGGAGATCGTGCCTGCAGAGAGCAGGGCCATGTCCTGATGCGACACACGGCTGAGCGACTGCTTGACCTGGGTGCTGACACCGAAGTCGGTGAGCATGTAGTCGCCGTTGTCGTTGAGCAGGATGTTGGCGGGCTTGATGTCCTGATGGAGCACCGGAGGATTCATGCCGTGAAGATAGGAGAGGGCGCTCGCGCAGTCGCGCAGAAGCTTCCACGCCTCTTCCTCATCCATCTTGCCGACCATCTTACCGATGTTTCCCTGTTCGCAGAAAGGGAGTATGAGGTAGGGACGGTCGCCACTGATGGCAAAGAACAGCGGGCGCAGCAGGTTCTTGTGGTTAGCATTCACCATGAGCGCGAACTCATGGGTCAGCATGTCCTTACCGTCCTCGTCGATGCCGGTTGTCGGATTATAGATTTTCAGGGCAAGGGTCACTCCCGTCTGGATGTCCTTGACTTTCCAGACCTCAGAGAAGGCGCCTCGCCCGAGTAGTTCTTCTTGTTCGTATCGTTCGTCAAATATTGCCATTGTTATATATTAAAAGATGTAACCGAGTGAAAAGGCGAAACCACGGAAGCGTTCTTTCTCTTCCTGGCTTCTTGTCTTATCCCAATAGGTGCAGAATGAGGTGATGTCGGACTTCCAGGCAGCACCGATGGAGACGCAGTTGCCAACAATAAACTTCACGCCTGCCTGATAGCCCAGCTGCCAGCGATTGTAGTCGCTATTGTACATATCGTACTGGGAGAAGATCTTCCACCTTTCTGTGCGTCCATTCGCATCCGTGACACGCTGCTCACCATAAATATTCCACTTCACGTTGATGCCGCCGTATGGGAGAATCCAGAAGCCTTCGGCAACAGGTAAGCGGAAGCCGATGTTGAGGGGGATCCTGGCAGAGTAAAAGTCCAGGCCATCCTTCGTTCCGTTCTTATTGCGTTCCGAGTACCATGAACCGGAAGCCTCGAAGCCCAACTCAAAAGTGACAGGTGTCGGGTAGATGACGTAGTTGTAGCTGAAGCCGATGGTGGCGGTATGGAAAAGCAAGTCATCATCGCCAGGGGCAGTCGTGAAATTCTTCAGGGGAGAATACTCGCCATAGAAGTTACACCACCCATACTCATAGGTATCGAGATAATTGGTGGATTGGTAACTGGAGTACCGCGTTGACGAATGCGAGGCATCGTATCCGGGATGATAGTACCCGTCGTCATCGTACTGTGCGAACGAAGCCTGACACATCGTGAGTAGGAATACTACTGCTGTAAGTCTGATTGTCTTCATATCTTTTGTCTGTTAATTTATCTTGAAAGTCTGCCGCGTGTTCCACCGCCGCCGCTTTGTGAGCCGCCGCCGCGAGAGCCACTGCTGCGGGTACTGCCACCACTGCGCGAACTGCCTCCGCTGTGCATACCGCCGCCACGTGAACTGCCGCCGCTTTGCATTCCGCCGCCCCGGGGACCACCGCCGCCACGGGCAGGGCCGCCTGAAGAGACTCGGCTGAATCCACCGCCACCACCGCCAAGATGCAAATTGATGGAGGTGCCGGTATTCCTCATATTGAGATCAGAACCATCTACCATAGGTGGCGGGCCTGATGTCCCGGGAGTGATCTCTTCCAAGACTTGTCCCTGGGGTGCGTGATTCACCTGCTTGACGAGGCCTGCCAAAGCCTCGGCTGCCTCTGCACGGTGCTTACCTTGTGGATATTTGCGCAGATAGCTGTCATAGTCACGGGCCGTCACACACTTATAGAAGTCCTGGTCGTCAGGGGATACCTTCGGGCGTTTGGGAGCCGGAGCTGGAACTGGAGCAGGAGCGGGTTCCGGCTCTTCGACCTTCTCTGGCTCAGGCTGTTTCGGCTCATTGTTCTCGGTGACATATATGGTGGTCTTCGGTTGCGAAGCGTTCTTGGCATTTTCTGCCGGTTTGGGGTTGTCAGGATGAGTGTCTTCCATCAAGGGCTGGGGAGCCGGATTGCCTGTCATCGAGGCGATATGCTGTCTGGCTTCCTTTACATACGAAGAGTTGGGGTGATCCTTGATGAACTGCTCGTAGTCCTGTATGGTCTTGCAAGAGAGATAGTCTTGCTGTTCGTTAATCTCGCTGATAAACATGGTGCCGCCTGTAATCAGCAGGATGCCGAAGATGACGGCAGCGGCTATCAGCAGTCCTCGCTTGAGGAGGGAATTGTCGCCGGCACCAGTCTGAGGCGTGTAGGACTTGCTCTTATTGATGCGGCTGTTGATGGCATTTCTGCGGTTTGCAGCTATGTCGGAGTGGGAGACAGGTGTTTCTTTGCGAACCATCTCCTGAGGCTCAGGAATGGGTTCGGGGATAGGAGTGGGGATAGGAGTGGGGATAGGTGTGGGAGCCGGTTCTGGCGTGATGTCCTGAAGGGGGAGCTGGGGCACGGGCTTGTGCTGGAGCATTGCCGTAGCATACTCATTGATCTGGGTGGCCGTAGGTCGGTTCCAGGTCTCTGCTGCCAGACAGCTGGTGACGAGGTTGGCCAGTTCGGGTGAGAATCTTCTGCTGATGGACGGAATGCGGGCACCGTTGAGCTGCACGCAGCCACCCATACCTTCCCACAACACGTCGCCCGTCATCACCTCGTAGAGCGTCATACCGAAGGCCCAGATGTCGCTGGCCAGCACGATCATCGGCTTCTCTGAGAATCGTTCCGGACCCATATAGGCGATGGTGCCCGAGCTGCTGCTGTTGTTGGTGCGGCTCATCTTCGTGCGGAAGGTGCGGCTGATGCCGAAATCAGAGATGACATAGCGGCCGTCGCTAGTGACGAGGATGTTGTCGGGCTTGATGTCCTGATGGACGACGGGAGGCTGTTGACTGTGAAGGAAAGCCAGTCCGCCAGACACGTCGAGCACAAACTTCCAGATCTCCTGTTCTGGCATCTTTCCGATCTGACGGTTGACGGAGCCGTGGGCACAATAGGGCATCACCAGATAAGGGCAGTTCTCGTAGACATCAAAGTGATTGATGTTCAAGAGGTTCGGATGACGCAGACGGTAGGCAATCTTGAATTCATTGCGGAAATCCTCAATGCCTTTCTCATCGAGGGTACCGTAGAACTTGATGGCCACGTCGATGTCTGCCAGCATATTGTGTGCCAGCCATACGTCACCGAAACTGCCGCTTCCGAGTTGTCTCAGCAGCTGATAGTGCTCCGCGATGATGCTTCCTTCAACTAACTTCATTCGTCTTGATGATCAGGTGAAGAGTGACGACAAGACTTTTGACAGCCTGTCATCACTCCTAATGGTTCATTTAATCTGACAATTCATAACCGCCATTGCCTTTGCAGGTGGGGCACTTACCCGAACCCTTACAGCTGCGGCAGTTGTCGCCACTGATACGGCCTGTTCCCTTGCATGACTTACAAGAACCCTTGCCGTCGCAGACAGCACAACGCTTCCAGGCGCCCTGACTCTCAAGGGGAGCACCCTCCGAATAAGAACGGTATGTCGTATGACTATGACTTGCACATGATACGGAAGCGAGTCCGATCATGACGATTGCTACGAGTGATAAAAGAATCTTTTTCATTATTGTTTAGCTTTTAAATTGTTTAATATTTGATATCAAGTCACTGATTTTTCCAACGATGGTGTTGCGGATAGGCTCACATTCCTTGGCAAAATAGACGTATACCCCAGCGGCTATAAACAGGATGAGCAGGCAAATGAGCCATTTGAACTTTCTCCTGGGGCGGATCTTCTCCGAACGGACAGTACTGGAGAGCTCTTCCGATTCCTGAGTATCAGTTTCACCATCAGTCTCTTCTTGTGATTCTTCTGATGAATCCTGTTCCTCTTCAGCCGCACTGGTATCTTCATCTCCTTCCATCTCAATGTTGCAGAGGGCGATAGTCACGTTGTCATATCCACCGGCGGAGAGTGCGGCAGAGATCAACTCGTTCTTACAGTCCATTGGATCCTGGTGATACTTGATCATGGTGTCGAGGATCACATCGTCGTGGCAGAGGCCACAGAGACCGTCACTGCAGAGCATGATGATGTCGCCGTTGTGCAACTGGTAGATGCGTGTCTCGGGTTCTGCACGTTTCTCCATGTCACCCAGACAGCGGGTGATAACGTTCGACAACGGATGGTCGTGCATCAGCTCTGGATTCAGCTCTCCCTTGTCGACAAGTTCCTGGACATAGGAATGGTCTTTCGACAATTGGATGAGTCCCTTTTGCTTGTTGAGGACGTAGCACCGACTGTCACCACACCAACAGACATACGCCTTGTCATTGAGAATCCAAGCCAAGACGGCAGTAGTACCCATACCGCGGGTACTGCTGTCTTCCTGGCTTCGGTGAAGAATATTCAAGTCGGCAGTCTTTACCACAGCCTTCATAAACTCTTGGATGGATTTGTCTGAAACGACAGCTGCCGCTAACTGTTCCGGAACGAACAGCTTCTGGATGGTCTCCACGGCAATGGCCGAAGCCACCTCGCCGGCATTTGCTCCACCCATACCGTCGGCAACTACCAACAGTACACCATACTCACCAAGCTCAGTAAATTCACTGGTTTGGGGAATCATCCAGTCTGAGGTCATGAGGTTGCTGCATACAACGAAGTTATCCTCGTTGTTCTGTCGGATGAGTCCGACATTTGTCCCCGCAGCCAACTTGAATTTAATATCTGACATAATACGTTATTATTTGTTACATTTTGCGATGGGAACGAGCTTGTCTTCACCGCGAAGTCTTCCTACCATCACACCGATGACACGGTAAGAACCGTCTTTCTCTTTCAGGAATGCAGGTGATCCAAGGAATCCTGGGTTGCGGTTAGCATCCTGAAGCACGATGGTACCACCATAAGTGTCTGTGCGTGAAGTGCTTGACTTGAAATAGCTGATGTAATTCGACAAGTCGTGGATGTTGGGATTATCCTTGAATCCGGCAACCTGAACCTCGGTACCACCATCGCTGGCGAGAGATGCTCCTGCATCGTAAGGAATACCGGCACCCCCCTTGCCAGGCAGCAGGGCGAAACACTGTGAACGTGGTGTCCATACGCGGATGGTCCTGCGCTTCAGCTCACTGCTACGGATATCGATACCGTTGTCCTTGATGCGTACACGGACATCTTTCAGAATGTCGATGGTCTCCTCTGTCACATCACCGCTTTCATCAACCAGGAAGTCGAGGTTGTTGAACGACAGCTTGTGGGCAGTTCCCTTGGTGCTGTAGGCATCGTATTCGATAATGACCTTGAATCCCAGGGCCACATAGTTAGCCATCAGCTCACGCCATCTGCCACCGAGCTCTCTGAAGAAGATCCACGGCTGGATGTTCTGTCGGGCAGTAACGAAGGTTCCGTTGCTCAGTACGAAGCCGGTACCGCAGATTACGTCTGTCAGCGAAATACCCGGGTCGAAGGAACGTCCGTCACGTTCGCAGGTGATACGGCGGATCTTCAGCGTATAAATGTGGTTGTAGTAGTCACGGATGGTACCGCTGGCATCACCGTGGGCAGTAGGATTGGCGTTGTATGCACCTTCATGTGCAGCAGCCTCACCGGCAACATCCGTGCTCGGGCCTACCACATTATGGTTGATGTCTGGATCACCGATGGAGGCAATCGTAGCAGACGACTCTCCTTCTTCCGAAGGATTGATCATACCGCCTGTAGAGTTGTTCCTACTCAGTTCGCTGCCGTCATCGTACGGATCATCATCATCGAAAGCACCGCTGGCGATGGCCTTCTGACGGGTCTGTGCCAACTGTGTCTGATAGCGGCTGGCTTCATTGGCCACGCTCGACAACTGACTTCTCACATACACGATCCTCTGTTTGATCTCCTCCTGCTGGGCCTTAGGAGCCGTAGCCAGTTGTTCGTTCAGCTGCTGCTCTTCCTGCATCAGGTTCTGCTTCACCGTTGCCAGTGAGTCGAGTTTCACCTGATACATCGCCATCTCCTGACGGAGCGCCTTGTTGTCGAGGCTGAGCTTGTAGTTCCATGCACCGAAGCCGACAATAGCCAGGATCAGCAATGCCGAGAGAGCCCAGATAGCACGGCGATAGGGACGGAGTGCCTGCTGGCGGAACAGGTTCATACGCTCGGTGAGCTTAATGCTTGAGGTGAGTCCCTGCTTACCCTGCGGCTGGATGAAGCCGAGACGCGGACCGTTCACGGAGAGCTGGATCTCATCACCAGACTGCAGATAGTACGTTCCCTGAATCGGACGGCCGTTCACCAGTGTCGGATTCGACTGAGACAAATGGACCAGCTGCCAGTTGTTGCCGTCGCGGACGATGGCAGCGTGCTTGCGGCTGACGGTGTCGAACGATTCGTCGTAACGAACCTGACAAGAGGCATCACGACCGATCTCAATCTGGTCGATGATGATTTTCTGTGACTCACCAGCACTGTGATACTTACTGCTGGTCTTGTGCTCCAGGATGTAATAAGTACGTCCTGATCCATTGAAGATGGCACCCATGCCTGCTCCTACTGAGCCGGCTACAGTGCGTTTGTAACTGTTTTGAGTTTCCATAAATTTATAATTAATAGGGTTACTAAAAATTTTCAAATCTCATGGTGACGTCGCCAATGGCGATGATGTCACCAGTTTTCAGATAGAAGCCATTCTGCGTGACAGGCTTGGCATTCACGTAAGTGCCGTTGGTGGAGTTCACCCACTGGCGTAGCTCTTTCCGCCACTGACCGTCACGGATCACCCAGTGTCCTCCGTCCCGTTCGATGGTGCAGTGGAAGCGTGACATGAAGTCGCTGAAGTCAGACTTGACCGTAATCGCATTTCCCGCCTGCCTGCCTACGGTGAGGATCCTACGTCCTGCATCAGCCATCTGACTCAGATTATAGGTCTTGCCGTATTCTTCTCCCTGCAATATCCTTAACTGGAATCCCCGTGTCTGCTGCTGGGGCGCATATGACTGCACCATCCTGACAGCCCTTGGGGTATTACCTTCCCCTCCTGAGTAGGAGGGGTGCCCGTAGGGTGGGGTGGTCTGAGGAACCAGTCGGGAGACCTCCTGTACCGATTGCAGCCTCTCTTTAAAGTCAGGTGTCAGACAACCTTCGATCATTCGTGTCCATTGCTGACCGTTAGGTACATTCTGCAACAGGCCGCGGTTCCAGATGCCATCCTTGCCGCGCTTCTGATATTCCGCCAGATCATTGTGACTTTCCAATGTGCCGAAAGGCAACTGTCCTGTCAGAAGCTGGAACACGAGCACACCGAAAGAGAAGATATCCGTTGTGGGCAGTACCGTCGCACCACCTCTGGCCCGTGTCACCTGTTCAGGAGGCATATAGGCATAGGTGCCGAAGATCTGGTTGGGTTTGCCGAAGATGTTGCGCTGTGTCATACGGTGCGTACGGTCTCCGGAGATTCCGAAATCAGTCAGGGCAGCCTTGCCGTTCTGCTTGAACAAGACATTCTCGGGCTTGAGGTCACGGTGTACCTTTCCTCTATCGTGTAGGGCATTGAGACCGATCAGTATATCCTGACAGATCTGTGGGGTTCTGCTGTCGGGCTTGCCGAGCAAGGGCTCCAGGTCTCCACCCGGACAGTACTCCATCACGATATATGGATTGCCGCCAACGATGCCGTAACTCAAGGAACGTACCAAGTTGTCACAGTCTATCTGCCCCGTCTTGAACTCCATCTCAAAGCGGTCCATGAGTGGCTGGCGTATCTCAGCCGGTACCTCCCACAGCCTCAGGAGTTTCAGGGCATACTTCTCACCCCGGCCGTCTTCAACCAGATAGACTGCGCCGAAAGAACCCTCACCGAGGGATTTCCTGACGCTGTATCTGCCGTCGATGACATTTCCAGGCTGGAAGTCACATCTGTCTACAACTTGATAGGTCGTACTCACGTTTAATCTCTGTTAGTCTTCTCTTCTGTGTCAATCCGTTTCATTCTGTGGCTCAAACCTGAATCTCCTGTCTCCCAAGACAATCACATCTCCCGGCTCAATCGCCAGTTTACGGTTTGCCTCAAGATAGGTAGAGCCCAGTTCACTATGATTCAACACATACCACTTGCCATCCTCACAGATCAATTCTGCCTGTTCCTTGGAGGTGATGGTGCGGTTGTCCTTCTCGGTGTTCTCTCTGTTCAGTATGATGGAGTCTCCCTCGTAGTCGTTCCTGATGGCCTCCGTCGTCTCGCCCTCTTCGGGGATGATGGTCAAACAACACTTCGGCTTCGGGGGCTCTGGTGGCGCGACAGGCTTGTGCTTGATGGCGCGAACCGTCGGGAGATGGATACGCTCACCGCATTTGGGACAGAAGCAGAAATCAATGGACACCATCGTGCCACACTTCTCGCATTTCACTTCTTCTTCAATATCCAGCCCAAGATCTTCTGCCACCTTTTGTACAGGCTGTTGAACTGGCTGTTGGACGGGCTGTTGCACAGGCTGCTGGATAGGCTGCTGGATGGCTGTTGGAGCCGGAGCCAAGCTTGTGCCACAATTCGGGCAACTCGTAAAATCACCTACAACGGGATAACCGCAATGTGGACAACTCTTTGGCGTCTGTGAAACCGTTGCATGAAGCCCTGCCGCGTTCTGTAGTTCGGCACTGCTGACGATTCTGGTAGGTCTGGGTGCTGGTTCGGCCTGCTGGACATTGACGACCGTTGGCCGTGGCATCGCTTCACCACCTTGATAATTCGGCACATTGACACCCTGATAAGGATCCTGGTATTGGGCTCCTCCTGCTTGAAGCGGATGTCCGCATTTGACGCATACACTACTACCGGGAGCATTGTCCCAGCCACAATTGTTACATCTCATACTTTTTCATTTTAGTTATGGTATAATATAAGTTATTTCTGATCAACACGGATGATAAACTCTTCGTTCTGACTCTCAATCCGGATATACCCGGTACGTCCGCTCTTGAAATCCGGATCGTTCTTCGCCATAGCATCAGCCTTGATGGTAATCTCATTGCCGCTGGTCGCAGTCACCTCGCACCATTCGGGGGTCTTGGTGAGTTCCCAGTTCTTATTGTCGGCGTACAGCGTATCGCTGTTACAGCTGATACCGACCTTCTGGGTACCGCCTTTGCGCTTGTTGATCTTCACATCAGCCTTTGTCGCGTCGATACGGGGCTTGTTGCCTTTCTGAGTCAGTTTGATGAAGCGCGTCACCTGGTCGTAGATCACTGTGATGCCCGTCTGACGACTCAGTGTACTGCTGCTGGCCAGACAGGTCACCTGGAGGTTCTTGCCGTCCATTGACTTTCCCAGTTTGCACCAGCTCTCATGTTCTGAGGCCACGTTGGCCATCCAGTCACTGCTCTCCGGCAACGTCTCGATACCCACGTATTTTGTCTCCTCGCCCGCATCAAAAGCCAAAGTGTACGCACTGAGAGTCAACTGCTTCTGTGGTGCTGCCTCTTTCTTCTCACCATCGCCACCGCTCTTCTTTTTCTTCGCGAGACGGTTACACTTGGCAATCTGTGCCTTGCACTTCTTCACGTTGGCTGCACTCTTGTTGATGGCCATTGATGCCTTAAAGCTGGCGATGGCTTCCTGGTAGTCGCCCTTGTTCATCAGGGCGACACCATTATTGTAGGATTCACTGGCACTCTGGGCATAGCTGACGATAGGAGCAAAGCACAGCAGCCCAATGATCATCATCAGTTTACTAATCGTCTTCTTCATCATTGTCATTGTCTGTTTTGTTATCTTGGTTGTTTAGTAAGTCTTCTATGAGCGGTTTGATAGCGTCTGCCCTTATACGGAATTCCTTAACGTATTCAGCACCGGCATCCAGATCCTTATAGATGCCAAGAAGAGCCGTCTTTATAGCTGTCTGCTGTTGCTGGGCAGAGCTGATCACGCCGGCATCAAGCGAGTCTTGATCAGCCATCGCCTCGTCCAATTTGACGAGTGCCTTCATGTAGATATCTTCCACATTATTATATATAGAAGCGTCTGTATATTCATCGTGATGGTTCTGGATGATGGTATCGGCACCTTCCTTGATCAATAATGCTTCCTGGATCTTCACCTGTGCAATAGAGTCGTAGTTCACACGTGGAGCTACTTCCACCACAGGCTGTTCCTCTTCACCACCACCGGAGAAGACGGCCACTAAGATGCCTATCAGCACGACGGCACCGATGATGGCACCGATGATGACATTCTTGTTTGGACCCTTCTGGATGGGTTTGCTCTTTTTGATAGGATTCGGCTGTACGATGGGTGCTTGAGGCTGGGCAGTGTCCTTAACCACCGGTTCCTCTTTGGGCATAGCAGGGGCAACAGGTTCTGGTTCAGGTATGGGTGCCTGAACGGGTGTCTCTACAGGCGTCTGTACGGGGGTCGTTATGCCGTGTATGTGATTGTAGGTCATCTTCTCAATCTTGCTGGCAGACGGACGGTCCCAAGTCTCTTTGGCCAGACACATGGTCACGATATCCTTTAGTTCCTGCGAATATTCGCCCTCAATGATGGGGATGTCTGCACCGTTTTTCTGGAGCATACCGCCATGATTGCCGAAGGGAGGAAGGCCTGTCATCAACTCATACATCATCGCACCAAGTGACCAGATATCGCTGGCCATGATGGGTCTGGGATTGGTGCTGAAGCGCTCCGGTCCCATATAGGCCAGTGTACCGCCACTCTGTTCCTGGGCCTTGGCTCCACGGATGGTGCTGCGCACACGGGCACTGATGCCAAAGTCGGTAATCAGATACTGTCCCTCGTCACCAATCATAATGTTGTCGGGCTTGATATCCTGATGGATCAGGGGAGGTGTCTTCTCATGCAGATAGGCCAGTCCGGCTGCCACGTCGTGAAGCATCTTCCAGGCTTCCTCCTCTGGAATGTTCTGGCCTTCAACGATATACTTAAAGGCAGAGCCGTTCTTGATGAGGGGCATAATAAGGTAGGGCATACGGTCACAACAGTCAAAATGAGTGGGGCGCAAGAGGTTGGTGTGGTTCATGTCAAACACCATCGCGAACTCATCCTTGAAGATCTTGATGCCGTTGTCATCGAGTCCTGTTCCTGGGGCATAGATTTTCACTGCGACCTGGACGCCAGTCAAGTCGTCTTCGGCAAGCCAGACTTCTGCGAATCCGCCTCTGCCCAATTGTCTGATTAGTTTATATCTGTCTGCAAAAAGCAGACCTTCTTTTAGTTCCATTATATTTGTTTTTGTTATTTTAAAGTTCAAAAATAGTACATTTTTATGTAGATAATAGACAATCCCCCAATAAATTAACCTTTTTTAATGTTTGTTTATCAGTTTTGGCAACTTTGTCACATTTTTATGTCTTTTCTGCTTCGAAAAAGCGTTTCAGCACTTCCAGGTATTTCTTCCCCGTTTCAGTGCCGATGTCGTAGACGCGCTGCATCTCTTCAGGGTCATGTGAGAAGTGTCCGATGGGCAGTTTTTCCTCAGGTCGGATCACCAGACAACGACCTTCACGTTCCGCCTTCCTGACGTATTCCAATTCTTCATTATACATCAGATGCCGTTTGTCCATCGCCTCAATCATACGTGGATACTTTCGCAGGGCGATGCGCATCAGGGGCATCAGCGGATTATGTTCTTTGACATAGCCCTCGGGTTGGGTGAGGATGACCACATTACGCTCGTAACCGATGCTTTCGAAGTAGGCGAGGGGAATGGAGTCCGCCACGCCACCGTCGAGCACCTTCTGGCCTTCCAACTCTACCACCTTCGACACCAATGGCATCGAGGCCGACGCACGGATCCAGTCGTAGGTCAGCGGTGTGGCCTTCTCCAGTTTCTTATAGACAGGACCGCCAGTCTCTACGTTGGTACAGACGGCATAAAACGCCATCGGGTTCTCATCGAAGGCCTGATCGTCGAAGATATCATACTGTGTGGGAATGATGTGGTAGCCGAATTCAGCATTATAGAGGTTGCCGGTCTTCAACCACGACTGCCAGCTGCAATAGCGTTTGTCCTTGGCGAACCGCTTGTTGTATCTGATAGCCCGGCCTGGCTGGCACGACTTATAGTTACAGCCGAAGGCAGCTCCTGCCGACACGCCGATAAGACCGTCAGGTGCTATCCCTGCCTCCATCATCACGTCGATGATGCCGCAAGTGAACAAGCCGCGCATCGCACCGCCTTCCAATACCAGTCCACGTTTCATTTTGATGTAGTTTAACTGTTTTGGATGCAAAGATAATGCTTTTTATTGAAAAGGACGTACAAAATTATGCAAAAAATTTGGATGTGTCGGAAATTCTGCTTAATTTTGCGCATTGAAACCATCATTTTTAAATTGAAGGACATATGAAGAAACTGATTTTTGCATTGTTTGGCGTAGCTATGCTCACGCTGACTTCCTGCCAGCCCAAGAAGGTGGCTGTGGCTCACACACCGTATCGTACCATCGTGACTTACGACATCACCTTCGATGTCAACAAGGCCGATATTAAAGAGGAGTCAATGGCTGAGATCAATCGCATCAAGACATTGATGGACCAGAATCCAGAGTTGAAGTATGAGGTTCAGGGACACACAGACTCCACAGGCACACCCGAGTCTAACCAGAAGCTCAGCGAGAAGCGCGCACAGGCCATCGTTGACAAACTCGTAGAACTGGGTATCGATGCCAGTCGTCTCACCGCTGTTGGCAAGGGACAGTATGCGCCGATTGCCGATAATGCCACGGAGGAGGGCCGTGCCCAGAACCGTCGCGTGGTTTTCGTTGCAAAATAAACGATGATGAGACTTTTATTCGTCGCTTTTTCTATGATCATATCGGCAGGCGCCTGGTCGCAGACGCTTGCCGATCCTAAAAGCATCTCCATCATGGGCGTTCCACTCGAAGGCCCTGATTCCGTGTTTATTCCTGCCTTGGAAAATGCAGGCGTCAAACAGGTGCATCCTGAGGAACCTGAACCAGACACGTACTACTTTGAGGGCGACTTCTATGGTATCAAGTCGACGATGATGATCACCGTCAATGAGAAGACGAAAATGCTCTCCGACGCAGTGGTTACCTGTGGCCCATATCGTACCCGTGACCTCTACGACCGCAACCAGAAGTATTTGTTAGAGCGATTGCAGCGCGAGTGGGGTAACTTCAAGGCCAAAGGCGACGGATCGCTCTATATGCTCAACAGTTATGGCTATATCCGTCAGTCTACAGGTCTCGATGAAGAAGGCCGTCATGCCATCCGCTATTACTACCTGAATTCGTCACCTTATTTTAAGGATGTGTCGAATATGGGCATGAAGGGATTTGTGCAGGAGGTTATCACGGAGAATCCTGTGACGGAGAACGATATGGAACACTTCGACGAGACTGGCCGCTTGGCTAACGACGAACTGATCGACCGTGAATACGACAGTCGTGGTTATCTTGTCCGTGCTGCCATGCTGGAGAAGAGTGGCGGGAAGAGTCGCTTAACGTACGAATATGATTCTGATGGCTGCCTGGTGAAACGTACGCTGGTCAATGCCTCGACAGGTCTTCGTTCGGTCAACGAATACCGCTATAATACCAGTTTTGAGATCATCCAGCAGAGTATGAAGGCGTTTACGAAGGATAACGAGTGTATCGTCTCCATAAGCATGAAGAACGACTTGCAGGAGCGCGACGACAACGACAACTGGACTGTGAACAAGATGAACCTCACCTATTGGGAGAAGGGACAGCGCACCACGATCCAGACCGTCGAGCAGCGTCGCACCATCAGCTATTGGGATGAGTAACTTTTTCCCCTCCTGAGTAGGAGGGGTGCCCGGAGGGCGGGGTGGTCTGATCACCCTATCATCTCAAGGAACTCCTCTTCACTCACGATTTTTATCCCTAGCTTCTCGGCCTTCTGAAGCTTTGAAGGTCCCATATTCTCACCAGCCAGTATAAACGACGTCTTGCTGCTGATGCTCCCCACGTTCTTACCACCATTCTGCTCGATAAGCGCCTTATACTCATCACGGCTGTGATGGGCAAAGACGCCACTGATCACGATCGACTGTCCGGCTAAGATATCTGATGTCGCAGCCGTCTGTTCTTCCGATAGTTCCATCTGCAGGCCGTATTCCCTCAGGCGACGGATGATCTCAAGGTTCTTCTCGTCGTGGAAGTAAGTGATGATACTCTTCGCCATCACCTCACCGATGCCTTCTATCTCCTGCAACTCTTCCAGTCCGGCACTCATCAGCGCATCAATATTCTTAAAGTGACGGGCCAGCAGCTTGGCAGAGGTCTCACCCACGAAACGAATGCCAAGGGCGAAGACCACACGTTCGAAAGGCACCTCCTTAGAGGCCTGGATGCCATTCACAATGCGCTGTGCCGACTTGGTGCGAGAGCCATCGCCGTTGATCTGCTGGACGTCGATGTCATAGAGGTCGGCGATGTTGTGAATCAGTCCCTGACGGTAATAATCGTCTATGGTCTCTGGTCCTAACGAGTCGATGTTCATAGCCTTGCGGGCGATGAAGTGCTCGATGCGACCTTTGATCTGTGGCGGACAACCCGTATCGTTCGGACAATACCACGCTGCCTCACCTTCGTATCTCACCAAAGGCGTACCACACTCCGGACAACGCTTGATAAACTGCACAGGCTGTGCGATGATTGGACGCTGGTCGATGTCCACTCCCACGATTTTCGGGATGATCTCACCGCCTTTCTCCACATAGACATAGTCGCCGATATGCAGGTCGAAGCTCTTGATGAAGTCCTCGTTATTCAGCGTAGCGCGTTTCACCGTCGTACCTGCCAACTGTACGGGATCCATATTCGCCACAGGCGTCACAGCACCAGTACGCCCCACCTGAAAAGTCACCTCGTTCAGACGGGTACAGACGCGCTCGGCCTTGAACTTATAGGCGATGGCCCAGCGTGGACTCTTGGCCGTAAATCCGAGTGAACGCTGCTGGCGTAATGAGTTTACTTTCAGCACGATACCGTCTGTTGCTACAGGAAGACTTTTACGTGCCTGATCCCAGTAATTAATGAAGTCGTAGATTTCTTCAAGCGTCTTCACCTTCTTCATCCCCTCACTGATCTTGAAGCCCCATGAGCGGGCTACCTCCAAGTTCTCATAGTGTCCTTCTGCCGGCAGTTCCTCGCCCAATAAATAATAGAGGTACGCGTCGAGCTGACGACTTGCCACCAGACTCGACTTCTGACTCTTCAAGGTTCCGCTGGCGGCATTTCTCGGATTGGCGAAGAGCGGTTCCTCCGCTTCCTCACGCTCCTTGTTCAGCCTTTCAAACACGGTCCATGGCATCAGGATCTCTCCTCTTATCTCGAATTCTTTCGGGGGTACGGGGGTACCTTCGTACCCACGAATCTCCAGCGGAATACTTCTGATGGTGCGGACATTCGCCGTCACATCGTCACCACGAACGCCATCACCACGCGTCACAGCCTGAGTCAGACGGCCGTCGACATACGTGAGCGAGATCGAGAGACCGTCGTACTTCATCTCACAACACACCTCAAAGTCCTCGCCGGCCAGTCCTTTCTTCACACTCTCGTACCAGTCGGCAACATCCTGTTCATTGTAGGTGTTCGCCAACGACAGCATCGGATACTTGTGCTCCACCTGCCTGAACTCCTCGTTCAGGTCGCTGCCCACGCGTTGGGTAGGGGAGTTTTCGTCTGCCATTTCCGGATGCTTCGCCTCCAGATCCTGCAGTTCGTGCATCATGAAGTCGAACTCCTGGTCGCCGATGGTCGGCTGGTTCAGCACGTAGTACCTGTAGTTATGCTCGTGCAGCTCTTTCCGCAACTGTATGATTCTCTCTTTCTCGTCCATAATAGTCTTATTTTTTTGTGAAATGGTAACCCAGACGCTCTAATGTCTGGACGGCATCCGGCACGCTCTCTGATGCCTGCGAATTGTCGTAGGTGCTACCGGGATAGAAGGGGTTTGGGATATCTTCGCGACAGCGGAATCCGTTGTCAATCATATACTGAAGTGAGATTTCTGCGCGGTTGGTGAAACAGCCGTCAGCAGCGATATCATCGGCATCCGTACCCACATAGCGCCGCATCTGCTCCTGAGTGTCGAAGGAATAGGGGTGATTGAGCATCCCGCTCCGACGTATCAGCTGCGCCTGCCAGGGAGCGTTCAACTCATCATAGTTGTTAGGCTCGCCGGCAATAGACGGGCCGATGACATGTGCACCATTAGCCAGTGCCCAGTTGATGGCCTGTGCATAGCCTTCAGGAGTGGCCAGGGCGAAGTCGCCGGGCTCCGGCGGAGTGTTAAGCCACAACAGGTAGCACATGGGCACACGGCCCTGGAAGACGGCATAGGCACGGCTCAGGGCATCGTTGGAGAAGGTCTGGAGGATCACCTTGCCGTTGGTATGGCCCACGTTCACCTTCCCGTCCACATAATACGCCTGAGCGTCGGCAGGCCGGGTGGTGATGTTCCATCCCTCAAGGTCGAGGATGTCGTCCGGTGCCCAATAAGTAGATCCCCGGTGGGCTATCACGGCGTATAACGGCACATAGTCACGCACGGCAGCGAGCTCTTCGCTGATAGTATTGACACTCACCTCTACAGGTCTGTCGATGTTATTGGCGCAGGCTTCGAAACCAACTGAAGCCAACATCGCAACCATCGTCATGATGGTAGTCTTGATGGTTTCGCCAATTCGCATAAAGAAAGCATTATGAATTATTAGTGAGCTCATAATCTTTTATTTTTGTGCAAAGTTACACTTTATTTTTCATATTAGTATACAAAAATCGAAAATGTTACCAAAAAAGTGACTGACACCATCTTTTATATAGTGGTCAAGTCCGAAGATCGAGCCGGCCAAGAGGAACGACTGGGCCACATAGTAGAGGAGTCCCGTCGCCACGTCGTCAATCTCGATCACCTGATACGCTACGAGGGCGATGCTACTCACGATGAGCAACACGGCACAGGCGTACTGGGAGACTTTGAAACCTTTATTATCCATATGTTGACATGCTTTCTTACACCCTGCAAAGTTACAAAATTTTTGCGACATTTCCAAACATTTCTGAAACTATTTTTGCAAAGATCACTGAGCACTACCGATTTTCCTATTTTCCTGTTTTCCTGTTTTCCGATTTTCCTATTTAGGTTGTTTTGAATTGGGAGAAGTGGAGGGGAAGAATATAAGAATTATAATCAAAAATTTATATAATTATAATTTTATATATATTAATATATAAAATTCATATAGGACTATTTTCTTTCTCGCCGCGAAAATGCAAAATAGTACGATGGGAAAATGGGAAAACAGGAAAATAGGAAAACAAGGGAAGCCGGAATACGCTGGATTAATGCTCAATACTGAATAATCGTCATCATATAATAAATACATCTAAACAAGGAATGATTTTTAGCGAAATATTCTTATAATTTAGAAAATTGTCGTACCTTTGCATTGTTCTAAGGAAATCCTGTTTGTCTTTGCCGCCACAAGCCCTTCTCCCTCTGAAGGAACAGGCGCCTCCCTAAGAGGATCAAGGCTTTTCACTGAGCCGATGAAGGCTTCTCAAGCACAGAAACAAGGGGTGATACTTAGCGGAATGTGTAATTTAAACAAAACAATGTAAAGTTATGGCAGTAAACACTATTGCATTTCCAGTTGCGGCCCGTCAGAACACGAACGACGGTTCTTCCGCCTACGGCAAGTGGTTCATCGTTCCCTACTGGCCCGAGACCCTGACCCTGCGTGGTCTGATTGAACGAGTGGCTTTCGACCAGAGCGTGTACTCGCGCGACATCGTCGAGGGCGTCATCCAGAAGCTGACCACCGTGATGGTGGAACTCCTGAAGAGCGGACAGCCCGTGAAGTGGGACGGTCTGGGTACGTTCACCCCGAACATCACGTCGAAGGGTGTCAACCAGGTCAAGAACGTGAGCGTCGACCAGAT
>JAEEGI010007144.1_pt1 | contig 25060 bp, 31 predicted proteins | sample 8958751 | NCBI WGS metagenome assembly JAEEGI01 (sample SAMN16246545, study PRJNA631951) | gut metagenome | biome: gut microbiome; feature: rumen; material: KS-attached | host: Bos | place: Iran: Karaj | collected 2018-10
CAGATTCAAAAATCAAAATTCACACGACATATGAACGGACTATTTGAGATACTCAGCAACAAGGAGTGGATGATTCAGCAGGAGTTCCTGCACAGCATCCTGCCTACGCTGCAGTACAACATCACAAACCATGCCTCTCTCGGCATCGAGCGCGAGAAGAAGTCGCCAATGGCCATCGGTCAGCAGGGACAGGACTTCATTCGTGAGTATCAGGTGACGGAGGACGGCAACGTGTTTCCCGCCTTTGACGCATGGGGCGAGGGCGACGTGCTCGGCAAGATGAAGGAGCCCTTCGTGAACGTGATGCCCGTTGACGGACCTATCACCCGCAATGGTGGTGCCTGCTCTTACGGCTCACGCGACATCCGCGACTGGATGATGAAGGCTGCCGACAATAAGTTCTGCCAGGGGCACGTCCTGCACATCAACACTCCTGGCGGCAGCGCTTGGGCAAAGAACGACTTCCAGCAGGGCATCGAGTACGCTCACTCAAAAGGTCAGCGCGTCATCGCCTTCATCGACGGACTTTGCGCTTCGGCAGGCATGTATCTCGCTTCACTCTGCGACGAGGTGTATGTCATGAACCCGAAAGACCAGTTGGGCTGCGTAGGTGTGATGGCCGCTTTCTTCACGATGAAGAACGGCGACAAGGACCTCTCTACCGGCGAGACTTACCGCGAATACTACGACCCCGAGAGCGTGGATAAGAACAAGGAGATGCGCGACATCGCCGAGGACGAGGACGCCACACTGCTCATCGAGGAACTGAAGACGCTGGGCGAGGAGTTCCGTGCCGACATGAAAGCCGCCTTCCCCAACGCCAAGGACGAGCACCTGAAAGGCAAGATTTTCGATGCAAAGGACGTAATGGGCATCCTGTGTGACGGTCAGATGATGCTCGGCGACGTGATCAGCCGCGTGTTCAACCTCGCCAACGGCACCGAACAACCCATCGCCCGCACCGCCAGCCGTAAGATTGCCAAGCGCCAAAAGTCCACCGCTCCCGTCGCGTCAGCGTCGGGCACTGTGCCCGCTGGTTCGGCCAGCGGTAAATCCGCAACCATTTTGTCTAACAAAAACAATAACACCATTATGAAAGAACAATTCCCAGCACTGTTTGCAGCCCTCGGAGTCGAGGAGATGCAGATGCAGGAGGACGGTGCATTCGTCAACACTGACCTGCTCGCCACCCTGAATGCAGCCATCGAGGCTAAGGAGAAGGCCGCTGCTGATGCACAGGCATTGGTAGAGAGCCTGACCACCGAGAAGAATGAGTTGACCGCTAAGGTCGAGACACTGAATGCCGACATCGAGGCCAAGAACCTCGAAATCGCTACCCTCACCGAGAACGCCGGCAAGGCCGACGAGACGCTGAAAGCCAAGGACGACGAAATCGCCGCGCTGAACACCGACATCCAGTCGAAGCAGGCCGCCATCGACGGCGCCAAGGCCGAGATGGAACAGAAGGACGCCACCATCGCCACGCTGAACGCCACCATCACTCAGAAGGAGATTGACTTCAAAGCCAAGGAGGACGCTCTCACCGCCGCTCAGACCGAGCTCGCTGGTGCTAAGGAAAGCCTGACCACCGCCGAGCAGACACTCGCCGAGCGCGACCAGCAGATCACCGACCTGAACGCCCAGCTCACCGAACTGCAGAACAACCCCGGCGCAGAGCCCGCAGCAGGTGCCGCTCCACAGAACAACGGCGGCGGTGCAGAAGCCCCCGAGATTGCCGTCAACCAGTACGTGTACGACCCCGCCCTCTCTTACAAGGAGAACCGCGAGCTCGAGGCCAAGTGGAACGCCGAGCACGGCAAGGCGTAAGCCACGGTGCCCTGCGCTTCTCCGCAGGGATAACCCCCGTCCAGTGCCTTGCGGTTTGCCCGCAAGGAATGAACCATCACAAAAACATTTATAAATAACAACATTATTCACCAACACATTTTTTTACAACTATGGCAAACGAAGCTAAATTCATCGGTTTGGAGAATGTACAGAGCGTGGCCAATAAGCTCTCTCCAAACATCGTGTTCGGTCCTGCATACTACATGAAGGACGAGTTGGACCGCCTCGGCATCAAGGTCGAGACCGGCGTACAGCACCAGCTGACCAAGACTGTCTTCGCAGGCAAGGGCGGTCAGACCCGTAAGAAGGAAGTCGGCAACGTCAAGGAGTCGAAGCTCGGCTACCTCTTCTCTCGTAAACTCACGGCGAACATCTGCGTACACCGCATCCGCTGTAACGAGGACGACTTCAAGGAGAAGCCCGGCAACATCGCCATCAACGGCAATGCCGCCGTACACTTCGAGAAGACCGAGGAGTTCATGACCGAGCAGGCTAAGCTGTTCGCTCAGGACATCTTCAACAACATCATCGGCGGTGACGCTGCCAGCAACAACGACGAGATGAACCTCTTCGACGGACTGCTCACCGTGATGTCGGTTGACATCAACGACGGTACCGTCAACCAGGCCGCCAAGAACCTCATCCCCAGCGGCGTGTTTGATGCTCCCCAGTCTGAGGGCGACTCTTCCGCCTACGACAACTACGTGAAGTGGGAGAACTCCTGGAGCCCCGCTCTGAAGAAGCAGAACGTCAACGTCTATCTGACCCGCGACGACGCCCTCGCCATCGCTGACGCCTTCGAGCAGAAGCACCGCTCTCATCAGGGCGCTCAGTGGCTCGACAACGGCAACTTCAAACTGCCCGGACACTCGAAGCGCACCTTCATCCCCGTCGACGACTACAAGGGAACACTCGCATTCGCAACCATCGAGGGCAACCTCCTGCTGGGCGTGAACAACGAGTCTGACGACAGCTTCGTCAACGTCGTTCCCGAGCCCTCGCGCGATACCAAAGATTTGGTCATGCAGATCCAGGGAATCTTCGGCTTCATGCTGGTTGATCCTACCGCCCGCGCATTCGTCACCAACGGTGGCGCTGCCGAGATGTCGTTCAACTCTGGCGACTACACCAAGGATGCCGTTTACGTGACCGCCAACATCGACGGCGACGGCGCTGCAATGGGTACCGTAGCAATCACCAGCGGTGGCCAGACCATCCCAAGCGGCACTGAGGTTGCCAAGGGCACAACCCTGACACTCACCGCAACAGCCCGTCAGGCTGCTACCGGCGTCAAGGCTACCCAGTTCGTCAAGTGGAGCACCGGCGCAACAACCGCCACCATCAACGTCGTAGCAACAGGCGACCCGATGTCAATCACCGCCATCTTCCGCGAAGTTGAGTAAACGCTGAAACGCAAAGGGGGTACGGGGACCCCAAGGTGCCATATCGCCCACCGCAAGGCCCCCTCCCCTTTCTTCTAAGTTAAGTTAAGTATGTCGCTGTGCCACAGCGACCACCAAACAAAAAGTTAATTAAAAAAACAATACAATTATGCCAGCAACATGTCCAACCCTCAATCACTACCTCGCCGCCGACGAGTGCCTCGAAAACCTCGCAGGCTTGGGTGAAGTGGTTTACGTCGGTCTGAAAAGCGAGCTCAGCGCACCGCTGACCGCCACCGACAACACATACAGCACGCCAGCCTTCTCAGGCACCGGCAAGGGACTGTATAAGTTCGAACTGAAAGAGGAAGCTCAGAAGATTGCAGGCGAAAGCCAAGGCAAGCGCAAGGGCTACAACATCACCGGTACAATGGTATTCGACGGTGTTGACAAGAAGACCTCCAAGATCCTCCGCGCCCTTAACAACCTCGACTGGTTCGCCATCTTCCCCGACCCCTCCGGCGACGCGCAAATCCTCTACGACCCCAACAAGAAGATCCGCATCGACTCCGGCGGTGCAACCACCGACACAGGTGCAGCAGCCAGCGACGACCGCGTATCGACCGTCAATTTCATCCTCGGTCCCGTGAAGTACCCCAACCTCTTCGTCGCAGCACCCGAGACAGGCGGATGGGATTCACTGCTCGCCACCGAGTAACCTAATTCTAACGAACATTCATTTTCATTAAGGTCATCAAGTGACATAAATTTAAAAGTTTTAGTTAGTAGTTAGTTTTGTGTAAGTGGAAGCCCCCCGACGCGAGCCGAGGGGCTTTTTAATGTCCGCTATCCACGCCCCCTTTCCCCTATCTTTGCACTATATTTAGAGCCCCTTGGTAAGGGGCGGCTATAATGCAGGGATTAGAACATAATAACATAATAATAAAATGGAATCAACAATCATTGCAAACATCCAGCCCATACTCTTCACCGCGCTCGTCGGTGTCATCATCGCATACGCCCGCTACGTCAACTCCCTGAAAACCCGCGTGGCGGTACTTGAAAAAACCATCGAAGACCTTCTGAAGACCATCGAGGCCATGCAGAAGCGGCTCGACAGCCACTCCCGCAAACAAGACGAAATCTACGACACGCTCAACGTGGTCAAGGGGAGCATGTCCGACATGAAGGTGGAAATCGTCAAGGAGATGGGTTCGATGACCGCCAGCATCAGCAGCCTGGCCTCCGACATGAAAGGACTCAACAACCTGCTCGCAATCTCCGACGTAGGCATCAAAATCAATAGACAGTAAGTAGAGTGCCCAGCGCTTCTCCGCAGGGACCAACACCGTCCAACCCGCGGCCCTTCCAGGCCCTCTTTAACATCCGTGCAATTCCCGACCGTTCTCGGGCGGGCTTAATAAAAAGAAACTATGGGAGAAACAATCCGTCAAACCGGCTCCGAAGCCGTCAAGCGCTGGCAAGAACGAATGCCGCGCTTCTTCCAGCGCATCGTCATACTGTGCGCCATCGTCGTCGTCACCGCATTCACCGTCAACACCGCACTCACCGTCGCCGGAGCCGAGCCCCACGACTGGTGGCGCGACGCCTACCCACTGCTCATCGGCGTACCCATCGGCATGATAGTCATCTGCAAGCTCACCGTCGCCGGCGGCTACCGCGACATCGACCTCGACCCGCTGTCCCACGGCCAGGTAGACCGAGGCCAGCGTCCCGACCGCCCCGCCCACTCGCCCAACATGTCAGACGTCGACGCCGTGTCCGTGACCGATGTCGAACCCCACGAAATAGAACCCTACGACGACGGCCCCGACGCATGACCACTATCGACCTCCACCTCCCGACGTCCTGGAACGGCTGCACCACCGCCGACCTCGAAGCCATCGCCGCTGCCATCATCCAGGAGCAGCAGCGCACCGACCGCTACCATCCCTTCGACTGGTCCCGCGTCAAGCTCAATGTGGTGCTGGCGATTAATAGCCTCACCCCCGACCCCTCTCCAAAGGGCGAGGGGAGTGGTCAGCCATCAGCCCTCGGCCATCAGACCTCAGACATCGCCCCCGGTCGTAATGCCGCCGGTCGGGTGGTCGCTGGTTTGGCCAGCGACAAAGGCGCCTCCGGCGACGAATGGCTCGTCCGCCGCCCGCAGGACCGCGCCCCGTGGCCCATCACCACCGGCCAGCTCCTCGCCCTCACCGACCGCCTCGCGTTCCTCGACGACCCCAAGGCCAACCGCACCATCTTCGCCTTCCCATACCCGACGTTAGATGTAAGAAGTAAGAAGGAAGAAGGAAGATTACTCAGCCATCAGCCATCAGCCATCATCCATCTCCTCGGTCCCGCCCCACTGCTCGACGGCTACACCTGGCAGGAGTACCGCTACCTGACCGACTGGATGCAGGAATACATGCGCTGCACCAACGCCCGTCAGGACGCCACCGAGCCCATGGCGCAGTTCCTCGCCGTCCTCTTCAAGCCCGCCACATCAGCCATCGGCCCTCTGACATCAGACATCTTCGCGGGCTTCAGCCCGATAAAGTGGCAAGTCATCCTTTTCTGGTGGTCGTCCCTCATGGGCCTGCTGCAGCAGAAGTTCCCCCGCGTCTTCAAGCCACAGCCCGTAGGCCGAGGCCGTCGCGGCCAGAAGAACGAGACCCCGTGGGACTTCTACAACCGCGTCACCGCCACCATCCAGAAATACATCGGCGGCCTGTCCGAGCACGACGTCAACGCCGCCACCTACGGCACCATCCTCCAGCAGCTCGACATGATGGCCCAAGAGGCACAGGAAATGGAAAAACTGAAAAACAAAAAATAATATGGACCTACATCAGCAGAGAATGATGATGCTCGACATCGACGGCGTGCTCACTCACCACGACGCCACCCCCATCGACGTCCTCACCGCCGCCCAGGCCCTCGCCACATCTGCCGTGGGCGACCTGCGCAATCACGGTGCCGACCCCGAGGCGCTGCACCGCTTCGCCGACGGCGTTGCCGACCAAATCCGCGCCGCCCTCCACGCCCGCATAGACCTCGGCCTCCAACCCGACTGGTAAAAAGCCGCAAAGGTAAAAACATGCGACAATCGCAAGATGCGCCGCATTTCGTGCAAAAAGATGCCCAGGCTTGAGCATAATGCTAAAGTGACTTTAGCTTAATGGTTTACCCACTAAACCATGATGGTTTACCCACTAAAGCAATAAGCCCAGCCGCAGACCCCTCGCAGACGGAGACCGCAAGGAATCCCGACTACGTGAAGATAGATTTACAAACCAAAAACGTTTTCAGATTATGGCAAAGTGTAAATACACTGTCAAAGAAAACTCGAAGACAGGAACCCACTCCTGTTATGCAGTCCCAGTGCCTGCAGGTTTGCTCACCTTCGATGAACTCGTCAAGGAGGCATCGGCCAAGACCACTTACGAAGAGTCGGTCATCCGTGCCGCCATCGAGGAGTACATGAAGGTGGTTCAGCTCAATGCCCTGAAGGGCTTCCGTTGCCAGCTCGGCAAGGACTTCCTCACGGTGTACCCCAACATCACCGTCTCGGTGAAGGACTACACCGACCCGAAGACCAACGAGCTCGTGGTGGCCACCCCCGCGATGGTCACTGCCCGCAACGCCAAGTCGCGTCTCGGCTGTACCGTCAATCCGAAGTTCAGCGACCTCTTCGAGCGAGAGGTCACATGGCAGAAGGTTGACCAGACAGGTGCCGCCATCGACGAGGAGGACATCACGCAGAACGACGACAACCAAGGCGGCAACGGTCAGGGTGACAACGGCTCTGACGATTTGGAGGGATAGTATCTCTCGTGCCGCACGGGGGACGGTTTTCTCTGCGTGATAGCACAGCGTTCACACTGGACCCGTCCCCACGATGCCAACAAAAACCGAGCCCGACGATGGAACTACTCCACCGCCGGGCTCTTCCCTTCGAAGTGCAAAAAAAGGAAGTTTTTCTTATCTCTTGGTCGGGCTGTCGCCCTTGAAATTTGATTTAGAATGTCTATTTATAATTTCATTTATAATTTTAAATACCAATTTTAAATATAATTTCGAGGAACGAAGTGACGACCACAACCACCAACACTACGAGCGCAGCCACGCCACGAGGCCGACGGCGGCGGTGCCGCTGATACCTAACAGCAGCACGCTGGCGGTGAGCACGAGGCCCGCTAATAAATACAAACCTACGTTCTTCATGCCTGTACCGTGATTGTCATTGCCTTCTTGCAGTGGGGGCAGATGATGGCCTGCTGGAGGGATGCCGAGGGTGCAGGGGACGGTGCTGCGTGTGCGTTAGCCTGCGACAGCACATCAGAACCGTCCCCATTGTGCTCGGCCACCCCGCAGACCATCGACGCCATCATCGCCGACCCCGCAGCGGGCATCCGGCTGCTGCAAGCACTACAGCAGGAGCGCGACGAGCGGCAACGGCTACAGCAGGAGAACGCCGAACAGGCCGCCACCCTCGAACAGCGGCGACACACCATCGCCCTGCAGACGGCTCAGCTGCAGAAGTCGGCTCCCAAGGTGAACTACTACGACCAGACGCTGCTCTCCACCAGCACGCTCACCATGACGCAGGTGGCCAAGAGCCTCGGGCTGAACGTCGATGAACTCACCTCGCGGCTGAAGACCGCCGGCATCATCTACCGGCAGAGCGGACAGTGGCTGCTCAAAGACCCCTACTGCCGATGGGAGCTGCACAAGACGCGCACCGCCAACTACACCCGCAGCGACGGACAGCCGGCCTCCAACCTCTACACCGTGTGGACCGAGCGCGGGCGACGCTTCATCACCGCCCTCCACGATGCCGACTACGATCCGCACCAGGCGCCACGGCTGCTGCGCGACCTGCTCGATTCCCCTCCTGAGTTCTTGCGTCCCTCATCGGTAGCAAGCGGCGAAGCCGAGCGAGGAGGGGCCAGGGGTGGTCTGAACGAGCGCACTTCTCTGCCGCAAGAACAAGCGCAGGCCGAACCGCCAGCCGCCGATGCCCAATAAAAAAGCCCGCCGATGTCACTCCGACACCGACGGGCTTTTCCTATACCTTTATATTACTATTCTGCAAAGAGCCTGATAGCCCTGCCGCACTGCGGACAGCGCACCAGCCCCACCAGCGTCGTGCCGACAGGTGCCGACGGCTCGGCGGGCTTTTCGGGCGGTGCTGGCGGCATGGCCACGTCGATGTCGCCGATACCCCTCAAGTGCATGCGCATCTGCTGCTCCTCCTGCTGCTGGCCGTCCTGATACGACAGTTCCTCGACATCCTTTTCCTGCGGCTGCTCGGGCTGTTGCTTAGACTCTGCCGTGAGGCGATAGCCAGCGGCCATGATTTCCTTCTCGAACAACTGCCACGGCTCGATGCCGATGGCCTTACAGACCAACTCCAGCGAGTCCCACTTGGGGTTGGTCAGGAGCGACTTGAAGTTCTGCTTGGCCTTGCCCATCTTCTCCGATACCTCGGCTTTGTTGGTGTCTCGCTGCTTGATAACCTCCTCGATTCGTGCTAAAATATCCATGTTTTTATTACTTTTATTACTTTTTTTGGTGCAAAAGTAATACTTTTTTCGCTAAAAATCAAGTTTTTATTACTAAAAAACATTAAAACCAATAACTTTTCTCCAAAAAGCACCTAAAAGTAATAAAATTATATCTACCTTTGCATCATGAACCTCGATGATGGCCTACCTTTAAATATATATATACATAGGCCGCCAATGGCAAGCGGCATAGAGAACTGATGATTACAAATAATCAATTAAAAATAGCGTGATTGTTAAATATCGAATCTGCATTAACTTAACGCTTTAACACTTGAAATGTTAAATCGCCCGACAAATCCCTGAAAATGCCGCAAATTAGTTGCTTATTTTTAACTAACGTTGGCAAATTGGCACTTTTGGCATCTCCTGCCAAAATTGCTAATTTGCTGAAAATCATATAGTCCCATTTCTGAACGAAAACCCGATGCCTCTGTATGTCAAGCGAATCCGCCGCCACACTGTCCTGTCCCCAAAGTGGGCACTGCATGAATATTCGCTAAATATGCATACCTTTGCATAAACTTGCATAAAAGCGTATAAAGGTAGGCTTCGAAGATCCTTTGCAGCCGGAAAAGGCTTCGAGGCTTCGAAGATTCTTCCAGAACTGCCAAAGGTGGGCTTCGATCTTACTTTGGCCAAAGGTAGGCTTCGAAAGATCCTGAAGACTGCCAAAGGTGGGCTTCCATACCTTATATATATAATAATAAGAGCTTCCAGGACTGCCAGAAGGCTTCGAGGCCTCGAAGATGGTGCAAAGGTGGGCTTTTCCCTGTCTGAATGTCTTCGAGGCTTCCAGAAGTCTTTATTTGGCCTTATATGGTGCAAAGGTGGGCTTCCATGGTGCCAAAGGTAGGCTTCGAGGCTTCGAGGCTTCGAAGGTAGGAATAAGAACTAATTACTATCTTTTTGGCCTCGAAATAAGTCTTAATTACTAAAATAGGTTAAAATAATACTTTTTTATTCCTTTTTCTTTGGTATGTAATTACTTTTTAGTATCTTTGCACCAAAATTAATAAAGTAGTAATTAAAATTAATAAGGTATGGAAGAAATTAAGACTTTAATTAGTTCTTTCTTTAAACTGGCAGAAGGCTTAAAGATTGACAGTGAAGAAAAGTATGAAGTAATAATGTCTGTATGTAGTATTCAGGCAAATTTGAGCTTCGAAGTAACTTCCAGAAGTGAAAAGGAAGTGAAGGAAGAATTAACTTCTTACATTAATTATCTGAATAAGTAAGTAACAATTTAATCGTATAAGGTATGGAAGTAAAAGTATTAATTAAGAAGATCTTCGAGGCTTCGAAGAAAGTTCTTACTACCAATTTGGAAGAAAAGGCCCAAATAGCTTTAATTCTTCAGATCGCCGGCGAAAGTGATCTTTCGACTCTTAAGAACTATTTGCAGTATATTAATTCACTGGCTTAATTATTTAATGGTATGACTACAGTTTATAAATTTACATGGAATGAAGGAAGTTATAAAAGACTTCTGGAAGAATTCTCTTTTGAAGATGGTATGAAGAAAGTACTATCTTTAATCCTGGCTGCAAATAAAGAAGGCCTTCTTATTTCTGGAATGACTTCTTTAAAGACTACTTTCGAGGCTTCGAAGAAAGATATAACTTTAAGAATGATTTAAGATGGATCCAGTTATTAAAAACTTTCTCGAAGCTGAAAAGGCCTTTTTCGAAAAGGTCTGGCAGAATGAATTAAATAAGATTCAGAAGGGAAATTATTTAAATAATCCTTATTTCCTGAATAAGTAAGTAACAATTAAATCGTATAAAGATATGGAAAAATTCTATTCTCATACTTTTAAATGTATGATTCAGCAGATAAATAAAACTGCTGCAAAGAAATATTTCGAGGCCGGAAAAGCTATCTTTTTGCAGTCTTCAAATATGAAATTCGATAATTTTTGGCAGTCACCATGCGAAGTTACCAAAGAAAGAATCGTATCTTATTATGATTCTTCTTTCGAGGCTTTTTGTAATGAATATACTTATTATAATTGTGACAGCGAAAGGGGAAAATATATTCATTTCTTTATTCGTGAAAACGATATCGAAAGAAATATCAATAAAGAAGTGAAGAATATTTTCGACTTCGAAAGGCTTCCAGACAATTTGAAGAATGAAGTAAGCAAAAGAAAGATTAATCATTTCTTTCGCTTAAAAGATGATTCTAATTTGTATCCTATCTTTGGCAAATTTAATGCTACAGAAAGAGCTATAAGAAGAATAAAACGTAATTTTCCAGGCCTGGAAGGACTCGAATACTATCTTACTTTAGAAAGTGAAATTTCGAGAATCGTTAACGCTGAAGTATAATTTAATCAATAAAGGAGAAAATAATATGAATACTTATTTGTATAGCTTTACAGTGGAGCCAATTTTAAAAGATTGGTGGGACAGTCGAAGGAATGAGAAAGTAAGAATTCAGGCTGAAAATTTGAAGGCTGCAAACGAAAAATTTTTGGCAGTCCTGGAAGATGAATATTGTTTTGAAATATCGAAGACTGCAAAGAAGAATCCTTCGAAAATGTATACTGAATATAAAGATGGATCTTCGAAGTGGACTGGCTTAATTTGGAAGGCTTCGACAGAAATAGACTTCGACAGAGAATGGAAGAAAAGATTTGCAAATATATGGACTGAAATAAGTATCTTAAATAATCCTTTCGAGGCTTAAAGGCTTCCAGGACTGCCAAAGGTGGGCTTCCATCTTCTGGCAGTCCAAAGGAGAAAGAAGAAAGTAATAAGTAACAATTTAAACGTATAAGGAGAAAGAAATATGAAGAATCAGAAGTTTTTTAATGAAGTCTTTAAAGGCCTCGAAGATCATACTTTTACAGGTATGACTATAATAAGAGCGACTTTAAGAAGTGAAGACTTAATTCCGGCCTTTATGGAATTTTTAAGTAACATGGATCCTGAAAAGGCAAATGAATTAAATAAGAAGTATCCAGAAATGGAAAAGGCCTGTAAAGAACTGGCAGAAGACAGTTATAAGAATATTCCATACTTCGAAAGTGAAGAATGTTCTTATTTCCTGAATGAAGTCTTATTTGACGTTTTAGACTCTTATAGTCCGGAAGGATTCTATTTTGGTGCAAATGAAGGTGACTTAAGCGACTTTGGTTATTGGTTAACTGAAGAAATGTATGAAGTATATTATAACAATAACTGGCTTTAAGAGCTTCCAGGACTGCCAAAGGTGGGCTTCCATCTTCTGGCAGTCCAAAGGAGAAAAGAAGAAAGATGGTATAACAATTTAATCGTATAAGGAGAAATTAATATGATACGCAAAAGAAGTCATTTAAATAAATATCAAATAAGCCTTATTCAGGATTATAAGAAGGTAGGTATGAAGGCAAAAGAAGTCTTTTCCATTTCTAAAAGATATATAGGACTGCCAGAAGTAAAATTCTGTATCTTCTTTGGCTTCCAATTACTGGCTTATTCAGACAGCTTAAAAGAAGCACAAAATTTGAGAAATGAAATGTATAATATCATTTAATCGTATAAAGGTATGAAGATTATTAAAATAGAAAAAGTGACTTTTAAAGAAGTAACTTATAAGTCAACTTCGAAAGAAGGAAATGTAAGAAGAAAAGTAACTTTCGAAGATCCAGAAGGGAAAATATATAATTGTCTGACTTCGAAGAATGCTTCTGCCAGTTTAGACTGTCTTAATTGTTATTTGCTCAAAAGAAAAGCAAATATTTGGATTCATAAAACGCAAAAAGGAAATTTGTTAATTGACTTCTGCCAGGAAATAAAGAATAACTTTTAATAGTATAAAGGTATGAGAAAGAAAAGTATTAATTCACTTTTAAGCCAGTTTAAAAGGCTTTTCGAGGCTTCCAAAGGAGAAAGAAGAATGAAGGTTTATTTTGCTTATTTAAGGAGCTTCGAAAGTAGATTTAACTTCCAGAGTCATTCAAAGGAATGTAAGAAGTTCATTAAAAAATATGGTCCGGACTTCGAAGTATAACTTAAATAATAAGATGGTATGAAAAGAATCAAATATAAAGGCTTTTATATTCTCCTTACTTCCAGTTATACCAAAGGAAGAAAGAATATATATAATATCGAGAATCCAGAAGGCATTTATATTGAATGGTGCCAAAGTATTAAAAGAGCAAAAGAAATAATTAACGCTGAAATAGAAAGAAGAAATAAATAAGATCTTCCAGGAATGAGAATGAAGAAAGATGGTATTAAGATTCTGCCAAAGGTGGGCTTCCATCTTTGGCAGAATCATTTTTTAAGATGGAATTCCAGAAGGCTTCGAGGCCTCGAAGATAGTGCAAAGGATCTTCGAGGCTGCAAAGGTGGGCTTCCAGTACTGGCAGAAAAGCCAAATAAGGCCTTCTTTGGCCAAAGGTGGGCTTTTCCCTGTCTGACTGTCTTTAAGACTGCCAGAAGGCTTAATTTGTCCTTATATGGTGCAAAGGTGGGCTTCCATGCTTCGAAGGATCCTGAAGACTGCCAGGACTGCCAAAGGTGGGCTTCCATGGTGCCAAAGGTGGGCTTTTCTCCTTTGGTGGGCTTCGAGGCTTCGAAGGTGGGCTTATTTCCAGTACTGCCAAAGGTAGGCTTCGAAGGTGGGCTTTTTGGCCTTATTTGGCTTATTTTGGCCTTTTCCCTGGAATCATACCTTTTATATATATTATATACGTTATAGCCATCTTCCAGAATTGAGGAATTTCGAAAAGTCCGACTTTGGCCGGGCTTTTCTTTTTCCCCTACGTTATAGCAGGCTTCGGAAATTAAGGCCTTCTTTCGCTCGCTGACAGCCTCGAAGGGCTTTGGCCTTATCGTTATAGACAGCTTCCAGAATCAAGGCTTAACGCGCGTTTATTTTCGCGCGTTATAGCAGGCTTCCAAAATTAAGGCCGTAATTACTTCTAATTACTTAAAATCTATTTAATAATTACCTTTAATTACTAATAAGCGTTAAATAATAGCACTTTTAATTACTTTTCTTTGGTAGTATTATTATTTTTGATTACCTTTGCAGCAGATTTAAGAACAAAGTAATAACATTTAATTCTTTAAAGTATGGCAATAGAAAGAAAATTCAATCAGACACAGCAGGAAGTTATTAACTTGCTGGCTGATCGGTTCCACACAGAGCCGACGGAATGGCACACACGCGGCAACTTTACAGACTGTCACGGGTGCGAAGGTTATATTTTCAAGTCAGAACGAGCCGCCACCCGCTATATTTACGGCGACGGGCTGCAAATGTTCATGGACTATTGCGACGGAGCCGCCACCGAAGAAGACTGGCTTAATATCCTGATTAAGCAAGGATTCACGAAAAGACAGGCTTCGAAGGTGATCAACGAAAAGAACTGGAAAAAGGTCGTTCGCATGATGACCCAGACAGCCGGCCCCCGCTTCTTCCTCTCTGAGTATTCAGGACAGGTTAACGAGCTTTCCGACGGATCGTTATTATACTACTAATATACACCCTGCGAAATATCACCATATTATAATATTATAGCGTATGAAGACAATAAACGACACCCCCGCCGAACTGCGCGAACTGGGAGCCCTGGCGCCCCTCTTCGCCTGGACTGACCGCCACCCCCGCGCCGCCTCCGTGCTCTTGTGGCTCATGGCCGCCGCCCTCGTTTACGTGGTATTTACTTATAATTTCACGATACCCGCGTACAAATAGCCCCTATTTATAGAATATAGAATTAATTAAGAATCACAGATAACAATTTAATTTTTTTGAGATATGAAGACTTTAGAGAACATCCAGAATGTGAACAGCAACGCCGCAAACGTGGCAAGTAATAACAATAAAATAAACGACTTCGGGCAGAAGATCGGAGGCGCCCGCAAAGACTTATATCAAGCCGCCCACGAGTGGGCCGCACAGCTGGCCGACATCACCGCCGAGGCACTGACGAAGGCCGGGGGCGTGTCTAAGCTCGTGCGTCTGCCGAATCTGGAGAAGTTGACCGAGGCCGGAGCCATCACCGCCGACCAGGCACGCGCCGCCCTCATCATCTGGCGAGGCATCGAGCGCAAGCCGCAAGGCAGCTACAGGGCCGACCGATGGGCAGAGCGCACCCGCCACCGCCTGGAGGCTGCCGCCGCCGTGATCACCGCCACAGAGCCCCAGGGCGAAGACGTGGCCGACATCATCCGCGCCGCCCGCGAAAGTGCCGAGTTTGCAGTTATCAGCGCCGCCCAGTGGCCCGCCGTGGCTTTCTCATTCGGCAAATACGCCGTTATTCGCTGCCGTTATAGCAACGTACCGAAATTGCAGATACAAGACGCCCGCTATTATAGGGGCACGGCATCGGAAGACCCCGCCGACATCGCCCGCCAACTTCGCGAAATGGTAGCCGCCGACGAGGCAAAGGCCGCCGACCGCCGCGCCGCTGGTCCTGCCCTTAATATCTATATGAACCGCGCCGGGGTGTATTACATCGCACCCGCCGACCGTTCCGAAATCGTTTTGCAGACCTACGAAGACCGCACCGCCGCCCTGAAGGCTTACCGCGAAGACCGCGCCGCCCTGGTGGAAAGATACGCAGCTTTGAAGAATTTTCCCGCCTGCCGCCGCGATTGGAACCGCCCGAGAGTGGGCGAGGACTGGCGCAAGGGTGAGAACATGACCCCGGAGAAATACGCCGCCGTGCTGCCGTTCCGTGGTGTGGAGTTTGGAAACTGGGTGAACCAGACCGAGCGCGCCGCCCTTCTTAATTCGGCTTTCGACGGCTTCCACGATCTGGCCGCCGTGCTGAACATCGCCCCCGCCGCCGTGACCCTTAACGGCTCGCTGGCTTTCGCTTTCGCAAGCCGTGGCCACTCAGGAGCCGCCGCCCACTACGAGCCCGCCCGCCGCGTGATCAACTTAACGAAGAAGAGCGGCGCCGGTTGCATGGCTCATGAATGGTTCCACGCTGTAGATAATTTCGCCGCCGGTGGTGGTGTGCATAACTACGCCACCGAGCGCCGCGACCACCCCGCCGCCTTCGCCATCCTGGAGGCCATCAAGAAAACCGACTTTTACAGACGTTCGCAGAATCTGGCGAAGTTTAAGGGCGATTACTGGACAGAAGGCCGCGAGCTGACCGCCCGCGCATTTGAGGGCGTTTGTGCCGTCATGCTGAACGCCGCCGGCATCTGTTCGGACTTCCTCGTTAATTGTAAGAGTATGGACGAATTTACAGCCGAGGACGTGGCGCGCCGTTCGGATTATTACCCGTACCCCACCGCCGACGAGGCCGCCGCCCTGCTGCCGTTATACGTTGATTTTCTGCGTGAGGTATTCGGCGACGTGCTGACCGCCCCCGCCGCTTGTTATGAAGAGGCGAAGAGAGCCGCCGCCCGTGCTGAGGAACAGCGCAAGGAGGCCGAGCGCATCGCCGCAGAGCGAGCCGAGGCAGAGCGACAGGAGCGCGAGCGCAAGGCCGCAGAAATGAGAGAGAAAGCCGCCCGCGAGGCTGAGGAGCGCCGACAGGCCGCCGCCCACGCTCTGGAGCTGCTGCGCGACGTGCTGACCGCCCGCCACCTGGACGCCATCGCCACCGCCTACGACAGCGCCACCGCCTACGCCGTCGGACATCTGGAGGGCGAAATTTACACCCTTCGCGCCGACATCAAGACCGCCGACCAGGAGGGCCGCCCATACATCGAGAGCCGCCCCGCCGCCTGCATCCAATATAAGAGGGTACACAATGCAAAGCGGATTATTTGCCGCCGTTATCAGGTGCCCGAAATCCGTGCCGCCAAGTGGAACGCCCGCGAGCTTTGCGAGGGGTTGACCTTGGTGGACGTGCGCGAGATCTGCCGCGCCTTCGAGAGCTTCGAAAAGGGCGAAACGTGGCAGAAGGCCGCCGAACTGTGGAAAGCAACCCAGCGCACCAAGGCAGAACAGGCCGACAAGCGCACACAGAAGCCCGCCACGGGCACGAAAGCCGCCGAGGGTACAGACACCAACCCCGCCACCGCTGAGGGCCTCACGATGGAGAAGTACAGCGAGAAGGCGACCGTAATACGCGGCTATAATGCCGACCAACTGGCCGAGCTGCTGGCAATGGGTGGCAAGGAGTGGCGCAACCTGAAAGGGGGAAAGGGTGTAATTTTCAGCACCCGCCGACACGGCGACGAGCTCCGCGAGTGGATGAAGGCACAGCAGGGCGAGGGCACCACAGCCCCCGCCGCTGATCAGCCCGCCGACATCGTGCCCGCCACTACGTTACAGGAGGCCGGAGAAATTAGCGACACCGAGAGCGAGCCCGCCGCCGTTGCTCTTCCTGACTGGCTGACAGTGGGCGCAAGAGTCCGCACCCGTGGCCGCTACATGATGAGCAACCACAGCCGCCGCCCCGTCTGGGTGGATGGCGAAGAAATGACCGTGAAAGAGATTAAGGCCGATTTTGTGGAACTGGAGACACGCGACGAGGCGGGCAACCTTCGCGGGCTGTCATCCGTAGCCACCAGCGCCGCCGCCGATTATCTGACCCCCGTATTATACGAGGCTTCCGAAATCACAGCCACCGCCGAAGCTGAGCCCGCCGCCATCGCAGCAAGCTACGACACCGACGAGCCGGAGAGCGAGAACAAGGAACCCGCCGCCACCTACGAGAGCACCGCCACCGACGACGAGCGACAGCAGGCCGACGCACTGCCATTCATGGAGAAAGCCGCCATTTTGGATAAGATAACGGCACGTATTTACGCGCCTTGGGGCGACGTCTCGAAAATGTGGCTTTGTCCCTTCCGTGGCGCTTACGACGTTTGGAACGCATGGGCACGCGGTTTGAACCTCCGCGACTTCGGACGGCTGGCAGAATGGGCACTAACAGCCAAGGCAGGCGAGCGCGCCGAACTGTGCGGGCTCATGGTCCAGATATGGGAGCGCGACGGACAGACCGCCACAGAACCAGAGAGCGAGGCCGACCGACTGACAGCCAACCGCGAAACCCGCGAGCGACTGCGCGCCGCCATCGTGGCCGAACTGGAAACCGTGGGCGCGTATATCTACCCATTTAACAACGAAATGAAAGTATTTGGCAAGATCCAGACCGCCGCCGAGCTTTCAAAGGTGGAGGACATCGCCCGCCGCTATTCGTCGGCACAGTTCCGACACGAAGACCGCGCCGCCGTGTTCGAGTTTAATTTGCCGCTATTCTTCCCGCACTACTTCCCCACCGACCCCGCGCCCGAACCATCGGGCGACGGGGACACCGTGACACTCCAAAAGGGCGAGACTTGCGCCGCCTCGTGCTGGGTAGCCTACGCCCCCCAGGATTTGGACGACCTCGAAAAGGGTTACAACGTTTATGACGTCTACAGCACCGAGAGCGAGGCCCGCGACGATTTGAAAAAGGCTTTGGAGTCCTGGCGCCGCCGTGGTAACGTTATAGAATATATAGGAAATGACTGGTTTACCTGGCTTGACAGTGAGAACGGAAGCCGCCACCTGCATTTCATCTGTACAGCTCCCACAGACTGGCAGGCACGCGCCGCCGAGATTCTGGCCCACATTTTGGAAGTTATCGACCCCGCGCCCGAACCATCGGGCGACGGTGTGGGTATCTGCCACAGCTTCGACACCAACCAGGACACGACCACGTTACAGGAGGCCGGAGAAATCACAGCCGACCCGCTGGCCGACATCATCAGCGAGGCACGGAAGCAGGAGAGCCGCACCGCGTCCGGCCTGAATTACGGGCCAATAAAGTACCTGCGCTGTCATGTATTATACGCCGACAACGGAAAGACCACCGCCGAGAATATGGACATGTACGAAGCCAACTTGCACCGCGTTACAGATCCAGACACTTACGCCGCATATCTGATTGCCGGTTACGATTTGTTTGTAGACGAGACACAAGTATATTGCGACCTTCGCCGCGTGTTCCCCGCCCTGACTTTCCATCAGCTTTGCAAACTGATTAACGACCACATGGGCGAGAATCAGCAGGGCGACGGAATCGCCGCCGCGCTGGTGCCTGACTGCGTTATTCTTGCATCGCCTGACGAATACACCCGCGAGAAGTTTAGAGAGCGTCACGAAAGATTTTATAAACTGTCGAGCTACTGGCACGGCGACGAGGTGAACGAGAACCGCGAGCGCGATTTACGCACACACTACGACTTGGAAAGCCTCGCCGTTCATTTCCTGCTGAGCCACGAATTATATTACACATGGAGCGAAGACCGCGCCGCCGAGTGTCTGGCCCGCGTCCGCGACATCTACCCAGAAGCCACCGCCGAGCAACTCCAAGAGATTTTCGAGAAGTACCGCGTGAACGTCCGCAACCTCTACGAGTAGGCCGACACCTTTATATATATTATACACGTTAGAGAACATCCGAAATATTAGAGTATTAACAATTTAATCCGCAAGAGTTATGAATACAACAGCAACAACCCAGAACAACAGCGGCAAGCGCCGCGAGTTTGCCGACCGTGAGCGCGTAATTGTTACGGGCGATTGGGGACACTCAGGAGGCCGACCCGTTACGCAGGAAGTGGCCACCGTTCACGCCTACGACGAAGAGACGGGCAAGTATTGGGTAATCTTCAGGAGCGGACACGGCAACGGCAACAGCTGGCACGAGGCCGACAAGCTGGCACACGTACCCGAATGGGTCAAGGACGGCGAACAGGTTTACAGCGCGACGGGATGGAGAGCGGGGCAGCCGTTCACCATCAGCAACGCCGCCGCCGAGGTGGTGACGCTGACAACGCCCGACGGCTTCAAGTTCCGCGCCGACATCGTGGAATTATTGACAGAGTTCAGCCGCACGGCGTAACCCCTTATATTATACACTACAATTATAATCACTTTCTAAAATATCACGGAATTATGGTACGTTTAGAGCACATCGGAACCGCCACAACGACGGACATCAACAACGAACAGTTAAATATCATTCTGGACGCATTAGAGCACGAAATGCAGCGTTACAACCAGGCTACCACCACCATCAGCGCAGAGACAGCCAACGCCGCCATTCGCGCCGCAGTAACCGAAATCGGTAAAGTACATCACAAGTTATGTTTGATGATGGACGAGAATTACAAATAACCACCTACGTTATAACAAACATCAGAAATCACAAACAATTTAATTCAGAAAGATTATGAAGACAAAGATTTATATCGTAGCATCTACGAACATCGAGAGCACGAAAGCATTTACTAACAAGTTGTTTGCCGAGGACTACCGCGACGAGTTGGCCGCTAAGGGCGAAACTGTGAATTATCTGGAGCAAGAAATTGAAGTGCCCTACGCTACCGACCGCACAAAGTACGGAATGACCCTGAAGGAGATACGCGACGAGATAGCGGCCTTCACTGGCGACAAGAAGGGCGAGGCCATGAGGAAGGCCAAGATCTTCGCACATCACATCAGTATTAGCCACGTCTGCCGCATCCGCCTGAGCTTCGGACAGTACAGCAAGGTGGAGAACGGAAAAGTGGTGTACTACGGCGAGAACCGCAACACGCTGCATTTCCAGTGGACTGACTTAGACGGCGACCGCGACCAGTTTAGCATTATCGAGTAATTACACGTTATACATTATAGACAACATCACAGATTATAATCACTTTAAAATATCAGAGCATTATGAATACTTCAGTTAATAACAATAACGAGACAAAGAACGCCGCCAATATGGTAGCAAGTGATAACATGAAAGTGGCCGACTATCTGGCCAACCTGAAGAAGCAGAAGGGCGAGAGCTTCGGCGACCTCTGTTGGGATAACTATGGCAAAGCATCGGTTATCGTCTTCGGCAACATCGCAGGCCACGCCGACGAGCTGGAAATCCTAGGCGGCAAGCGCATAGAAGCCAAGTATTCAGCACTGCAGAACTGGAGCAAATGGACGGAGAAGATGGGACGCACTGCGGCCTACATCTTCAACGCCAGTCACAGGGATGGCGCATGTCGCTATCTGGCTAACATCAACGACGCGATATTGTCTGCCGCTCTGCGTAAGGAGGGCGAGACGGTGAAGCCGGCCAAGTCGTACCAGGTGGGCGACCGTGTGAACACCATCTATGGCAAAGGCACCATTATAGAGGGTGAATCGAAATACTCGGATCGCTGCCGCTGCGTCCGCCTAGACATCCAGACTTATAACTATGGCTGGAAGGGCATGCCGCAGACCTTTGTAGAGGTGAGCGACGGGGATATGAAGCCCAACCACGAGGGCGAGGACTCGACGGCCTATTACCGTCGTGCCATCACTGAGGCCGCCGCAATGGGTTGCGCCAGGTGTTGCGAGTACCAGGGTAAGCGCGTAGAAGTGACAGCGGCCTACAAGAACGGCCACGATGATCCGACGGGCTGGACTTACTGCGTATCATGGTACGAGGGTAAGGAGCTGAAGGACTGCGAGAACGGCGTAACACTGGAGCAGGCCGCCCGCGCCCTGGCTCAGTTCGAGCAGGATAGCCGCAAGAATAGTTATACACCATCGGAGAAATTGAGGAACAGCGAGAGCAAAGAAAGCGACGCTTTCAATTTGCCGAGTCGTGACGAAATAAGGCCATCGGCCAAATCAGAGGAGCCAGAGCCGTTACGACCCGCTGTCATCGAGCCCATCACGGAGGCCGATAAGTCGCCATCGTGGAAGACTGACTTGACGGAGGATGACTTCCGTAAGCTGACCCTGCAGCATGAGGTAGCCGACGAGGATCGGGACATCATGGGGCGCCGCTTCCGTCACGCCATCGGCAATAAGGGCGAGTGGCTGGAGGTCTTTATCAGCGACTACGCGGGCAATGAGCGGCACGCCCTGGTATACAGTTACGAGGAGTTCATGGACGAAGTGCGCTGCAAGGTGCGCTCGCTGGAGTACCTTCGCCAGTTCTACACCGAGAACCGAGGCTGGCAGCCTGTATCGGCATGATACCTTTTATATATATATTGACTACCGTCGAAGAGCCTCACGCTCGACATAGTCCGAATACGATTCGGCTTTGTACTCGCTTAATCGGCTCTTTATACACCCTGTTTATAATCACTTTAAAATATCACAGAATTATTTTTCACACGGATTTTGCGGATATATCAAAATAAATTCGTATCTTCGCAGCGGAATAACAATTTAATTCAAAGCGCATTAAGTTATGGAGAAGGATTTGAACATCAGCAGACCGAAGTCGGACGAGTTTGAGTATATCGACTATCCGACGAGTTACAAGCCGCTCGGACCGAACGAAGGGCGCACGGGCTATTTCCACGTCTGCAAGGACGGAGAGGCGAGAGAACCACGTAAGGACTTAGAGGTGTTTAACTATGAAGGAACTTTCAATCCAATATCCATGCCTCGTTGACGAGCCTAAGATGATGCTGTCGTTCGTGCTGCCGATATAGTTACAGGCGGCCTGCGAAATCACAGGATTGGTTGGGGAGCGATACCCCCGCAGGCCACAATATATATCTTTATAGAATTAAATTGTTATCATGAGTCCGCTGCCTGAGAAGGTCGCGGGCTCTTTTTTTATGATGAATAGTTAAACATAATGAAATTTTTATGTAAACTCTTGCACATAACAAAACTTTTATGTAACTTTGCAGCGTGATAAGATATTCCAAATAAGGCAGCAGCCATTCGTGGACAAAGCAAGGTTTGAATCTATGATAGAGAAAATCAGATTAGAACTGGCTTGTCTGTATGCGGAAAAGGAAAGTTATAAACATTAATAAGAAATAAGTATTATGGAAGAAGCAAAAAAGAAAATTGCAGAGTTGAAGCAACTGATGACAAAACACGATTGTGAGAGTATACGCTGCGTTAACGAAATAATGGACTGGTTCAATAGGCAGCCAGAGGATGTTAGTAAGGTGCTCAATAAGTTTTTAATAGATGAAATCGACTTTGTGGACAAATTTGTGACAGAGGAGCACAATCTGATTATCGCTGAGCAGATGGACGAGGATCTGAAGAGGGTAATCCCACTGTCGTATATCGCCAAGTATTACTTCAAGAAGAGTGCGGCGTGGTTGTCGCAACGCATCAATGGAACCCCAGTGAGGGGTAAGGTTTACACGCTGAGCGGTGAACAGAAGGAGACGTTCAACCGAGCCATGCGTGAATTAGGACAGAAAATTGGCTCATTCCAGATAGCTTAGTAAAAGCCGAGGAATATTCTTATCACACCCGCCCTGCAGCCTGAGCCGGCTGTGGGGCTTTTTTATGTCCCATTTTTGAAAAACACGATTTGTAATTTTGGAGTGTGAAACCAAGTGAACTAGTTTGATATGCCAAAGATGAAACCAACAAGAAGCTGGGTGGAGGTGAGAGACCTCACGGAGAAGTTCGAGTGGCGAGACCCGAAGACTGGTGTCACGACTCGTGGTTATAATCCGCCTGGCGGGAAAGACGGGAAGGGTGTCAGCCGTGTACCATTCCATATCAAATACATTACGGGTAAGGGTCAGGTGGAGGAGGGTTTCTGCACTTGCCTGAAGGTCTATCCGGAAATCAAGCAAAGGATGATCCAATATGTCGAGTCGAAACAGATCCGCAGAGTGAGAGATTATCTGATTATGGAGATTGACGGCATCCGCATTATTACGCACTAACAGATTTAGACAAAAGCGCTCGGCTTTGCCGCTTTTACAAAGGCGATAGCCGACTAAAAGAACAAAAGAACATATTTTATGCTGAATGATTTGGAAATTGTATTGACGATGGTGATCATCGCGGGGGTAGTCGGAATCGGTGCGTTCATCTGGACAAAGGTGAAGAAGGTGAAGAACTCAAAACCAAAGGAGCAGCCGAAGGATTCACAGAAGCCCGTTGGTTCGGAGAAACCCGCTGATTCGCAGAAGGGTGATTCAGAGGGGACAGTCCCCCCTGCTTCACATGAGGGACAGTCCCCAGCAACGCAGTCACCGAAAGATTCACAGACGCCGGAGCTTGACCCTGCTGAGGGGAAGGCGGCGGAGGTGGTCGACGAGGTGCTGACGAGGTTTAATCCGGTGATCAACGTATCGGAGCAGAGCATGACGTTCGACTATCTGGTGAAGGTGGCGACTGAGGCTTGGCGGCAGTTCTACAAGGGCGAATCGGGTTGGGGCCTTCCCCTACTCTACCGGCCTGAGTTGTTCCCGACGATTACGGACATCTATCAGGGTCGGCGCGACGAGGACGCTGCGTTCAGGACGTTGGTTGGCTGGGTGTGTGCGCTGCACCTGAGCGAGCTTTGTCCGATGAAACGTAACGAGCTGATGCCTATCGGCTACACGGCGGGCGGCTATTCGGCTGAGAGTGATATCTTCGGCTATGAGTTCAGGAGTGACCCGACGGTGGCGCGACTGATTGGCGGCTCGCTGCTGGCGGTGATGCACGGGGTGGCTGAGCCTGACATCGAGGGGATGCGTAGTGAGGTTGGCGGCAAGGGGTACGACCGGACGCTGGAGGACATCGTTGACCAGGAGAGTCGTTACAATGTGGCTGACGATGGGTTCTATATCGACTTCAGACGGTTTATGGTGTCGGCTCCTGGGCCGTATGCGCCGGGCTATCAGGACCGCAGTCAGCTGCGAGGGACGTTCACCGACGAGAAGGTGTCGAACGGTTGTCTCGCAATGGACATGAAGATCCACGAGGTGATTGTGTCGCGCTCGAATCTGCCGGGGCAGCTGGCGGTTCAGGCGGTGGCCGACAAGGAGTGGGACGAGCACCATCTGTATGGTTACGACCGTCGCGATGTCGGTGGGTTGTACGATTTCCATGCGGTGTTCGGTCAGGAGACGATTGATATGAGGATTGACCCTGAGTGTGAGCTGGCTCAGTGGATTGCATGGGCGAAGACGGCTGGCAGTAATGCGCGTGGCATCCTGCAGCATGCTAACTCGGCGTATGGGCCTATCGAGTATGGAAGGTTGCGCCCTGGGTGCTCGTGGACGCAGGAAGCTACGAAACATTCGCAGACGGACGACCGCGAGAATGCCTTGGCGAACTTCGTGATTGAGGACGGTGACGGGTGTCCGACGGGTTACTACGACGAGAACGGTGTGTGGACGAAGCCGCAGGAGTGTTCGTCGCCTGAACAGTATGAGGAGATGCAGAAGCGGAATCTCTTTGCGAACTCTTACCCGAGTGGGCATAGTGGTGGTATCACTTGTGCTGCGATGATGCTGATGGAGGCGTACCCGTACAGGTCGGACAGGATCCTGAAGGCGGCGAATAGTTTCTCGCTGAACAGAAGCGTGTCGCGCTACCACTGGACGAGCGATGTGTTGCAGGGTCGTCTGG
>JAEEGI010007149.1_pt1 | contig 25045 bp, 21 predicted proteins | sample 8958751 | NCBI WGS metagenome assembly JAEEGI01 (sample SAMN16246545, study PRJNA631951) | gut metagenome | biome: gut microbiome; feature: rumen; material: KS-attached | host: Bos | place: Iran: Karaj | collected 2018-10
CACAAGGATCCAACGGGAGTAGCCGTAGAGGTCATCGGGTGTGGGGTGAGTGGTGAGCGAATGGTAATCGGCTATGAAGAAATAGCAGTCGTGCTCGTCCTGCATCTTGACAAAGTTGCGCAAAGCGCCGAAATAATTGCCCAGATGCAGGTTGCCCGTCGGGCGGATGCCGCTGCATACAATCTCGCGTTTGATGGTATCAGACATAGATTAGAACAAATAATTATATCAATACTAAATAAATATCCGCAGGATGCCTCCTGACGGAGAAATGCAAAGATACGAAAAAAACTCGACCTAAGAAGAAAAACAGCATGGACCATATACAAAAAAAATAGAGTCGACTATTGTCGACCCTACTCTTTTTCGGTTGTGTGTCCTGATTATTCAGCAACTTCAGCAGCAACCTCTTCAACAACGGCCTCAACGGCGTTGGTGTCAACGACGGGCTCTTCAACCATCTCCTCAACAGCGGGAGTATCGATGGTCTCTTCAGTAGCGGGGGTGTTGTTGCAAGCTGCGAAGGCGAACATACCAGCGACAGCCATAAGGAACATTACTTTTTTCATCTTTTTGATTTTTTTAAAGTTATCTTTACTAGTTAATTAATTTGCTTGTTTTTGACGAAACCTTTGTGTTTCAAATCGGGTGCAAAAGTAATACATTTTCCAAGACTAAGAAGAAAAAAAATGTCAAAAAATCTTAACGCCTGTCCAAAATGTTAAAATTCACATTGTTAAAATTTGGCTCATACCCCTCTTTGACCTCTTTTTTTCTTGAAATTCAGTCAATTTTAAATGCTAAAAACTGTGAAAATAACTCTTATATTCTCCATTTACGGAAGCGGAACAAGGCCGTTGAAACCCATAAAAGCCATAGCCAGGATTCCGGCGGTGACCAGTGCGATGGGCACACCTTTCATGCCCTTGGGCACACCCGTCAGCTCCATCTGCTCGCGGATGCCGGCAAAGATGACCAATGCCAGCGTGAAGCCCACGGCGATGCTGGCGGCATACACCACGCTCTCCAGCAGGTTCATGTTCTTCTGCACAACCAGAATGGCGACGCCCAGCACCGCGCAGTTGGTGGTAATCAGCGGCAGGAAGACACCCAGAGCCTGATACAGCGCAGGGGCAATCTTCTTCAACACGATTTCGACCATCTGCACCAAGCCCGCAATCACCAGGATGTAGGCAATCGTCTGCAGGTAGCCGAGATTCAGCGGCACAAGGATATAGTAGTATATCAGATAAGTCACCAGCGTGGCCAGCAGCATGACGAAAAGCACTGCACCGCCCATACCGATAGAACTCTTCACATCCTTCGACACGCCGAGGAACGGACATACGCCGAGGAACTGTGCCAGCACCACATTGTTAACGAATATGGCGCCTATGATCAAAGCGAAAATATTGACACTCATAGCAATAATTATTACTTTTTATAATTCTTTATTAACTGATTCAAATTGCAAATATACACTTTTTTTTTAAAATGAACGGCTTTTCACACCAAAAGTGGTTTATTTTTTACTTTTCCCCCATCGGAATCCGACCCGTCCTTGGGAGGTTCAATGTAGGTCCAGTGTGCCTTCGCTCTAACTTCGCTCCAGGAGACGGACAAGAAGCGACCCCGAAAGGGCTCCACAGCGAAGCAACCCCGACCCCCAAAACCCGACCGCCAGTCGGAAACCGACCGTTACGCGTTACAGTGTAACAGTTCGAAAAACATTCCCTCTATTGCCAAAGAATCCCATGCGTTTGAGGGTGTCATGGCCTTTCAGGTTGGGCAGTTGCTGCAGGTATTGTTTGCGGACTATAAGAGCCCGCTGTTAAGCCAAGGCTGCAAAAGCCAATCGACCACGTTCAGTTTTCTAATTCCATCATAGACGGGGTTAAAGTCGTTGTCTGTTGTCAACAGGTATTTGGGATTGGAGTCTTTGATGGCTCTAAGCGAGGCAAGTTCCCTCTCCAATGTCTCAGGACTCTCCGTTGTCCAAGCCACTTGATAATAGGATGTATAACCGTCGTTATCAGTGACGACAAAGTCAACTTCAAGATTGTTGCGCTTGCCGATGAACACATCTTTGTTACGTCGGACAAGCTCAAGGTAAACCATATTTTCAAGCCAATGTGAACGGTCTTTTAGAACCTTTTTCTTAAGCCGTACTTTAGCAAAACAGGGATCGACCACATAGTATTTGTTCAATGTTTGGAGCAGTCCTTTCCCTTGTATCTCATAACGTGGCACTTTGTAAATGAGGTAGGCATCGCACATTGCATCTAAATACTTGGCAACGGTTTGCTTGTCAATCACAGTGCCGTTGGAACGCATTGTGTCGGATATAGAACGTGGCGAAACGTATGAGCCCACCGAGTCGAAGATGAAATCAAGTATTTTGTTGAAGTCGTGTTTGTTGGTTATATTCAGTCGTTGGAAAATGTCTTTCTCTACAATGGTTTTCAGAATGCTGTCAGCAAACATGTCAGCCTGTTTCTCCCCAATCTGTAGTTGCTTAACATACTCAGGTATACCTCCGTAATGTATAAAATTCGCCAAAATTTCATTGTTTGATAAGTTTGGCGATTTTAAATGTATAAAATCATTGTATTCAGCAAATTGAAGCGGAAGAAGATTGATTTCCACATAACGTCCGGTCAGCAATGTGGCCAACTCACCGGAGAGCATGTAGGCATTTGAACCTGTTATGTAGATGTCAACATTGGGCTTGATATAGAGACTATCGACAAGCCGTTGGAACTCTTTGATATTCTGAATCTCATCCAAAAAGATATAGTTTGCTTTGTCTTCGACCAGCAGATTCTTGATATGGGCGTGAATCTGGTAGATGTCGCCAAGGGCCAACGTGTCAAGATCCTCAAAGTTGTAGAATTGTATCTGTTCTTTTTGTACACCATTACGAATCAGTTCATCGGCAAACATCATCAGTAATGTTGACTTCCCACAACGTCGCACCCCCGAAATCACCTTGATAATATTCTGGTCTTTCAGATTGCGAAGCTACAGCATGTAATGTTTGTGGATTATAAGGTTTTGTTGTTGCATTATGTATTTTGCAGAGTTTTTGTATTGGGTTATTTGTAGTCATGTCACGTCTCTTGGCGTTCTAACATTTTAGAATACGCAGTTGCAATATTTATTACCTGCGTTTTATGAGAAATCATGTGTCTATTTTAATCTCCATGTTTTCGAATTTTGCATCAATAGTGACAGTTTTATCGAATGCAAAAGTACAAAAAGAATTTTAAACGTAAACACTTTTTTGAAAAAAATCATTTGTAATCATACCCTTACTCTTCAAACACACGTTTTCGCGGCTCCTATTCTGTCATCAGCACCTTCCTGTGTTCCTCACCTCTGCGCAAGTTTTGCAGGGTATTGTCGCCATTCACATAAATGTGTCTTATACAGTATTGCTTGTGCGGAGATCCGTATTGTCGAAGAACACGCAAAGCTGGTCTTTGCTCACATCCTTGCAGTTGTCAACCTTTTCAGGAATACTGTCAACCAAATCAGGAAAAGACACTCTCGTCAGTCGGACACCAACCGCTACACGCTACAGTGCTACAGTTTGGATATGGATACCCTATTCCCCAACTGTAGCACTGTAGCAACCGTAGCACAAAGGGAATGAGGGTTAAAGGGGCTGAAGGTTAAAGGGTTTGAGGGTTAAAGGGATTAACACCCTAAAACCTTAAAACCCTAGAACCTTAAAAAAAACTAAAACCCTAAAACCTTAAAACACTAAAGTCGGTCTAATGACCGATTTGGGTTTATTCCTCTTGCTCGTAATAATAGGAATAGTCTATGCCTTTCATGAATATCTCGCGGTCATTGATACGGTCAGTCAATGCCTGTTTCAGCAAGGCTTTGATACGGGTGGGGTTAGTCGTGCTGCGGTGCATGGCGTCAAGATACTCCTTCTTGTCAATCTTGCTCCAGTCAACACACATCTTCATCTCTTTCTTGAAAATCAAGTCAAGCCAGATGCGGGTCGAACGGCCATTTCCTTCCATAAAAGGGTGCGCCATATTCATCTCCACATACTTGTTCGTTATCTCGTCGAACGTCGTCTGAGGCATCTTTTCAATCATCTCAAGGTTCTGCATCAAGTATTCCGCACGGCAGAAGATGGTGCCGCCTTTCGAGATGGTCTTGGTGCGTATCTTGCCGGCAAAATCGTAGAGGCCACCGAAGAGGTAGGCGTGAATCTGTTGTAGGCATTCGACGGTGCCCGGCTTCATGCTGTCAAGCAAGCCGCTCTCCGCAAGCGTATAGGCCTTCTTCTTGCTCTGTCCGTCTATGGTGTTGTCACTATAGACGAACCAGTTGAGGAAAGCGTTTGCGCGGTTATTGGGGTAGTTTTGAGCCAACGTCTGTACAGCATCGGCATCGAGCGAGTCGGCCGCGCGTTGCTTACCGTCTGGCGCCTGAAACTTGAACTGGTTAGTGACACTAACCAGTTGGATTCCATCCTTAGCCATTTTTCCTTTCAGGTATTTCCAATAGTTTCGGCTCTTGGTGTAGTCCTCTTCATCGTTGATGGCCCGCACGATATCCGTAGCCGAAAACCACCATTTGGAATTCTCCTCGTCCCAAACAGCACGCACTTCATAGTCATTATAAAAGCATATGGAAATCTCAGGGGTCATATGTCGTTTCTTTTTATTCTCCTTTAACGTATTCCTCTAATGTCTTGGTGGCTCAGATGATAAACACCGTCGCCTGATGGGAGTTGACTCGATAGCCGACAGCGATAACAGCGTCAAGATTATAGAAAGTAGTTAGGTAGTTCTTGCCATCGGAAGCAGTTGCCGAGTTTTTCTCGGTAACTGAATTCTTATCCAGTTCTCCTTCAGAAAAGATTTTCTTCAAATGGAGGGAAATATTGTCGGTCGAGCATCCAAATAGCTCTGCCATAGCTTTCTGTGTCAGCCAGAAGGTCTCATTGTTGTAGTAAACACTGACACATACATTGCTATCGCCGTTCTGATATAGGACGATGCTATGTTGGGTTTGTTGTGTTTCTCTTTTCTTCATGGTATTTTGTACCTTTTATTGGCCGACCGTTACGCGTTACAGTGTTACAGTTCGGATTTGGATTCCCCATTCCCTATCTGTAGCACTGTAGCAAGCGTTGCACTCCACTTCAACCCAAATCGGTCATTAGGGTGCCAGATTAGTGGGGTCATACCATTCCCTTAAAATAGCCAAAGTCTGCATCAACCAAAATCTTTCTGTCTAGACCAACATTTCTTTTCTCGCAAGATATCTCAGAAACCATAGCACAAGAGAAACAGGCCGCATAGTTCAATTGGTCCTCGTTTTCCCAACAGATTGGGTCTGATGCACAGTTCAAAGCCCTTTGCATAGCTTTACGAATAATTTCTTCAATCAAAGTAGGTTGTCCTTGCCAAACAAGACCACCCATACTTCCTTCAGCCCCATCTGTAGTGTAAATCAGCACACCACACATCCTTTCAGAAAAATACAAACGCTCACTAAGACTGGCTGTAGGATAACCGCAAGAAAACTCTAGCTCCTTCATTAACACATGTGAAAACGTATGAAGAGTCATAAATCTTGCAATACCACCATGTTTCATTTCCTGATAGATGCTGTTATATGAATCATCATGTACATCCATACCCGCGTAACGCTTCAGGAAAAGGTCTTGGTGCCTATTTTCCCACGCCTTCATTGTCTCTTCGTTGAAGCTGAAGAACAGCCCTTCGCCAAAGCTCTGTATTGCAGGCATGGCCAACACATCTTCTGGGGCTTCACTGAAAATCTTCATCTTGTTCGGATATTCTATCGTTCCATCATCCTTCAATTCTGGTTGTGGAATTGAGACTCTTGAGAAGTTAATTTGTGTACTACTCATGCCAAGCGTGGTCACCTGTTGGATCTTGTGAAAATAGTGGCGCAGTTGTAGCGGCAACTCAATATCGTTGAATATCAACTTGTCGTTAGTCCCAATAGATTTGCTGTTTTTCTGGAACACTTCATATTCTTCATACCTGTACTGCTCTCGCACATCTCCCTCAAATTCTTCGTTTCCTTCATCAAGAAAAACATTTATGACCTTTTGTGCCTCGTCTGGCGTAAGCTCATACGCACTATCATCAGCTTTTGATATGACATACTCAACAAAACTGTTAGTTTCGTCAACGAAGCATCGTTCGGAATACTCCTTTCTTGATGCACCAGGGTGTTTCTTTACATACTTGTCAAACCACTTATCAATCATGAGCGACAACACCCTCTGCATCTTTTCGTCCAAAACTCTTGCTCCTTGCCTATAATCATCAGGAATATACAGACTGCTGAAATTCTCAGCATAATAAACACTATTACTCGTCACTAAAGTCCACATCATTGTCGTCCGTTTATTCTTTTGCACACAAGCAGCATAGTCTTGCTTGCTAACACCTTCCCACGGCTTGTCTCCTGGACATGGTGGCTGTAAATTCATGATACCTTCCAAGCTAACAGATTGTCCGCAGTGCTTGCATTTAAGTGTACCGAAGCTCTCTGCATGACTACGGTTTTCAAGCCATTGCAACTCGTGTTCTCCAGTCTTACTGTCTGGACAAGGCTGTCCTTCATAATGGAATAAATCGAATCCCTCTTCAGTCACTTTTTTCCCCAGTTCAAGTTTTGCGGAGAAATAACGATCCCAAGGAATGTCAGAAATATGACCATTGGGGCATATTAGTACCATCGAAACCTGTTCCAGCAATTCGTGAATCTTATCCTTTCCTTCTGGGAAATGGTCACCAAACTGTTTTCTTCCAGTTGTCTTATATGGATCTCTTGGCGGCGCAAAATATTTCAAATCACCCCCATTACAATTGTTCTTTTGCCATATCCGCTGCCATTCTTCTACCGATTTAAAATCCTTTCTCGTTCGTGAGAAAAACCAACGAGGAAACACAATTGCTGGAACAGTAAATATATCTTCCGATATTCCTTTGCTACTTGGATGTAGCTCTCTATACTTTTTATTTATAGGATGGTCTTCCACATTGCACTCATTGTAAGCATTAAGCGATATGTGTGGGATGGCTACCAGACAGCGTAGAGATTTCATCCCCTCAGTTGCTTTAAGAAAATTCACAAACCTATTATCATCGACAATCTCAACCCCTGTTTCATCCATTATTTTTGAAGCATTTAGTAACTCTGTGCTATTTCTTCTCAGGAACTCATTAACAGCGAACACACTGCCCCATTTTGAAGACGTTAGAGGCATCACAAACCCGCCCCATTTTGTCGCCACTATGGAACCAACACCGGCATTAGATGAAAGAACCTTATATTTCCCGATGCCTTGATTGAATTGTTTTGTTGTCTTAATATCCATCGTTTCCAACTTTTATATGAAGCACTGCTTCGGGTTCAACAATACGGAGTGACTGCGGAACTGTCCACAGGTTTTCTCCTTTTGAATCATCATAGTCTGCCGGAACACTGAATAACGCTGAAGTGTTATGAAACTGTGTATTATAATAAACAAGGCTTTCGGCCTCATTTGCTTTTTCTTCCCACTGCTTCAATGCCTTATCAACAAACTTGATAATGTTATCTTTTAAATCTGACGTAAGAAGCCCTTTTTCAAGTGGGCTAATGCTTGGACTCTGCATCCTCTCGTATCTCTTATCGAAATACTCCACCACCATCTCCTTAATCTGGCTACTCAAATCACCTTCATTGATACGGCTCGCACTCTTTCGATCAGCGAGCTTATCGAAAGAGTGGCGAACTACAGCAGCGAGATACAAAGCAAGGTATTTCTCAATAGATTTCATCGAAAACGGTGTTATGGAAATTGGCTCCACATAAAAATACAGCTTTTCGTGAAACTCCTTGAATTTCTCATAATGCGACACGTCCCTAGAACGATATGGATTATGCAAAGTCAAAACTAATCCTTTCTGTTCTCGTGCTACTCGGGAGCTTGCCTGAATGTATTCGGCAATATTTCTAGGCATAGAATTCATAATGATAGTGTTGAAACGTCCTACATCCAAGCCTACGGAAATCATATTGGTTGCCAAGATATAATCTGGCGGTGTGATTCCTCGCACCCAAGCACCTTTCTCTTTATGCGGCAGACGTTTCTCTATGCTCCAATCTTGTCCAACCTCAGCAAACTTTTCGTTTACTTCTGCGCCTGTCAATCGTCCAGAAAGCTCTGCCTCTTTCAACTCGTTCATGGAATAGAAACACTCTAAAAGATTCCCATAATGCATAACTCGTTTGAACAATCGACGCACATACTTAGAATACTCTGTATAGAACATCGCATCCGTCTTACCCACTTCTTTTAGGCTGTTGAAATATGAGATGATAGAATAATAGTTATTTGCCACAAACTCAAAACCAGCGTCTCTTGAATGCTCTGCTTCAAAAACAGCTCTGTGAACCAGCAAAATTGCTGCCAACCGCATCTGCGTAGTCATCTGCGTTCTGCCCGTAGGCATAATACCGATGTATTTCCGTTTTGAAACAAAATTCACGTGTCCATCTTTCTTTTCACGCTTATAAAAAGCAAAAAACGAGTCATCATAGTCCGTTCCATTATGTGGAAATATGTTAAGTCCTCTATCGTATAGTGCACGAATCTGCAACTCAGTATTTCGTGTAGTCGCTGTAGATGAGATAATCTTAGGTCTTGTACCATCTTCCCTGGAACACAACTGGTCTATAGCACATTCAAACAAACTGACTGCTGACCCCAAAGGCCCTAATAATAAATGCAACTCGTCTTGGATGATAAGATCTGGAGGAATACAGCCGATGCCTTTCCCAAAAATACGACGCGAATCATTGTTCTCTTCAGTATGTTTGGTTGATACTCGATGAGCAATCGATGCAAACTTGTCAACTGTTCCGAATAATAGCGTAGGCGGCATTTTATATATATGTTCATCACATAAACAAATTGGTAGCTCGTCGGAAAAGGTGCATGAATCGTTTTCATTCGAGCAGAAATACTTCTTCTTGGTCGAAGAGTACTTCAACTTAGAACCACACCAAGGGCACTTATCCAATGGTATCCTCGTCCTGTTTTTCCCTTCTTCTCTATTATTCCATTTTATTGATTCTTCATCTAAATCTTTTTCTTTATTGGGTAGAGACTTATCTCCCACATACAATCCTATTGAAATTGCGTCCACACCCAAATAAAAATCATCTTGGTGTAGTCCCCATCTACGTATCTGTTCCAATGCCAGTATTAGGCGTAAAGCTCTTTGGAATTGCTGGGTTGTCAGCAATCGGAGGGTGTATCTCATTATTGCTGCCACTCCTGAGCCTTGCTCTTGATACTTCCTTCGGCGATAAATAATACAGAGAGCAATAATACCAAGATAAGCCTCAGTCTTACCGCCACCGGTGGGAAACCATACTAGGTCAACCAAATCGTTCCGTTTTGTCCATCCTATATCATCAGTATGTTGAATGATGCCATCCAAATTTAATAAAATGAACGCTAACTGGAACGGTCGCCAGGTTGCATGCGGTGATGAAGAAAATATATCGTCTTTAGCTTCTTTATAGAAATTTTCGTCCAGATACGGATCCTCTTCAACTATAATTCTCTGATTATCTTTTTTATTATGCCATAGTTGCATAAACATGGCCGAGTTCATCAAGCGAAAACAATGCATGTTCTCTTCGCTACCCATCAGAATGTTTTCGACATTCGTCTTCATGCGTAGCATATCGTTTTCGCACTTGGAAAGATTCTCGGACGCAAACTCCTTATCTTTCATTTCCGTTATGCGCGACTTGTTCTCAGAAATCCACGATTCATAAAGATGGATAAATTCTTTGAGTCCGGAAATAATGTCTGAATCTGAAGCGTCCGAAAAAGTTGACAGATATTTAAATTGAAGACACTTGTCGTCAGTTAAATAGGGTTGAGGTACACATTTATCGCCTTCTATTATATATTCTACATATTTCTTCCTTGGTACCGGCTCAATGTCGGGTGTCTCAAAAGAAGGAATAAACTCCGACCAAATGTGATTTACTTTGCCTTCAGCATTCTTCTCCCAATCGACAGAGCAAAGATGCCCAACGCCGTAATCATGAATACTGCGATATAGAAAGTTTAGTTTATCCTCGTCTTTACTGACATCGTTATAAGTATTGTCCGCTCGATATGGGCTTAGCGCCTCGCTTTCCAAATCAATCCTAATTCCAAAAAAACATAGTTTGTTTACTTCCTCGTTAACAATTGAAAAGTAATTTTTATCGGTTTCTCGGAAAGGAGTGGAGTCATTAACAACAAGAACTTTCAAGTATAGGTTCTTGTCGGTCTTATCTTTACTGTTTCTCGTTACCTGAAGCCATGCGGATAGTGCTATTTTAACATTGTCTGCTAATTCAACTGAAAAGAAATGGTTTAAGCAATCATCCTCAGATGGTTTATAGATGGTTTTCGTTGATATATTATTCTTCTTTTTCAGTTCATCTAATCGTATTGTTGATTTAAAATCATGTGACTGCCAAAAACCAAACCCCTTATAGTCATAGAGTTCAGTAAGGCTGTCAAAATATGACATAATAGTTTCATAAACTTCAACCTTCTTAAGCTGATTCTCTATTTGCTTTTTCTCTTTTTCACTAAGATACGAAGCGATTTCATTACCTTTGCCATCTTCTTCATATTGAATACGATTGAGCCATCTATTAAACAACACTTCACGATACGAAAGCAAGAATCTGTAACTTTCTGGTATTTTAAGGAATATTGGATCGGTTTCTCCATCAATCATCGCAACATGAGATGCACAATCCATATTGGTTGAGCGGAGCATTTCTCTAACCTTCGAGACATCTTTAGCAGGAATAGCCTTAATTTTGAGCATCCCCGAACTATATACAAAGTATTGATGCAACTCAGGATGTTCTGTAAAGAATTGTTCGAACTCCTGCAAATTCTCTTTTATTATCACCTGTACTCTTTGCTTGTTGCCTCGAACGATTTTAGTATAATATCTCCCTGAGACTGAAATCTTCACATCCTGGGAAATGTCTGTATCCGGCAAGAGACAACATGAAATACCAATCGTATTTGGGAATCTTCGGCTCAATGAATATACATCCTCATCGTCCACATCATTCCCTATAGCACCGTTTTGCTCATTGCTGTCCGACCTCAATTGCCCATCATCTTCCTCGCCATTGGTGGAAATCTCTTCACTTTCCTCAGTCTCCGGGTTGTTTGAGGATTCATCATCATCAAACGATCCTACCTCTTTAGGCGGAAACAACACAGCCGTGCTATATATAGAACCTGGCGTTGTGTTTATTATTTCGCCTTCAAAAGGCATGCCTTCTTCCATTTCAAGCGAGAACCGTCCTCTGCACCCATTGGGACCAACCATCTGTTCGCGAATGAACAACTCCAAAGAATCCCTTTTTTCTTGAATCAAGTTTCTCATATCATTCAATGGTTTTGATAGTTTGTAATTTTATTTTTTCTCTAAGAAGCGAAACCAATGCGATTAAATCTCCTTTTTTCTGAAGCATCAACAGTTCGTTGATTTCACTGTCCTTGAATGTATCATAAACATCATCGTCTATTTCCGTCAAAAGAGTTTGTAGTAAGAAATAGGTAGTCATGCTATTATATTGCCTCGTACCATTTGTGGCAGCCAATTTCTTTCTTCTCATAATGGATAGATATGGGGATGTCACTCCAAACCCAAGGTATTCGAACAGTTTCCTTTGACAAACTTTTGAAAGTGGTAAAATCATATTGTTATCAAAATCAGCCCATTTCTTAAATTGACCAATCTTAATACGCATATTATCCTTTAATCCATCCATCACGGCATTATAAGCCTGTTCAATTCCTTCTGATTCTATCCTTTTTGCCAACAATATCTTCCATAATGCCGTATCCGAGTCACGCTCTTGCTCTGTTATCTTCCCCAAATTAAACTGAGTCTGCCTAACAAATTTCTCTCTACCATCTTCTTCCAGGGTCTTTTTTTCGATAATTGTCTTAAGTGCATCTGCAACCTCATCAAGTTCCTGCATTTTGACAACATAATGCAATAGATTTTGTCGCTTCAAATCACACATACGTGATATCAATGTTTCTCCCCCAATCTCACAAATAACATTGTTTGATTCTGGTATGCTAAATGCTTGTCCATTATCGTATATGCCACGAACATAAATAATACCTCTTGAAGTACCTCGTTCATCTGAAAATTCCGTTTCGCCATTAACCCTTCTCACATCAGGTTTCACAGGTTGTATTAGTTTCCCAAAAAGTATCTTTCGAACTTCACCCTCCAGTAATTCATGCTGAGCCTTATCATAATCATACCTATCCCACATATACATATCGTTGAAAACAAAACCTTGAATAAGATCATAAATGTATTGGCCTTGTCGAACAGGTATGGGGTCGAATGAATTAGGGTATTTGGCAAACAGCTGTCGTATATAATGTGGCCTATATTGCAAAACGACAACCATTTTCTCTTTTATACCATTTCTTTCACCTTTGGTTGGTTTTAATGCAGAATAATCATAATACTTGACCTGAATATCAGGATTAAATGATTGGAATAGAAGAGTTAGAGCATGTTTCGCTTCCTTACTAGTGCTTTTATCAACAACAGCGGCAATTTCTTTTTTATAGTCCTTGATTAATGATACAATCTCGCTAAGAAAAGAATTTACTCCATCAGCGCATGCGCCTTTCTGCCAATCAAACGAGAGTTGGTAATTCTCTTCATCAAAATCGCCATACGACTCTTTCAAGTATTTCTTGAATATGGACTCTAGCTCGGGACTTAAACACAATGCAAAGCGGTTCCGTTCTTGTATTCTATATTCAGATTCGTCCAACAAGCTTCCAAGAACATCCGTGAACATCAACTGATCATCCGGAAAAAACTTGTGCTCATACGAGTTCTTCAAATCAAACAAATAATTCGTTTCTGATTCATCAAAAGTGATAAAATGCTCGTAGTTTGAGAACTCTTTCTCAGGTATCATGGGAAATCTCTTAGACAATGACACACCTTTGCGCCATATATGATTAAGTCTGAATGGTCGTTCTGAAAAATAAAACACAAAACAATTCCTCAGCCCAACATGATAAGCATTATTCCATCGCTCCAATGCAGAGGTCTCTAATGAATTAACCTTGTCGTTGTTAGTATAAAAAACAAATAGATTATCGATGCAAACATTTTCTTCATTCCGATGCTCCCTCAATTGCGAACGAACGTCATCAGCATCAAGATTGTGAGACATTATCAGATTTTTCTCAGTAAACACATCGTCCACATCGCCGTAAAACTCTGTAATAAACTTGTTTTTGTCTTCTCGCGAAACCCGAATGTCATTCTCCGTGCAGAAAATCATGTTCTTGTGACCATTGTTACCGATATAATTTTCGGTAGCCTCTCGTAATATTTTTATTATGTATTGCCTGCAAGGATAAGTGTATTTTTTATAAACTTTCTCGTCTTCATGCGTGCTTAGAACAATGCTCTTATTCTTTTCGACAAAACCTTTTAGCGAAAAACGGCTGTCCTCGTTATAATACAAAGACAGTTTTAGTATTAGATACTTAAGCCAGACCTCACGAGCCCATTCTGGGGCATGGGGAATATATATTATGGGAAAACATATCTCATCATCTTTTGCTTTACGGTTTAGATAGTAGTCCACTATGCAGTTCATCACATTCAGAAAACGTCGAGCTTGTTCCTTTTTTGAATGAATCATAGCATTGATGATTGAGTTAACCTCTGCTGATGATTGGTTTGCTATATTTTCAAATTCAGTAGTCATACAAGAAAAAAAAATCAATTGGAGGTGTTAGGGTTATCTAAGAGTAGGATTTCAAGGTCATACATTGCACGAGTCATCCCTACATAGAGTTCAAACTTGTCTATTGTTTCTCTATTGTTTAAAATCAAGATAACATGTTTCGTTTCTAACCCCTTATATGACAAAATAGTCGTAAGACCAAGTCTGTCCTCTTCGTATTTTACATTCTCCGGCTTAAGTTCCTTTATTAGTTCAATGTCTGATAGTCGTTCATATAGTTGCTTGTTATGTGAATCCGTCAAAACCACATAATCCGTCCAATTCTTTTTTCTGTCCTTTAAATCAGACAAAAGAGACTTGATATGTTTAACCAATTCATTAGAACCTTGAAAGCGAAACACTTCTATTGCTGGGTCTTTCCTCTCTTCGATGCTCTCAATTATTTCAGAAACCTGAACTTCGTTATCGCTTTGCAATAGTTTATTTGCTTCGTCAACTATCTGTTTGTTGTTTGGCACCCGTTTGTTCTCGTTTAAAACAAAATGAGTTCCAAAACGGGAAATATCTTCAGCATAGCTGTCTAATTCCCTGATGTCTTTTCGGTATCCTTGCTCAGTGTCGAAAAAAACGAGGTATCTTCCTGTCCCCAATCCATTCCCATTTATTGATGTCAGTAAATTGAGAACTTCAGCTGCACCTTTGTCAAAAATGTCTTGGGCTTCGTCTATAACAATATAATCGTAGGGTATGAAATCATCCGATTCTCGAAGGTTGGTAAATAAATTCGTCAACTTTTCAACAACCAACAGCGATTCCTGCTGAAAATCATCGTATGAGACGAACTTATGATTCGGATCAAGTTTTAATACAAAAGAGATGAATTGGAACACTTCGCAGTTCTCCAAGCCAACTTTTAAAAGCTGGTTGCGTATTGTGGCCGCTAGTAAATTGTTCCAACAAAGATAAACTCCTCGTAATGTTTTGTATCTACGAATAAACGCTTTTGCTATTGTTGTTTTTCCTGTACCCGGTCCTCCCTCTATGATAATTCGGTTGTTTTTTTCCAAGCTTCGGAATGTGTCTAGATTCTGAATGTTTAGCCACTCAACAATGCTTTGGTAACTAGTTTCCGAATAATTAAAATCTGGCTGTATGTTTGCAACCAAATGATGTATCGCAATATCTACCTCACCATCTTTTAAATCTTCACTAATCCAGTGTTTTTTTTCTTTGTCCTTGCTTAGAACAGAAAGACAAAAATCAGCAAAAGATTCTTCTTGGTTTTCTTGTTGATGAGCAGACCATAGTTTATAGCCCATATCCAAATTAGGCAAGTGATGTGTATGCCCCATTTTTGTATGCGGGAATGCGCACACTGTATCGATAAATAGCTGATTGCTATTAATGATTTTGTTATTCATCAAGGCATATTTATAATCGTCTGCTTGTTGGAAAGGTGACCTATCCATAGCTATCCCGACACCCTTTGTAAAGTAAAATTGGCCATTTTGAATTCCCACATTCCCACCTTTTACTTCAACAACAATCGCACCCTTTTTGCAAACTAAAAAGAAATCAATCTGAATTTCGGATTGCTTATTATTTCCTATCGGCAACCGTAAATCATGCCAAAAATGCCAAGTAAGATTGCTTTTTTCACAGTCTTTCCATATTCTGCGATACATGTCTATTTCACCATACAACGGAGTGCCATCATTATGCTTAATGATGGTTTCCAAATTGTTAAGATTCTTATAGTCATGACTTAATAGTGGCATATCCAAATATCTACTCCCAAAGTTTGGGGTTTTTTAAGTTAGACATCTTGTAGTTAAACATCTCAAGTAGTTCCTCTCTATGCTCAGGAAACATCTCCATCGTGTCAAGTAGGGTCTGTAAGGTCTTGCAAATCTTTCGCACTTTACCTCGCGAATCTTCTCTTTCATAATATCCTGTTTCGTAGTCCCGCTGGAATTCATCAAATGACTTAATAGGTTTAAGAACTTCAAAACCTGCACTTTGCTCCCAGAACGTTTGGTTACGATAAGTGTATTCCCAAAATGACATTTTTTTATAGAATGCTTGTTGGTTACACCAGCGAGCTATTTGGGTATATAAGTTTGAAATCGGAGCATTATGGTAGTCTTCATGTCGCATTAGGTACCCCACACAACCGTAAGTCATCAGCACCTTAATACGCTGGAAGATTTCCCATATATCACAATAGAATTTCTGATAGCCTTGCTCTGTTTGTTTAAATCCACAGAATAGGTAGAATTTTGTACCCTTTTTAGGATTGTATTGCTTCCAAATCTTCAGAGCTCTTTCTATCAGCGGACGATCTTTCCAATTATCAAAGGCAAAGATAAAATCTCCATGATACTTTGTCTTCGAAAGTAACTCAGCCATTTCTTCACCATAAGGACTTTGCGCCAGCATACGTTCGTCAAGTCCTTGGCGGAACTGGAAAGGTCGACCAGTGTCTATTAGCTGTTGTAGTCTAGCACGCCAAATGGCAGGATCGGCAGCAAGGAAATTATCATCCCACAGATAGATATAGGGGCGCACCAACCGGCCTTGTTCATCACGTTCTTCGTCTAGGAACCATTCAAGGTCGGAATATGGGAAGATTTTGTCTTCCAGCTTGTTGATGCAGAACGGGCAATGGCGGACACAACCACGAGTAAGGAATCCAATGCTATACCGCTGATAGTCCTTATACTTTTCACGCTTTATGCCCTCGGCCACCTTGCGGTCAACAAATGAATCATAAAGATGATAGAAAGGCATTTGACGGGCAAGATCAATACCGTTTTTTTTAGGGCCACCACGATGATTGGTATATTGGTTGAGAAATTCATCGTTCTGCAACTGATTCATATCCTTCTCACGTTCATGCCGATACATATTTACATTCAATTCGTTGGCATAAAACCCAGTGCCTCCTTCTCGAAACTTTCTTTTTTGAGCAACAGTTGCTTTTTCGTAGAATGCAGGCATCTTTGTAAAGGTGAAAACGCGAGAGATATAGATGAGTTTATAGGATGAGATGTCTTCATCTTGGTCAATAATTAGTTTAAAGTCAACACCATTGTCATTGAGAAATCCTGCCAATTTCATCAAGACAAGATTAGGGTGCCGAGTCCCATTGCAAAGCAGGTCAGCATCCACAAGTCCTATCTTGATCTTTTTTACCATTTCTACTTTTTTCGGGTGCAAAGTTACGAATTTTTATTGGATTCTCAATAAAAAGAGGCATGATATACCACCAATTTTAATGGGGAACCACCTTTGGGCGCAAAATCGGCATCTAATCCACCCAATTATAGAACGAGTCGTTCTAAGCAAATAACTAAGGGGAGTTCTGTCAGTCGGACACCGACCGTTACGCGTTACAGCGTTACAATTCGGATTTGACGACAACCGCATCAGGAAAAAGCAAAAAAACTGTCAACCAAAATCAGGAAAAAACAGGAGACCGCTACGCGCTACAGTGCTACAGTTCGGGTTTGGGCTTTGCTAAGCAGCGGGGGAACGGGGGCAGCTTGGTACTCTTGCCGATGGTAATCATGTCCTCATTGGTGGGCTGGCACTACTTTATTGAACCGGTCTTCAATTCGCTGTCGAGGAAGGAAAAGACATAGCGGGGACTTTGGTAGTAAAGACGTGTACAGTCGTCAAGCAGACGCTGGTAGGTGTCAGAATTAATCACGATAGAAAGAGCCTGCTCCATCGAGAGACTTGGCTCTCTTTCCATTAATAGCAAGGCAAGATTCTTTACCATGTCGATGGTCATTTGGTCACGTTCGCTCATATTCGTCTCAATAGTTTTATGGCACGTTCTGTGCCGAAAAAATACTGGATGGTAATGCCTTTCATATAGCGCAAATTATGGACTAGTGTCGGGAGGTCGATAATCTGTGTCTCGTAACGCCATAGTTGTACGCCTACGCGGTCATTAGCGATGGGACCAATGACGATGTCGTAGTCGTGGGCAGGTGCCAAAGCAGGGTTATTACGATTGAGGATAATGAATTTTGCCCACTCCTCGCTGTATGAATCAAAACGAAGCACTCTCATTTCTCCCATGTGCGTTTCATCCACTTCGTATTCTATCACAGTAGGTTTGCCAGTTCCTAATTGGTCAACTTTAGTAGATGCCATTTCCATGGCTTGGTTGTAATCAGCTGAGAGGTAGAACCCTCTTCCGAAATCCTTGTTGGGCTTCGAACGAGATAGGTCAATCTCACTAAATGCCATATTTGTGCCGTGATATAGAATCATACAAGTTCCCCTCCTTTCCGATGGCAGTACTCGCTAATGTCATCTATCATCGACTGGAACGATTGAGTGTGCACATAGCCATAATGTCTGTCGATAAAGTCAATGCCTTGATAACGGCTCAAATAATTGAATGCCTGCTTCAAGGTAAGCCCAAACTGCTGACCAAAGGCTCTGACAAATATTAGCGTCCACTCTATTTTGTCTTGATTGCTATATCCCATGTCTAATCAATTTTCACGTTGCAAAAATACGCATTTTTTCTGGATTGGCAAAATTTAATTAAATGTGTGAATGTGTGAATGCGTGAATGTGTAAGTATACGGGATGCTATTGTAATTCCTTAGTGGCGGTCTTTACCTCGTCGATTATCTGGAGGCAGCGGGGGCGGGACATCTTGGTGTTGGTGCCGACGGCGATGAGGTCTTCATCGGTGGGGAGGCCACGGAAGTTGACGGTGGTGGCGTGTTCGCTGAGGCTCCGGTCGTTGGTGAGGTCGTAGGCGGGTGCGAGTTCCCAGTGACCGTCACAGAAAAGGAAACTGAAGTTGCGTGCGTGGTCGTCGTAATTGTGGGCATAGTGGTTGAAGACCATGCGCCGGAACTGCTGTTCTACTGCCTCGGGCGACTGGGTAAGGTAGCCTGTCAGCTGCAACAGGCTATGGTAGTCCATCTTAGGCGGTGTTATGGGCTCGTTGAGCAGTCCGCTGGCGGTGGCCATGTGGAGGCGGTTGCCTTGCCCGTCGATGTCGAAACGTCGCGTGGCGAAATATTTGCCTTCCATCAACTGGAACTCCGGCACGACAATCCCCGCTTGCTGTGCCAATTCGTTGTAGTGGTATTCCTGCCGTCCAATATCCATGGGATCAAAGGTGTGGCGGAACTTGACAAGCCAATGTCCATCGGCATCATTGTAGAGGCATTTGGGACGTACACCCCCCGAGTTCCCGCTGCCAGCGAGCAACATCTCCGCACCGCTGTCGGTACGCTCTGAAAGCACTTCGATGGCAACAGCCTGCATCTCGTCGAGCGTCAAATTAGAAGGATTGTCGCCGACTTTGCTTTCCGGCACATAGCACAATGCTCCCATGCCAGAACTGCCAACAAGACTCAGCCGCTGCACGGGCGTTAGACTTTCATAGTCAATACCCTCGCGCCGCATTACCTTGCGGAGCAAGTACTCTCCATATCCTCCAGGAAGACTATCCTCAAAGATGCCGAAATTGCCGTTGAAGGGTTGCCACTTGGCAGAGAACAGACCCGCTTTCAAGGGCAGTTGTAAGGGCGAAATGGAGAATCCGTCGCGTAGCCAGTATGGGTCATATTCGAACTGGCAGCATGAATGGTTTCCCATAGTCAAAGTACCCACCCTTTGGCCGTGATACATCACACTGACACTCATTATATTCTTAATCATACGCCTCGCTTTCTGTTTTTGTTTTTGTTAATCTCCAACAGTTCTTCCATCGTGTCGTATTTGGGTTCGGCAAGCAACTGCATCAGCTCTTCGGAATAGCCGAGGGCTTTTGCCAACTTGACATACGACTCAAGCGAGATGGAGTGCTTCAACTCGAACCGCTGTATGGTGGCTGCCGGCACACCACTCAATGCCGACAGACTCTTGGTGGAAAGCTTTTTTTCCAGCCTTCGAGCCTTTAGATTCTCGGCCATCCGTTGCATTGTGACAGGCAAAGGATATGGGTCAAACATATATCCGTTGTGCATAATGTATTATGTATATCTCTATATATTTACGTATTAAGCATAAAATAATATGCATTAAATATTATGCAAAAATACAAATATTTTCTAATTCGGCAAATAATTATTTGCATTTAGTGGGTTCTATGGATTCTGTATATATGTCGCGTCCCTTCGGGACGCAGGTATCCTGTTGCTTATAATCACCGCACTGCGCAATATACGATGTTGCTCCCTTTCGGTCGCGACACCGTTTATTGCTTGTACGGTGTTATTCATATCTCACCCCGTTGGGGTGATTTATAGAAGTCCCCTTTACATCTTTTCAAGATTATTGCAACAATAGATTTCACATCTTTTCAAGATTATTGTACTTTTTCGAGGGCATTGTTTGGCGAAATTGTCAGTCGGACACCGAGCGCTACGCGCTACAGTGCTACAGTTCGGGTTGGGCTTTGCGGAGCTGGTTGAGGGAATGAGACTGGTGGGAATTCCTGCCGGAAAAGCCTGAAGCTACAGGCGGAAGAGGGATTGGGCGGAGGCGGTGGTGACGGCGGCGACTTCGTCCAGACTGGTGCCGCGCACTTCGGCTATCTTGGCGGCGATAATGGGGATGTATGCGCTCTCGTTGCGCTTGCCCCTATAAGGCACCGGGGCGAGGTAGGGGGCATCGGTCTCGAGCAGGATGCGCTCCAGAGGCACCGCAGCGGCCACCGCAGCCAGCGTGGCGTTCTTGAAGGTTACCACACCGCCTATGCCGATATGGAAACCCATCTCAACAGCGCGGTGCGCCTCCTGCACACTGCCACCGAAGCAGTGCATCACCCCGCTGAAGGTGCCGAAATTCAAGTCGCGCAGCAGGCCGAAGAGCTCGTTATACGCCTTGCGCACATGCAGACACACAGGCAGTCCCAAGTCCCGCGCCCAAAGCATCTGCCTCTTCAGCACCTCGCGCTGCTGCTCGTAGTAGGTCTTGTCCCAATACAAATCAAGTCCTATCTCCCCTACCCCGACATAACCGGCCGCAGGGCTGAACAGTTTCTCCTGCACAATGGCCAGTTCGGGCTCGAAGTCATCCGTCACCGAGGTAGGGTGCAACCCCATCATCTGACGGAAGTACTGTGGGTATTCGGCGGCCAAAGCCTCCTGACGGCTATGGGAGGCGCTGTCGATGCCGGGCAGCAGCATGGTGTCCACCCCAGCGGCAACAGCCCGCTGCACCGCCTCGCGGCGGTCAACGTCGAAAGCTTCGTCATAGAGATGGCAATGCGTGTCAACCATGCTTAATCTTTTGTACCAATTCCGTCATCAGGTCATACACCTCAAGCATCTGCTTATCGTGCGCCAGCAGACGGCGGTGGGCGTCAATGGTCTTGCGGTCGTTGCGGACGGCGGGACCCGTGAGCTGGTAGCGCACATCGCCCCACTGGGCCTTGCGTGCCGTAGTCTGGATAATGGGATAGAGGATTTCAAACGGCACATCCTGCTCACGGCACACCTGCTGCGCAACGGCATAGAGCCCATTGGTGAAGTTGTTTACAAACACAGCGGCAAGATGCAGGTACTGCCTTTGCCCAAGGGAGGTGCGGTAAATATGGGAGGATACCGTACCGGCCAGCGCGGCTATCTCCTCCTCTGCCCTGGGGTCGGAGCCCTCGATGCAGAAAGGAAGCTCGCTGTAGTCCATCGCCGCATCGCGTACAAACGACTGGGGAGCCCACAGCACCCCGTAGCGGCTGCTGCAGTGTTTCAGCACCTCGATGGGTGTGGCGCCCGAGGTGTGGAGCAACAGGGCGTTGCCCAGACGGAGGTCGCCGGCCAATTCAAACAATGCGTCGTCGGGGATTGCCAGGATATAGGCATCGGCGTTGCCCAGCAGTTTGCCCAGGTCGCTGACGGGCTGGGCTTCGACGCGGGCGGCGAGGAGGTTTGCATGGTCGATGTTGCGCGACCACACCTGCTCCACCACATGGCCGCAGCCATAGAAGGCAAGGGCCAGATGGGTTGCCACATTGCCGGATCCTATAAAGGAAATCCTCATGCTTGACTAATATTCGTCTTCCTGGAAAAAGAAGTCCTCTTTGGTGGGATAATCGGGCCAGAGGTCCTCGATGCTGTCATAGGGGTCGCCCTCGTCTTCTATCTCCATCAGGTTCTCGATAACCTCCATCGGTGCTCCCGTACGCTGTGCATAGTCTATCAGTTCATCTTTCGTGGCAGGCCACGGAGCATCTTCCAACTTTGTTGCCAATTCGAGTGTCCAATACATAATTCCTTGTTTTTTTACTCTCTTCTATTAATAACACAACTAACTGAACCAGTTTCTGTTGATAAATTGTATGAAGCGTAAAATGCGTTCAAATTTTTTGCAAAAGTACATATTTTTTCCATTCCTGCAAATAAAAAAAACATTAATATATGTTTAACAGCGAGGAGTGAGTTTTTATGTACCTATTTACAGCGAGTTACGTGCCAGCAGCTCACCCACCGTCCCCTGTGTCCGCTGCAAACCCAATTACACCCAGCCGAAAGGCCGTTCAAGGAACGGCTCTTCGACGGCGTAACCCGGAGAGAAAGGATAATCCCAAATCGGTCATTAGACCGACTTTTCAATCAATCTCGCTTTTATCAGGTCTCTTTATGCCATATCAGCATTTCTTTCGGCATCTTGTCCACATCCCTGTCTCGCCGTAGCCCGCTACGTCTTCGCCAGCGATGCGGCCAATCTGCTCGAAACAAATACTAATCTGGCATAAACCCTAATGACCGATTTGGGATAATCTACTACCGGAATACGGACTCTTCGGCTCCCTGCGAGAGCACGAGATGGCGCGAGAGGACAAAGAGGTAGTCGGACAGGCGGTTGATGTAGCATGCCAGCAGGCTGTCCACCTCGGCCTCCTGGGCCAGTTGCACGATGCGGCGCTCGGCGCGACGGCAGACGGTGCGTGCCACATGGCACTGGGCCGAAGCCATGTTGCCGCCGGGAATGACAAAGCTGCGGAACGGGGGCAGCGATGCCTGCAGGGCGTCGATGCTGTGCTCCATATCGGCCACAGCGGTGTCGGGCAGCTGGGGCAGCTGGAACGGCACCTCCTTCTCGGTGGCGAGAAGGGTCTGCACGATAAAGAGGTTGCGCTGCACCTCCTTGAGCAGGCCGTACTGGGTGCCGTCGGTGTCCTTAATCATTTCGGCCAGCAGGCCGATGTGCGCGTTGAGCTCATCCACGGTGCCGTAGGCCTCCACACGGGGGTGGAACTTGGGCACACGGGTGCCTCCCACCAACGAGGTGGTGCCTTTGTCGCCGGTCTTGGTGTATATCATAGTCGTTTCCTTTAGGTGGGCATTACACCCTTTCGACGGACTTCACCTCGGGGATGACGCGCTTGATGGCGCTCTCGATGCCCTGTTTGAGGGTCTGCATGGCGTGGGGGCAGGAGCCGCAATGGCCCTGCAGGCGCACCATGACGACGCCTTCGTTGGTGATATCGACATATTCCACATCGCCGCCGTCCTGCTGGAGGTAGGGGCGTATCTGTTCGAGGGCGTTCTTGACGCGGGCTTCGACGAGGGGTCTTTCTTGATCTGTCATTGTTTTGATGTTTTTAGGGGTTGGGTGACTGGGATGGCTGAGGGGGCCGGAGGCGTTACTTCAGCTTGCAGATTTCGCGGATGGTGTTCTCGGCCACCTGCATGAAGGCTTTGCTCTCGGGGGTCTCGGCATCGGACCACAGGGCGACGGGTTTGCCGTTGTCGCCGCTCTCGGCTATGCTCTGCACCAGGGGTATCTCACCCAGCAGGGGGATGTTCATCTCCTGCGCCAGCTTTTTGCAGCCTTCCTTGCCAAAGATGTAGTACTTGTTGTTGGGGAGCTCGGCGGGAGTGAAGTAGGCCATATTCTCCACAAAGCCCAGCACGGGGATGTCGATGCCGGGATTGCGGAAGAGTTCCACACCGCGCACCACGTCGGCCAGAGCCACCTGCTGGGGAGTGCTGACGATGATGGCGCCGGTGACGGGGAGGGTCTGCGCAAGGGTGAGCTGCACGTCGCCAGTTCCCGGAGGCATATCGACAACAAGATAGTCAATCTCGCCCCACCAGGTCTCGGTGGCGAGCTGCTTGAGGGCGCCGGAAGCCATGGGGCCGCGCCAGGCAAGCGCTTTGTCGGGATCGACGAGGAAGCCGATAGACATGAGCTTGATGCCGTAGCGTTCGATGGGCAGCATGTAGGTCTTGTCGTCGTGCTGCTCGCCTACCACATCCTCCTGTCCGAGGTTGAACATAATGGGGATAGAGGGGCCGTAGATGTCGGCGTCAATCAGTCCCACCGAGGCGCCGGTCTTGGCCAGCGAGATGGCGAGGTTGACGGCCACAGTGCTCTTGCCCACACCGCCTTTGCCGGAGGCCACAACGATAACATTCTTCACGCCAGGCACCAGCTCATGGGGGTCGGGCTGCTTCACCTCGCGGGAGGTAAGGTTGATATTCACTTCGGCTTCGCGGTCCACATATTCATGTATGGCGTTGATGCAGTCGTCGCTCATGCGTTTCTTCATGGGGCAGGCGGGAGTGGTGAGCACAAGGTCGAAAGAGACTTTCTTGCCGTCGATGGCAATATTCTCAATCATGCCCAGCTCGATGAGGTTGCGCCCCAGGTCGGGATCATCCACATGGCTCAAGGCCATTTCTATCATTGTCTTGGTTATCATAGATGGGGAATATAGATTTTATAGGGTCTATAGATTATTGTTCGAGGAGTTGTTCGAGTTTGCGCTCGAGGTCGGAGCCGCGCAGGTTACGTGCCACCACTTTGCCCTCGCGGTCGATGAGGACTGTGGAGGGTACGGAACGGATGCCATAGGTCTTGCCGCCCGACGAGGTCCAGCCGTTGAGGTCGCTCACGTGGTTGGGCCAGCTGAGCCGGTCGTCGCGGATGGCTTTGAGCCACGCCTCACGGTCTTTGTCGAGGGATACGCTGTAAATCTCAAAACCCTGGTCGTGGAATCTCTCGTATAGACGCACCACATTGGGGTTCTCGCGGCGGCAGGGGCCGCACCACGATGCCCAGAAATCGACAAGCACTATCTGTCCGCGCAGGTCGGAGAGCTTGCGCTCAACCCCCTCGGGGTCGGTCATGACAATGTCGGGAGCATCCATACCGGGCAGCACAACACCGCTGAGACGCTCGTTGAGGTGTTTGATAAAGGGGTGTTCGGGATAGTCCTTGACCA
>JAEEGI010007151.1_pt1 | contig 25036 bp, 21 predicted proteins | sample 8958751 | NCBI WGS metagenome assembly JAEEGI01 (sample SAMN16246545, study PRJNA631951) | gut metagenome | biome: gut microbiome; feature: rumen; material: KS-attached | host: Bos | place: Iran: Karaj | collected 2018-10
CACAACACTTGATCTTGGCGGTTTGTCCATGAGCGACAGTAGGGTGTAGGCGCTGTTGTTCAGTGCATCTGTGTTATAGTCCGAGCAGACTCACAGGGTAATAATATGAGACATCATTTGCAGGGCGAATCCTGTCACAAGTGTCTATTATCAGTCCTGTTTTTATTTCCATTCCGAATTTGGAGAGGACGCCGAAATTTTTTGTCGGGTTTTTGGGGGAGATTCCTTTCTTTATCTCAATCGGATAAATCTCGCCTCTACGCACGAACAGTATATCAATCTCTTTCTGGTCGATGTCCCTGTAGTAGAAAAGATATTCCTTTGGGTCGATGTTGTTCGCATAGAAATTCTTGACCATCTCACTGACGACGAATGTCTCAAAGAAAGCTCCGCTCATGGCGCAGTTCTCGAGCATTTCAGCATCCGGCCATTTGCAGAGATAGGCGCAGAAACCGGTATCCATGAAATACAGTTTCGGAGCCTTGATGATCCGTGATGACATATTTGGCATATAGGGTTGAAGTAAAAAAATGAGCCCTGATGTTTCAAGAATCGATATCCATCGTTTGCAGGTTCTTGTGTCAATTCCGACGCTGTTTGCCAGAACATCATAATGCAATTCCTGTGCTGTCCTAAGAGCCAGAAGCGAAAGGAAATTCCGAAATTGCAGTTCCATGCCTGCATTTATAAGTTTACTGACATCTTTTTCGATATATGTTGACAGGTAAGATCTGAAATACGCATTTCTTTCTGATTCACCTGTAACGATATCAGGCATGCCTCCCAGAAAAATATCTTCAAAAATCTCGGGTCTTGTTCTGTACGCTTTTGGGAAAATCCGCTCCCTGCTGATGAGACTCTCTATTTCAGGATTGAAAGGAATACCTTCCTTTCCTGACTTTTCAGCCATGGAGAATGAGGACATCTCTATCACCCCGCATCTTCCGGCAAGGGATTCCGAAATCCCTTCCTGCAGTTCAAATCTGTTCGAACCGGTGAGAATATACATCAGCTGTCTTCTCTCTCCGCTTTTCAGCCATAGAAGACGTTGCTCATCGATAGTTTTCTTGATTTCGTCCAACAGGTTCGGCGCCTTCTGTATCTCGTCGATGATTACCGGCCACGGATTGAGTTCCAGGAATCTCTTTGGATTCTGAAGTGCAAGAGCCCGGTCTTCACCATCATCCAGTGTTATCTTCCTGAATCTTTCGCCAAATAGATGGTCGATGACAGTTGATTTCCCAACCTGGCGAGGTCCATATACGACTATACAGGGAAACGATGTTGAAACAGCAGTAATTGCTTTTTCATAGTTTCTTTTTATGTACATTTGCTCTTTCTCCTGTTGTATACACAGTTTAACCCGATAATTCGATTAAAACAACATCCGGATGCATTTTTCATCGCAAATGATGCCAAAATGATGCCAAAACACAAAAATGCCGACATCTAAGTGTCGGCATTGTGTAAAAATCGGTTATGTGGGATTTCAGGGGTGACGGCAGGGGAGGCGTAGGGCCAAAGATTCCCCTGGGACTGGTGGAGGTGCTTACTCCGATTTGTTTTTGCTGTTGCTGAACTATTATACGGCAGCATAGCTAGGGACAATCAAAACCCGAAAACCGGATAAATTATGATTCCCGCAACACAGGACCCGATCATGACAAGGATAGGGCTGACCTTGAACTTGAACAGCACAACGAAACATATTGCACAGATTGCCAGGGCAATCCAGTCGATTCCGGCACTCGGAATGACTGAGCTGGTGAATACCTGAACCGCTGACTGGAGCAGTACGGCAAGAATACACGCATTGAGGGCGCTGAAGACATTATCTGTGCTTCTGAACTTATTAAGCTTGCTGAAAAGCTTGGCGAGTATCAGGGAGATGACCACTGACGGAAACATAAAACCAAGCGATGCTATGACAGAACCAAACGGGCCTGCCATCTTCATTCCCACATATGTGGAGCAGTTGAGAGAGAAGGGGCCCGGCGACACTTCAGAGATGGGAATCATGTCAGTCATTTCAAGGGTCGTAAGCCAGCCTTTCTGCCGTACTGCGGTCTCAGTGATGAGAGGGATGACTGAATATCCGCCCCCGTATGTCAGCAGACCGATCTTCATGAAGGAAAGGAAAAGATCAACGTAAATCATCGATTCCTCCTTTCTTAGCCTTAACTGCAACAACGATGGCATAGATGATTCCGACAAGCAGACCTGCCAGCAGGATGAGGTATGTGCTGATTCTGACAAACTGGATCACGACAAAGACTGTCACGAAAAGCGCGGTCATCAGCCAGTTCTTTTTCTTGAACAGGTTCCAGATAAGTGAGATTATCACAGAGGCCACCAAGGCCGCAGCGCCTGCACGCATTCCTTTCATTGCATTCATCACAATGGTGTTGGACCGTATCACCATGTAGATTCCTGTGACGGCAGCTATGATGATTACCGGAGGAATAGCGGTTGCGAACGCACAAACCAGAGCCCCTTTGACACCTCTGAAGTAATAACCGAGCAGTATGGAAGTGTTGATGGTGGTTGCCCCGGGAACAGCCTGTGCCAGAGTTATCCTGTCCATGATTTCCTTCTCGCTGATCCACTTCAGGTCATCGACATACTTTCTTTTGGCCATGGCAATGATTGTGGAACCTCCACCGAAAGCAAAGAGGCTTAACAGAAGACTGGTGATGAAAAGCTTGAAGAGGCCTGGACGCTCTGTTTCCTGGCTCATATGATGTATCCCTTTTCCTGATAGTACTGGTCCAGGACCTTAATCATTGAATCCTGACAGGCATGGGAATCCGCCAAACCTGACGAATCATCATAAGTCATGATGTCCAGATTCACGGGCATCTTTTCAATCCACTCTTTGTATCTTCCTGATTCCAGCACGCTCTGCGGGAAAAGAATTCCCTGAAGCGATTTCTTGAGATCAATCGGTTCTCGAACTATGTTCTCAAGAGTCCTGCAGCGGTCATCGAACCCGATGCTGTCGAAAGTGGTCAGGTTCTCCAACATGATGTATGAGAACTCCTCGAGATGACTGAGCTTGTCCAGCTCGTTATGTCTGATCGGATAACTGTAGAGATACCTCTTGTTATCTCCGAAATAGCTGATGATGAATTTCCTGATGAAATCAGAATCTGCTGGAATACGGAACAGATTGACGTCCAGGACATTGTCCAGCAGCATGCTGTAACGTTTTTCGTAATATGCTCCGGTGTCAAAGATGAATATGTTCTGAAGAAGCTCCGGTTGTGGCTTGATTATGAAGCAGCATGGACATTTTACCTCACGGTAAGCTGCACGTCCGATGTAAGTGTAGATCAGATCCTCATTGAATACATCGCAGTGAACGGGAAGTATTTTACCGCTTCGGAGAATAGCATCCGCAGTGAGGTTGTTTGAATCCGGATGACTGACAATATCCGCGCTGTGAATCAGCGGAAACATCGGAAAGCCGGAGGGCAGTTCTACTGAGTAGAGCTCTCGTTCGAAAGCAGTCTGTTGGTAATCTCTCAGAGTGAAAAAAGCATCATCATTCACATTGCTGATAATAAAGCATTTTCATCCGTGATGGAATTGGAACAATGTGGCTTTCAGAAGCCAAAAAGCCGTCATCAGATAAATGGAAGAAATATCGACACAAAAAGCTTAGCTTAAATGTGCCATCATTCCCATTCAACCGTTGCTGGCGGTTTTGCGGTGATGTCGTAGACCACGCGGTTGATGTGCGGGACCTCGTTGACTATGCGGTGGGAGATCTTCTCCAGAAGCTCATAGGGGATCCTGGTGAATGTGGCAGTCATGAAGTCGGTTGTGCTGACACAACGCAGGGCCAGGGTGTACTCGTAAGTCCTGCCGTCTCCCATGACACCGACGCTTCTTGTGTTTGTCAGGACTGCAAAATACTGGCTTGCCTCCGGGACCTTCGCAGCTTCTACCTCCGAGCGGAAGATCCAGTCAGCCTCACGCAGGACGGAGAGCTTCTCCTCCGTGATGTCACCTATGATCCTGATGGCAAGACCCGGGCCCGGGAAGGGCTGGCGGCTTACCAGGTACTCGGGAAGACCGAGCTCCCTGCCTAGCTGGCGGACCTCGTCCTTGAAGAGGAACCTCAGCGGCTCGATGATCTCCTTGAAGTCAACATAGTCGGGAAGGCCGCCAACGTTGTGATGGCTCTTTATCACCGCGGCGTTGCTGCCAAGGCCTGACTCAATGACATCCGGGTAGATGGTGCCCTGGACAAGGAAGTCGACCTTGCCTATCTTCTTGGCCTCGGCCTCGAAGACCCTGATGAACTCCTCGCCGATGATCTTGCGCTTTCTCTCTGGCTCAGAGACCCCTGCAAGCTTCTCAAGAAAGAGCTTCTGCGCGTTGACGCGGATGAAGTTGATGGGGTATTTGGAGAAGATCTCCTGGACCTGGTCGCCCTCGTCCTTACGCATAAGGCCATGATCCACGAACACGCATGTGAGGTTCTTGCCTATGGCCTGGCTCATCAGGGCTGCGGCCACGGAGCTGTCCACGCCGCCTGAGAGTGCCAGGAGGGCCTTGCCGTCCCTGACCTTGGCGCGGATGGCATCGATTGCCGTCTGCTTGTAGTTGGCCATTGACCAGTTTGCTTTTGCTCCAGTGATGTCGATGAGGAATGTCCTGAGGATGTCCCTGCCTTTCTCGGAGTGGTTGACCTCGGGGTGGAACTGGACTGCGTAGAAGCGCCTGTCATTGTCCTCGAATCCTGCGAACGGGCAGCCCTTTGAATGTGCGATTGCGGTAAAACCTGCGGGAAGCTCCTTGACGCTGTCTCCGTGGCTCATCCATGTGATGCTCTTCTCGGTGATGTTCCTGAAAAGGCTGGATTTTGTGTCAAACTCGGTTTCGGTCCTGCCGTATTCCCTGCTTGCAAGGCTGTCTGCGGGTACGACTTTGCCTCCCAGGGTGTGGGCCATGAGCTGTGCGCCGTAGCAGATTCCCAGAACCGGGATTCCAAGGGCGAAGACTCCCTTGTCTATCTTCGGTGAATTATCGTCGTAGACGCTGGAAGGGCCTCCTGAGAGGATTATGGCCAGAGGTCCGAAGGCCTTTATCTGATCCAATGTCATGGAGAAGGGCTTTATCTCACAGTAGATACCGATCTCTCTGACGCGTCTTGCTATGAGCTGGTTGTACTGGCTCCCGAAATCAAGGATGAGGATTCTCTCCTCCGCTGTATCATTAGGCTTGCTCATGCAGAGATTATAGCAAATAGGGGTTTTTTAGTGTAGATTTCCCGAACGGTCTGCCCCTTATCCCTTTTTTCAGCTAAGATAAAAGAGCCGGAGGTCCCGAATGCGTGGAAAAGCCCTTCTCATTTGTATTATCTCTCTTGTTGTCTGCCTTCTGCCGGGCATGGCCGAGGCTGTGACTGAGAGTGCGATGGATTTCAAGGCCGAGCGTGAGGCTGCCTGGGATGAGTATGTGAGGGCCATGGAGGAATCCGGTGTGATGGAGAGCGAGCTCTCGGCGGAGCGTCTTGATCTCGGAGATGTGTCCATGAGGCTCGGGATCTTTGTCGAGGGAGAGAGACCAGAAGGCGGATACCCGCTGTACATAGCGCTTCACGGAGGCGGTTCGTCAGACACCCCCGATCTCAATGATTCCCAGTGGGATGCCATGAAGTACTACTACCGGGATGCCCTTGACTGCGGGGTGTATGTTGCAGCCCGCGGGGTCCGGGACACATGGGACACGCACTTCAATCCGGAGTCTTATCCGCTGTATGACAGGCTGATCCAGTACATGATCATCAATTATGACGTTGATCCGAACAGGGTCTACATCGAGGGCTTCTCCGCAGGCGGAGACGGAGTCTATGCCGTAACAGCCCGCATGGCGGACCGTTTTGCCGCTGCGAACATGTCATCAGGCCATCATAACTGGGTGAACATCGACAACCTGTACAACATGCCGATCATGCTTCAGGCCGGAGAATATGACGAGGCCTATGACCGTCACAGGGTTACAGCCGAATACGGGATTCTGCTTGACTCTTTGCAGGAGAGGTTCCCAGGCCATTATGTGCACAGGGTGCTGATCCATTACAATGAGGGTCATAACTACGAGGATTATGACGCTGCGCCGATACATGTCATGAGGTCCTACAGGTCCTGGCTTGAGGACGGGGACCGCTCACATGTGGACGAGGATTGTTATCCGCCTCACTGGATGGACCAGTTCGTCAGAGATCCGCTTCCGTCATCTGTCCGGTGGAATCTGGGCACAAGGGCTGAGATGCGGACTGTCACAAGCTTCTATTACCTGAGGGCCCCTTACGGGACGACAGGGACGGTTCTTGCCTCATATGACAGGGACAGGAACCTGGTGAGCATTGAGACCGAGAATCTTTCCGGCGATCTCTCAGTGCTCCTGAATGAGAAAATGGTTGACTTCTCAAGGCCGGTGACATTCGTCATTGACGGCAAGGAAATCTCAAGGACGGTCACTCCGTCACTGGACGTGCTGAAGGAGACAACCGCGGAGCGCGGTGATCCGAACTATCAGTTCTTCGCCGAAGTAAGCTTGAGCAGTCTTCTTGACTGATGGTTTTGATTGGGGTTTTGGAATATGGATTTATTTGATGTACTGACATTGATAGGCGGGCTGAGCCTCTTCCTGTTCGGAATGAACATCATGGGACAGGCTCTGGAGAGACGGGCCGGAAACAGCCTGAAGAGGATTCTCGGCAGGCTCACTGACAACAAGTTCGTGGGTTTCCTGACAGGCCTTGTGGTCACTGCCGCCATACAGAGCTCTTCGGCCACCACAGTCATGGTGGTCGGCTTCGTTAACTCCGGCCTCATGACTCTGAGGCAGTCTTTAAGCCTGATAATGGGTGCCAACGTCGGAACCACAATCACGGCATGGATTTTGAGCCTGAGCGGAATCTCAGGTGGAAACTTCTTCCTTCAGCTGCTTAAGCCGTCATCCTTCACGCCGGTGCTGGCATTGATCGGCATAGTATTCCTTCTCAGGGGCAAGAACAGCAAGGCAAAGGACACCGGAACGGTTCTTCTGGGATTCGCGACGCTGATGTTCGGGCTTCAGACCATGTCAGGTGCGGTCTCCGCCCTTGATGAGGTACCTGCTTTCCATTCGCTGTTCTTGAAGTTCGAGAATCCGATCCTGGGTCTGCTTGTCGGAGTGGCCGTGACGGCGATAATCCAGTCAAGCTCCGCCACAGTCGGAATACTCCAGTCATTCTCACTTGCGGGTCTTGTCACTTACTCGACTGCAATCCCCATGATAATGGGAATGAACATCGGAGCCGGTGTTCCGATCCTGATTTCGGCAATTGGCGCGAACAAGAGCGCAAAGAGATCGGCCCTGTACTATCTGATGTTCAATGTCATAGGCGCAATCCTGTGGATGATCATCTACCTCATCTTCGGTCCCCTTGTTGACCAGGCCCTGCTTCACGGCACCGCCAATCCGTTCGGGATTGCACTGGTTCATACCGTATACAAGCTTCTGTGCGTGATAGTCATAGCCCCGTTCAACAGACTCATTGAAAGGCTCATCTGCGTCCTTGTCCCGGATGCAACGTCTCCTGAGAAAAAGGTCGAGCTTGATGACAGACTTCTCAATGCCCCGGCCCTTGCACTTGAGAGATGCCGTAACCTGATGGAGGACATGGCAAGGTCGGCCATGGAGTCCATAACACTTAGCCTGAACTCCTACAAGGACTGCACTGATGATGTGATGAAGACTGTACAGGAGAAAGAGGATCTGACAGACCACTATGAGGACGTCATAGGATCATATCTGGTCAAGCTCAGCGGAACAAAGATCAGTGAGGATGAGAGCATGACATCCGCCGAGTACCTGAAGCTGATCACTGATTTCGAGAGGATTGCCGACCACAGCGTCAACGTGGCGGAGTCTGCTGTTGAGATGAAGGAGAAAGGGATTGTCTTCTCCGATGATGCCGGAAATGAGCTCGGGATAATGATCCGTGCCATCAACCACATAACGCTGCTGTCATTGAACGCGTTCTTGAACAAGGACCTGGATTCGGCCTTCAAGGTCGAGCCCTTGGAGCAGGTCGTGGACTACCTGAAGGAAGAGATCCGCACCCGCCATATCAGCCGTCTGCAGAGGGGCATGTGCAGCATAGAGGCCGGCTTTGTCCTGAATGACATGCTTGCCAGCATGGAGCGTGTCAGTGACCACTGCTCGAATATCGCAGGCTGTGTGATTGATGCGGGCATGAACAACCTCAACCTCCATGCGACATTGAAGGATTACAAGCACAACAGCCAGAGATTCAACAAGGCATTTGAGTCATTCATGGATCAGTACAGGCTTCCGGAGTTCAGCCAGGGCTGAGAACTGTCACTGCTATTCACCCATTTTATGGGGAAGGACAAGACTCAGGAACAGGGATATCACAAATACAACGGCCACGACATTCTGGGCGAAAATCGCCTGGATGATCGGGGGCATCTTGCTCCAGATTCCACCCTCGGTCGCTGCGGTGAAGCCGATTCCTATTGCCAGTGACAGCGATACGATGAGCTTGTTGCGTGCCGTGAATCCTGCCTCTGACATCATCTGGAAACCGGATACCAGTATCTGTCCGAATACAACCAGAAGCACTCCGCCTATGACAGGAGTCGGGATTGTCCTGAAGAAATAACCGATGGGCGGGAAGAAGGCACAGACTATCATGGTTCCTGCGGCAACCCTGAATACGTTCCTGTTTGTCACACCTGTCATGATCGTAAGGCCGACGTTCTCCGAATAAGATGTCACTGGAGGGACTCCGAACAGACCTCCGAGCATGGATCCGAAACCGTCAATGGAAAGAGCCCCGGATATCTCCTGTGATGTCGCGTTTCTGTGAAGCCCGCCGCCTGCGACCGCAGATACATCTCCTATTGTCTCTGTGGCGGAGACCAGGTAAATTACGCAGACCGAGAGAATCGCATCTAAATGGAACTCCGGCGTCACGGGCATGATCTTCGGCATAGAGAAGAATCTCACACCGGAGAAATCAGGGAACACGATGATGCCGAAGGAAATGGATGCGATGTATCCGGCGGCAAGGCCAACGAGAATGGACAGCTGCCTCTTGGTCCCTTTTGCGTAAATCTGCCAGAGTATGCAGGCTGTTATTGTCACAGTGCCGATCACAAGGTAATGGATGGCTCCGAAGTCCTCTGCATAACCTCCGCCGAATGAACGTGCGGCGGTACTGAGGAGCGAGAGCCCAATGCCCGTCACGACCGTAGCTGAGACAACCGGTGATATTAACCTCTTCCAGTAACGTGCGGTAAGGCCCAGAAGGCCTTCGAACAACCCACCTATGATCACTGCACCGACAACTCCCGGATAGCCGTAGGAGAGTGCTATTGATATCAGTGTGATCATGAATGTGAAGCTCATTCCCATGACAATCGGCAGTCCTGAGCCCAGCTTCCAGATCGGGGTTGACTGGATAAGGGTGGCGATTCCCGCGATCAGCATGGCATTCTGGGAAAGAGCCAGCGTCAGATCGTCAGGCAGCTTCTGTCCGGTTATTGAAGCGATTGTCAGTATCGGCACAAGATTCGTGGCGAACATTGCCAGGATATGCTGAAGGGCATGGGGGAAAGCCCTGAAGACATTCACCTTGCCCGTTAGGTTTGTCAAGTTGTTTTCTTGCATACATACATTATGCATTCATTTTTATGTAATCAGCAAGATTCAACATCATGTTTCTCAGTTAGATAGCGAGGAAAGAGGTTTTAATTACAATGCAGTAAATATTTCCGAATTTGGAATATTTGTTTCTGCTCTTTCAGTCTCTGAATCGGATGCTTCCGTCATCTGCCTCCTCGATGATGGCGAGGCTGTAGATGTCGATTCCTTTTTTGCGGAATTTGTCTCCGCCGCCCTGGAACCCTTTCTCTATTGCGATTCCTATTCCCTCAAGGGTTGCTCCGGCCTCATTGACAAGGTCCGTCAGTCCTCTGATCGCCTCTCCGTTGGCCAGAAAGTCATCCATGACCAGCACATGGTCGGTGCTTTTCAGGTGCTCTGCCTCAACCATGACCTTTACGGTCTTCTTGTAGGTGTAGGAATAGATCTCACTGCAGAACAGTCCGTTCTCAATGTTGTCGCTCTTGGCCTTCTTCGCAAACAGAAGGGGTATTCCCCACTTATAAGAGCAGACGCTTGCAAGTGCAATGCCGCTTGCCTCGATTGTGAGGATCAGGGAGATCTTTGAGATGTCGAAATGCTTTGCGAATTCGTCTGCCATTCTTCCCATGAGAGCCGTATCGACTTTATGGTTCAGGAATGACCCGACCTTGATGATGTTGCCTGGAAGGACCTTGCCCTCCGAAAGTATTCGTGCTTTGAGTTCGTCCATGCTTAAGTGTCCGATTTTTGGCGGCATCGTGTCAATTTGGTTGGCGAGGAATAATGATAGAAATACCGCCAATATGCAACGTACGGCAACAATGCAGGACAGATTTCCGAATTAGGAATACTTTTTTAGTGCTGTGCCCTGCCGTAGAGCTCGATCATCTCACGAAGGCGGCCCATCATCCAGCCCTGCATGAGCGAGGGATCATAACGCCAAGACCAGTTGGATGTGCCCACTGATGCAGGAAGGTTCATTCTGGCGCTGTTGTCCAGTCCCAGGATGTCCTGCATGGGGATCACAACGGTGTTTGCCACGCTTGCAAGGTTGTTCCTGATCATCTGCCATACAATGTCATCATCATTGCACTGGTAGTAGCGCCTCACAAGGTCCTTGTAGTTGTCTGGAAGTCCGTTATACCAGCCTCGAGTTGTCTCGTTGTCATGTGTTCCGGTGTAAGCCACGCAGTTTGTCTCGAAATTGAACGGCAGAAATGCATTGCTGGTATCGAAATAGCCTTTTGAGAGGTCCCATGCGAACTGAGTGATCTTCATGCCGGGGAAGCCGCTCTTCCTCTTGAGCTCCGCTACTTCCGGCGTGATGAAGCCAAGGTCCTCTCCAATGACGTTGAGGTTCTTGAAATGCTTGAGGAGCTTCATTCCTGGGCCGGGAATCCACTGTCCGGTAACGGCGTTCTCCGCTCCTGCGGGAACCTCCCAGTAGGACTCGAATCCCCTGAAATGGTCGATTCTGACGATGTCGACCATCCGCATGGTCATCTCCATGCGCTTTCTCCACCAGGCGAAGTCGTCCTTCTCATGCTCTTCCCAGTTGTAGACAGGGTTTCCCCAGAGCTGTCCTAAAGCGGTGAAGGCATCTGGCGGGCAGCCTGCTTGCGCGGTCTGGTTGCCGTCCTTATCCATCTTGAAGAGCCTTGGGTTTGTCCAGGCATCAACACTGTCTCCTGCGACATAGATGGGGATGTCACCGATTATCTGAATTCCCAGGTTGTTCGCAAAGCTGTGAAGATCGTCCCACTGCGTGAAGAAGAAATACTGCAGGACCTTGTAGATCTCGATCTCATGGGAGAGCTGCTTTGTCCATTTTGTGATGGCGCTCTTCTTCCTGAGCTTGAGATCCGGGTCCCAGAGCTGCCATCGCGAGTCGTTGTAGTGGTTCACAAGGGCCTGATAGAGGGCATAGTCGTCAAGCCACCATGCATGTTTTTTGCAGAATGCCTTGTACGCGTCCTTGGGGGCATCGCCGTTGATGAAAAGCGATGCGGCCTCCTTGAGCAGAGGCATCTTGCGTGCATAGACACGCTGGAAGTCAACACGGCCCGTACAGTCGTTCTCAGGGTCATGGTAGGGCCAGCCGATTCCGAACATGCTGTCCAGTGATCTAAGGTCGATGAGAAGCTCGTTTCCGGCGAACGTGGAGCGTGCGGCATACGGGCTGTCCCCATATCCTGTCGGTCCCAGGGGAAGGATCTGCCAGAGGGAGACCTTTGCGTTAGCAAGCATGGTGAGTATTTCACGTGCTTCCTGGCCGAAATCGCCGATTCCGAATGGGGAAGGGAATGATGTTGGGTGTATAAGGACGCCGCAGCGTCTGATGTTCATTGTGTTCATGTCTCAAATCCTGGATGTGCCCTCATGGCACAACAGCTTAATATAACGCATGCGGGTTTTTTTCTTCAATCCTTTCTTGTTCAGAAAACTAATTGGGTTTATAATAAAGACATGGCTTCAGAAATCAACACTCAGTTCAAAATCGGAGAGCATGTAGTATATCCCCTGCAGGGTGTCGGTGTCGTGAAGGACATAAGGGAGCGCATCGTGAGGGATGCTCCTGTGCTCTATTATGTCATTTACATTGACATGTCCGACATGACTGTAAGTATTCCCGTGCAGAAGGTTGCCGAGTCTGGAGTCAGGGCCATTGTCGCCCCAGAGGATGCAATGAAAGCCCTTGAGTCTATCTCAAGCAAGTATGAGCCTGTATCCGTTGACTGGAAGGCACGTTATCAGATGAACGTCGACCTGATAAAGGAAGGCTCCATCTACTCAATTGCAAAGGTTGTCCAGGGCCTGTATCACAGAAGCAAGGTCAAGGAGCTTCCGGTGCAGGAGAGAAAGCTTTATGACAATGCGCTCAGTCTTCTCATAGACGAATGCTCCTATGCCCTTGAGAAGGACAAGAAGGAGATTGAGAAGACAATCTTCACCTATCTGGAGAGATGATGCTGCCCTGCCATGCCGTGATTGTCACAGCCGCAGGTTCCTCACGTAGGTTCAATGAATCCTCTGATTCTGCCTCACAGGTAAAGAAAGAATTCCTTACAATCGGCACTGAGCCGGTCCTTGCCATGGCCATACGACCGTTTCTGTCTGTGCCCGGACTTGGTGTTATGGCTGTGACTTACAGGGACGGGGACCTCGATGAGGTGAAGGCAATTGTCTGCGACATGAACGGCATTCCTGAAGGTGTTGAAGTGCTTTTCGTAAAGGGCGGAGCAACCAGACAGGAATCTGTTTTCAATGCCCTGAAAGCATTAAGTGAGTGTAAAAAATCAAGTGAAATTGCTTTAGTGAGCATTCATGATGGGGCAAGACCATTTGTGACATCCGATCTCGTGAATGCCTGTCTTGAGGCAGCTGACAAGCATGGCGGAGCATGTCCGTGCATCCGCGTCACAGACACCATTGTCAAGGTTGGTCAGGACGGCTTACTATGCGGAAGACTCAGCCGTGAGGGCGTCTGTACGGTCCAGACACCGCAGACGTTCAGGTTCCCTGACATCTATAGCGCGCACCTTGATGCGGAGCCCGGAAAGAGCTACACGGATGACACCGAGATCTTCATGGACTGGGGCGGAAAGGTGGCCTTTGTCCAGGGAGACAGCGCAAACAGGAAAATCACTTATTCTACGGACCTGAGAGTCTGAGCGGAGGAATGATGAGAGTAGGAACAGGCTGGGACATACACAGGCTTACTGAAGGCAGGGCTCTTGTTCTTGGAGGAGTCAAGATTGACTCTCCGAAAGGCTGCCTGGGTCATTCCGACGGAGACGCCCTTATCCATGCTGTGATAGACTCTCTGCTCGGAGCTTGCTCTCTTGGTGACATCGGGACCCTGTTTCCGGATTCCGATCCGAGATATAAGGGAATCAGCTCCGCGATTCTTTTGGAGAACGTAGTGTCACTTGTTACGGAAAACGGCTACAGAATAATCAATGTTGACACTACTGTGATACTTCAGAGTCCTAAGCTCGGCCCGTATAAGGATGCCATCCGCAAGAGGATGACAGAGCTTCTGGGGGTGGATGAGACGTGTTTCTGCATCAAGGCAAAGACAGCAGAGCATATGCTGGGTGAGCTTGGAACAGGTGATGCTGTTGTGTGCCAGAGTGCCTGTCTGGTTGAGTAAGGCTTACTTATTAATCAATCAATGAAGCTGATTGTCTTGAACGGGTGGATGTCGAGCGGGTTCGCCGTCCATCCTGAGACCATGTCCTTACGCACGAAGTTCGTGGCGAATGCCGTTGACATGGGGATGACCGCACCTGAGTCCAGAAGGACCTGCTCTGCCTTCAGGAGGATCTCTCTTCTTGAGATCTCATCTGCTGAGCTTGCGGCCTGATCAAGCAGAGCGTCATATTCATCGTTTCTGAAGTTCGCCAGGTTGAATGAGCTGTTTGACGCGAAGAGCTGCAGGAAGGCCATCGGGTCAAAGTAATCTCCGATCCATGTGATGGTGCAGAAGTCGTAGGGGTTGTCCTCCGGAACTGATGCGAACAGTGTCAGGGGAACGGTGTTCAGCGTGACTGTGATGCCGAATGTGGTTGACCAGAGCTTTGCAATCAGCTCGGCAACGGTGGCGTTCTGTGCTCCGCGGGTGATTGCCATGCTGATCATCGGAAGTGTCTTCTGCCCGTAAGGATAGCCTCCTGCGGCAAGAAGAGAGATGATATCATCATTGATCTCTGCCTTCAGGCCGCTTTCAGGAACAATTGAGGTGGACTCTATCAGGCTGCCCTGAAGGCTTCTGATGAAGTCCCACGGGATCACATCGATAAGGGCCTTACGGATGTTCTCATTGGCATATGCTCCCTCGGTGGCACTGAAGTAGAAGAACGTGGTTGCATAGAGCTTTGACAGGATCATGTAGTCCGCAGCATCAGTTATGGCTGCCATTGACCACTGTATGGATCCGTCAAGGAACTCGCTGTCATGTCCCTCTCCGAGAATGATGTCAACGAAATCGGTCTTTACATTGTCCCAGTAATACGGGTTGTGCCTGAGCCTTATCTGCTCGTCAGACTGGCTTATAAGCGTGTATGCGCCGCTGTATGAGGTTGTGTCCTTAACCGCGGCAAGACATGGCTGGCAGAGAAGGCTGGGAAGATACGGCACAGCATAACTGAGGTTGACCACGAGTGTCCTGTCATCCGGGGTCTCCAAATCCAGCTTCCCGTCTGTTCTGCGCGCCACAAAATCAAGGTTGCTTGCAAGAGGACCGTCTGTCATGTAGTTCCATGACTCGGTGAATGTGCGGCTTGTGATGTCCTTTCCGTCTGAGAACTTGGCTTCTTTGAGGCTGAATGTCCATCTGAGCCCGTCATCAGAGACACTGTAGCTCTCAGCCAGAGCGGGAACAGGCTCGCTTGTCTCAGGATCGTAGCCGAAAAGCCCGTCATAGAGATTGAGCATTATCACAATGCTGTTGCTGTCTGAAGCAGTGTACGGGTTCAGGACAATCTCATCCTTTCCCGGATCCATGAGGACCCTGAGGGTCTCGGTCTGTGACTGTGAGAAAAGAGGAGTGATTGCGAACGCCATGAGGATCATGGCAAATAGAACCTTCAGCAGTTTCTTCATACTTAGAGCACTAGGATTCTATACCAAATGAACTGAGATATCAACATGTGGGGTTTTTTGTGATAAAGTGAGCTCATGAACATAATACTTTTCGAAGGCTTTCCTGAAGGCGGAATCATTCCGGCCTCTGATGAGAGGGCCTCTCATATACTGAACATCCTCCACCTGAGACAGGGTGACAGCTTCAAAATGGGAATCATCAACGAGAGCGAGGGTGAGGCGACAATTGAGGCAGTCTCTGATGACGGAATCACTGTCAGCTATAAGAGCTCCTGCAAGCCGGCCCTCTATCCCGTGACGCTTCTCTGTGCACAGGTCAGGCCCATCTGCATGAAGAGGATCCTGCGTGAGGCCGTGAGCCTCGGAGTCGGCAGAATCATCCTCAGCGGCTCAGACACAGGGGAGAAATCATACCTGTCCAGCAACCTCTACAAGACTGGTGAATACAAGGAGTATCTGCTTGACGGCGCCATGCAGTCGGCCCATGCCGGGCTTCCTGAGGTCCTGTTCGCAGATCATGCGAACATGGCGGTAAGGCTTGTCAGGGAGAACTGTGAGGGTGCGGACCTGATAATGCTGGACAATGTCGTGGGTGCGGTGCCTCTCAGCACCTCAGAGGTCGGAAAGTCAGCTGTCCTTGCAATAGGACCTGAGCGCGGATGGTCTGACAGGGAGAGAAAGCTCTTTCAGGAATCCGGTTTCAGGCCCATGCTCCTTGGCTCAAGGGTACTCAGGACAGAGACCGCATGCAGCACCGGAGTTGCAGTGCTTCTGTCAAGAATGGGACTTCTCTGAGATCTTCCCGAGATAATGCCTCCTCATGTCTGACTCAAAGTCTGCGTTGCAGCTGTATGAGCGTCCCAGACATGGCTCCCAGAGTGACGGGTCCTCCATGCAAAGGTAGAAGAATACCTTCTCCTTCCAGTCCTGCGGGAAGCAGGAGTAAACATGGCTGAACATCATTTTCTTTGTCTCTATGTCGTAGGAGAACTTGCCTGCAATAGGTGAAAGAGGCATCTGGGTGACACGTGTCGGACGTCCTGACTCGCGTAAGGTCCTGAGATTCTGCTTTGTGAATGTGAGGGTCCCGATTCCAACCATCACCACATTTTCAGGGCTGATGTTGTCACATAAGGACATTATCAGAGACTTGTATTCATCCTGCCACCCGTTGAACAGAACCATGGGATGAATGTGGAAACCTACAAGATGACCGGATTGTGCGCAGGCTCTTGCGGCCTTGATCCTGGCCTCTGGCGTGGCGGCCAGATGCTCTTCCTTCAAAGCCGGTGTTTTCGCATTCAGTGACCATGTCGAGACTATGTTCTGCGGAAGGTCCATCTTGATCCAGTCTGTCCTGGCACTCTTTGTCTTGAGCTCCACCACCACATCCGGATGAAGGCGCGCAAAGGAGGCAAGGGCAGTGAGTGTCCCGTAATCATCGCCCAGAAGAAGCGAGTCAGAGCTCTGTCCTGTTCCTATGTGCCAGGTCCCTTCCTCAAGCCTCATGTCCTCAAGGTGCTGCTTAAGGTCGGACAGGACGCGTATCTCATTCTGTGAGTAAAAGCTCTGGATTGAGCAGTAGGCGCATGCGAAAGCGCATTGCTGCACAGCATCCAGTGTCTTGAGGTTGCAGCATCTGGTCTGCTCCCCGTCACGAGGACAGGGGCACTTTCCCATTATCCTGTCAGGAGAGAGGAAGCCTGTGTTGATTCTTGTTCCGCCTGGGTTAAAGTCATAGTCAGGATTGAACGAGCTGTAGTCCACGGGTGTGTGCCTGATCTCATCCATCTGCCTCATGAAGGCATTGAAGATCCTGCGAATCTCGTTCTTGTTTGTCCTGTCGTATTCAGTCGGCCAGAGAGCCTCGATGCTCTTTCCCGGAATCTGCCAGAGTGCAAGGTCCTGGGCCTGCTCCTTAAGCATCCTGCGCTGCTGGAATGAGAGATAAGGGATATCCTGGATGAAGGCATCAATGTCCATGGCTGAATCTTAATTCACTACTATTTTTTCCTCAAGTGCAGTAGAATCAAGTTCGTGGACGAGAATGCATTTGAGGTCGGTCTGAGCTATCAGGTCGACAAGCAGCTTACAGAGAACGAGCTCAAGGAAAGGCGTGAGAACTTCGAGAAGGCGAAGGCAAAGGCTCATGCGCTTCCGCTTAATCCGGGCTGCTACCTTATGAAGGACGGCAAAGGCACTGTCATCTACGTCGGCAAGGCAAAGAGCCTCCGTAAGAGGGTCAGCCAGTATTTCCTGCCCAACAGGGACCGTAAGACACAGGCCCTGGTGGAGAAGATCCGGGATATTGACCACGTGATAACCGGAAACGACTACGAGGCCCTGATACTTGAGAACAACCTCATCAAGAAGTACAACCCGCACTACAACATCCTGCTCAAGGACGGAAAGAGCTATCCGATGATCCGGATCACCAAGGAGGATTTCCCCAAGGTCTTCACCACAAGGCGTATCCTCAAGGACGGCTCCGAGTACTTCGGCCCTTATCCCGAGGCCCAGAAGATCAACCAGTACATGGACCTGATCGACAGGCTTTTCTCCCTGCGCAAATGCTCAACACCGCTCAGATCACGCAAGCAGCCCTGCCTGTACTACCACATCGGCCGCTGCTCTGCCCCGTGCTGCGGAAAGGTGACAAAGGAGGAATACGGAAAGAGCATTGACCGCATCCGGGGCTTCCTGTCCGGCAAGAATGATGATTTAGAGAAGCAGCTCAGGGATGAGATGACCGCCGCGTCTAAGGAGATGCAGTATGAGGTCGCGGCCCGGAAGAGGGACTTGCTTCTTGCCGTGCAGAGCGTGGCAAAGGCCCAGATGGTTGAGGACTACTCCAACACTGAGAGCCGCGACTATGCCGCAATCGAGATGAGAAGCCCGCTGTGCACCGTTGCCCTGATGCAGTTCCGTGACGGAAAGCTCATAGGCCGCGCGCTTTACCGTGCACAGACCTTCGGGGATGAGTCTGAGACGCTTCTCAACTTCCTGACCCAGTACTATGAGGACGGAAGGCAGATTCCGTCCGAGATATATGTCTCACATGAGATTGATGTGGACCTGATCTCAAAGTACTTCAACGAGTTCCTGAAGAAAGAGGTCAGCATCTTTGTCCCCAGGGAGGGAAGAGACTTCCGCATCCTCCGCATGGCCGCGGAGAATGCCTCCAGGGATGTCGAGAAACGCCTCAAGAGCAAGGACAACACACAGGCCCTGGAGATCCTGCGCGATATCTGCGGCCTTGAGGAGCCGCCCGAGCTCATCGAGGGCTTCGATATTGCCCAGCTCAATGGAAAGTATACTGTTGCCAGCCTTATCTCATTTGTTAACGGTAACCCAAATCCAGCAGGTTATCGTAGATTCAACATAAAATCACTCAATGGGGCTATTGATGACTTCGGAGCAATCCGTGAGGCTGTCTACCGCCGTTACAGCAGGGTGATCAATGAGAACCTGCAGAAACCGGGGCTTCTGATGATTGACGGAGGCAAGGGCCAGGTCAATGTGGCCCGCGAGGTCCTTGATGACCTGGGTCTTGCGGATGTTCCTGTAGTTGGCCTTGCAAAGCGCTATGAGACGATTGTCTTTGACGATGACCGACCTGATCTGAGACTTGATCATTCCAACGAGGGCCTGAGGGTCCTGATTGCGGTACGTGACGAGTGCCACCGCTTTGCGACCGGCGCCAACCAGGCCATGCGCAGCAAGGAGGCAAGCTTCCACCTCCTTCAGAGCGTCCCTGGAATAGGTAAGGCGTACAGCGAGAAGATCATGAATGCCTTCACGACCCTTGATGATGTCATCCAGTGCTCCGCGGAGGAGATCTCCAAGCGAGCGGAGATATCCGTAAAGGCCGCGGAGAACCTTCTGAAGCGTCTTAAAGTCTGAATTTTAATACAGACAGTTCCAGTGCCTCTTGTCAAAAAAACAAGTGTGAGCGATAATTGAAACATGTTCTGCATCCGCTTGCAAGAATATTTCAGTCACATAGAGGGAATATGCCACAGGATTCAACAATTTATGATATAGCTGAGAAAGCGGGGGTATCTGCCTCCACAGTCTCAAGGGTCATCAACAATTATCCGTATGTGAACAAGGAGACCAGGGCCAAGGTCCTGAAGGTAATCTCTGAGAGCAACTACATCAAGAATGATTCTGCAAGAAGTCTTGCAACCCAGAGCACCAAGATGGCCGGAATCCTCATAGCGGATGTGAGGACGACCCACCACACGGAAGGTGTCTACTATGTCGAGCATGAGTTCTCCAAGAACGGATATTCATGCCTTATCTATAACACCGGAACAGATCCTGAGCAGCAGGCAAAGTACATCCATCTTCTGAGCCAGAGAAAGGTGGAGGCAGTAGTCCTGATGGGCTCCGTGTTCCAGAACGTCACTGTCCAGAACGCCATAATGGTCTATTTGCCTAACACACCGGTTGCAATCTGTAACGGCTATCTTGACGGACAGAACATCTACGGCGTCACATCCGATGAGCACGGAGGAGTTCTGAAGAGCGTTCAGCTTCTGGCACTCAAGGGGCACAAGAACTACGTGTTCGTCACAAATAAGATGACACCCAGCAACCAGGAGAAGGTTAACGGCTTCAGGGACGGCATAAAGCTCTACGTGGATAACGGAAGCTCGGATATCATCGAGGTGACCAGCAATGAGGTCTCAGACTATGAGGAGACAACACGTCGCGTCATGAGGGAGAAGCCTGATACGGATGCCATAATCTATTCAGAGGACTATATCGCGCTTGCCGGACTTCATGTCCTGTATGAGATGGGTGTAAGGGTCCCCGAGGAAGTGGCGGTTGTTGGCATGAACAACTCCAGATATGCCCAGCTGAGCAATCCTGCATTGACCAGCATAGACAACATGCTCTATGACACAAGTCTGATTGCAGTCAGAAACCTTCTTGAGGTCCTCAAAGGGGAGAGAGTCAACCACAAGATGAGCATAGGTTCCGAAGTAGTGGAACGTGCCTCAACGTAATGGCCTCAACTTTACTTGTTTGTCTTGCTCAGATATCAGTGTTCATCCTCATCGGGTTCTTGCTCAGAAAGACCGGCAGGTTCTCTGATCAGACGCAAAGCGACCTCACCGGGATTCTTCTCAACATAATTGCCCCGTGTGTGATTCTCCTGTCATCCAGGCAGCAGTTCGACAGAAACGCGGGCACCAGCGTGTTCCTCTGCATCGGGGCGGGGCTAGCTTATTATCTTATATGGTTATTGGTCTGCTGGATTCTGTTCCGTTTGATTCCCGTCCCGGATGAGAAGCGCGGTGTCTCCGTCACATCATGCGTCTTCGGCAATACCGGCTTCATCGGCTATCCGCTTGTGATTGCCCTGCTGGGACAGGACAGGATGCTGTTCGCATCCTCATTTGAGCTCTGGTTCAATCTCTTCATATTCACCATCGGCGTGCATATGATCTCCGGGAAAAAAGGGGATTTCTCATTCAGGAAGCTGATCACTCCCTGCACAGTCAGCGTGATTGTGTCCAACCTGATTTATTTCTCTCCGTTCAGGCTTCCGGATCTCGTATATGACACGATGTCAATGCTCAGCGCCATGATGGTGCCGGTCTCCATGCTGATAATCGGTTCGGGACTTGCAGGGATGAAAATCAGGTCCCTGTTCTCAGATTGGAGGGCATATGTTGTGGTGGCCATGAGGCAGATACTGATTCCCCTTGCGACCGGACTGATCCTGAGAGCCATACCTGCTTTCTCCAGGGATGTCATCTCTGTCATAACAATCATCTCTGCTGTTCCGACAGGCTCCTACAATGTGATCCTGAGCCGCAGGTACAGCGGACCGGATCAGGTTGAGTATGCCAACTCCATACTGCTTCTTAGTCTTCTGACTTCCTTCATTACACTCCCGCTGATTATCTGGATTCTTCTTTAAGAGGCAACAAGTTAACGAACTGATATTTACAATATTTTTTGCAACCGATTTCAAATTTCTTGCATGATTGCATTTTTTAGTTGAACAATTAATTATTGCGTGTTAGAGTAAAAAGCACATGAGGATTGATTGAATCCGATTGCAAAAAGGGGGCCACATCAGATGAAGTATGATAATCCTGCAAAGAGTAAGTATGTGAACAGGGAGCCGATTATCAACGGAATGGTCAGATTCGCGAATCCGACACTTGCCGCGATAATAGCAAAGGCCGGAGCAGAGACCATCACGATCGACAATGAGCATTATCCGTTCACGGACGAGGATATCATCAACATCTGCAGGGCAATCCATGCCAATGGAGCCGAGTGCACGGTAAGGCTGGGGACCAAGAACCTCAACGCGATGTACAGGGTGATGGACATGGGCGTTGACGGACTTCTTCTTCCGAATGTGGAGACAGCCGAGGAAGCACAGATGATTGTGGATGCGATCAAGTATCCGCCGGAGGGAAGACGCGGATGCTGCCCCATAACACGTGCTGCGGACTACGGCGTGAACCTTGATGTTAAGGAATACTATGAGAAGATAAACACGGTCACCACCGTAGGAATCATGATTGAGTCGAAGAAGGGCTATGAGAATCTTGATGAGATCCTCAAGGTCAAAGGCATAGACTACATGGTAATCGGGCCATCCGACTTCTCCGGTTCCTTCGGCAAGCCAGGCCAGGCCGCAACAGACCCGGAGATCAAGGCTGCGATGAAAGATGCCTATGAGAGGATGTATGCCGCAGGTGTGTCCACCGGTGGCCTTGCTTATTTCCCTGAGCAGACACTTGAGGCACTTAAAACAAACAAGACATATCTTAACGCGGGATCCGACCTGCAGATTCTTACAAGGTCATTCAAGGCGCACATTGACGGCGCACGCAAGGCAATCAAGGATGCCGGTCTTGAATGTGAGATAACAGATCCTGTCGAGAAACTCCGCAAGGGATACCCAGTTCTCGCTCCGTTCATCAGGATCGCCGAGCCGGGAATCGCAGAGATAATCGCCATGTCCGGTGCGGATTTCATGATTGTGGATGATGAGCATTTCCCGTTCACCGACAAGGAGATCATCAGTGTGATCAGAGCCGGTCACGGCAAGGGATGCAAGGTCCTTGTGAGGCCGCACGACAAGTCAAAGGCCGCAATCGGCAGGATCCTGGACATGGGAGCAGATGGAATCGTGGCTCCTCAGGTCCTGAATGCCGAGGAGGCTGAAGCCATTGTGAAGGCCGTGAAGTACGGTCCCGAGGGAAACAGGGGACTTTGCCCCATCACCGCTGGTGCTGATTATGGATTCGGTCACAGCGCCCAGGATTATGCGATTCAGGCGAACAAGAAGACGGTGGTTGGAATAATGATTGAGACCAAATCAGCCGTTGAGGACATTGACAGGATACTTGCTATACCTGGAATCGACTTCATCACATTCGGTCCGTCTGACCTGTCTAACTCATACGGGGTACCCGGACAGTATGACTCAGACCTGATCAAGGGTGTGATCAGGACAATCAGGGAGAAGACCAGGAAGGCCGGAATTGCGCTGAACTCCATCGCATATTCAGATGAGGCCGTGGCAGATGAGCTCCAGCAGGGTGCAACAGTCCTGAATATCGGCTCAGATGTCCAGTATATGATCTGGGGATGGACCAAGCTCATCTCAGACACAAAGAAGGTCATAGAGGAGTTTAAAGGATGAATTACAACAGCATCGTTAAGCAGAAGCTCAAGGAGAGAAAGCCGCTGATGACAGGAGCCGTCAGACTTCCGGATCCTTCCCTGGCAGTGATAATTGCCAAGGCAGGAGTGGATGCGGTCCTTATAGACAATGAGCATTTCCCGTTCACGGATGCTGCCATAACTGACATATGCAGGGCTGTTCACGGGGAGGGCACATGCTGTCTGATCAGAGTGGGGCAGAAGAACCTCAACTACATCTACCGTGTGATGGACATGGGCGTTGACGGAGTACTGCTACCGAACGTTGAGACCGCAGAAGAGGCACAGCTGATCGTTGACGCCGTGAAATACCCGCCTGTTGGCCAGCGTGGATGCTGCCCAATCACAAGAGGTGCTGACTACGGCGTGAACCTCAATGTGACTGAGTACTACCAGAAGATAAATGACTGCACGATCGTCGGTGTGATGATCGAGTCAAAGAAGGGCTATGAGAACCTTGACTCAATCATGGCGGTCAATGGCATTGATTACTTCGCAATCGGTCCATCGGATTTCTCCGGATCATACGGAAAGCCTGGACAGGCCGCTACCGACCCTGAGATAAAGGCCGCGATGGCCGATGCCTATTCCAGGATGATTAAGGCGGGATTCTCAGTCTCTGGCCTTGCTTATACACCTGATCAGGCACGTAAGAATCTCTCAGAGGGCAGGAATGTCCTGAATATAGGTTCTGATGTCCAGATGCTCTCCAGACAGTTCGCCTTCCATCTTGCTGATGTGAGATCAGTGATGACCGGACTTGGAGTCAAAGTGACAGACAGACCGGTTCACGAGAAGATCCGCGCCAAGGAGCCGTTTGCAATGCCTTACCTGCGCATTGCGGACCCCGCATGCTTTGAGATCGCGGCCCTCTCAGGCATTGAGCTCATGGTCATTGACGATGAGCATTATCCTTTCACGGACAGCCAGATAATCAATATCATACGTGCCGTTCATGCTTGCGGCTCAAAGTGCCTTGTGAGGGTGCATGACAAGTCCAAGGCATTCATAGGCAGGATCCTTGACATGGGCGCAGACGGAATTGTCGCCCCGCAGGTGGGCTCCTATGAGGAGGTCCTCTCCGTCGTGAAGGCCGCAAAGTACGGTCCTGTCGGAAACAGGGGACTGTGTCCCATAACGGCAGGTGCGGACTACGGGTTCGGCCACAGCGCACAGGAGTATGCAGAGGAGGCCAACAAGAGGACAATCGTAGGCATAATGGTTGAGACAAAAGGCGCTGTCGAGGACATCGACAGGATTCTCTCCATACCTGAGCTTGACTACATCTCAGTCGGACCATCCGATGTCTCCGCCTCCTACGGGCTTCCCGGACAGTATGACCATCCGGTCGTGAAACAGGCCATGGAGACTGTCTGGAGCAAGACACGCAAGTCACATGTCGCCCTTGCAGGCCAGTGTTACACAAAAGACAAGATCGCACCGGTGATCAACGGAGGAAAGAGTCTCCTGAACATCGGTTCTGATGTCCAGTTCATGATCTGGGGTTTTTCCGACCTGGTCAACGAGACAAAGGCGATAATGGGGGAGTTCGACAAATGAAGTTCAACGGAAGGGTCAGAAGACTCCTGAAGACAGGCCGACCGGTTCTCAGCGCAATGACAAGACTGCAGGATCCTGTATACGCCGAGGTCATGGCCAGAAGCGGTCTTGACTGTGTGATTGTCGATAATGAGCATTATCCCTTCACAGACAGCGACTGCGTGAACATCGTCCGTGCTGTTCATGGTGCGGGAGCTGACTGTGCCATCCGCATGAGCGGAATAGACTTCAACGCCATCTACCGTGCGCTTGACATGGGCTTTGACGGAATCTACATCCCGAACGTGGAGACAGCAGAGCAGGCACAGCTTATAGTCGATGCCTGCAAGTACCCGCCAGAGGGACATCGTGGCTGTTGCCCGATAACCCGTGGAGCTGACTATGGCGTTAATTTGAATGTCTCTGAGTATTATCAGAACATCAATGATGAGATATTCGTTGTAATAATGATTGAGTCCAAAAAGGGATTCCTGAATCTGGATGAAATCCTTAAGGTCAAGGG
>JAEEGI010007155.1_pt1 | contig 25032 bp, 23 predicted proteins | sample 8958751 | NCBI WGS metagenome assembly JAEEGI01 (sample SAMN16246545, study PRJNA631951) | gut metagenome | biome: gut microbiome; feature: rumen; material: KS-attached | host: Bos | place: Iran: Karaj | collected 2018-10
CGCCTTGTCGTCCATCGCATCGACAATCGAAGATGTCCTGGACTTGATCTTTGACATTTCCAGCGCCTCCTCCAACTCGGCTATGGGGGTCTTCTACTGGTCGACCTCCTTGAACTGCTTGTCGAACTTCTTCTTGTCCATGGGACCAAAGATATCAATTTCCCCGGACTTGTAGTCCTCGGCCATCGCCTTGATGCGTACGCGGCTGTAACCGAATCGGCGGCAGACCAGCTCCAGCGGCTCCCCGCTGAAGTAGGCTTTCAGGGCTCTGCGCTCACCCTCTCGAATCAACTTGTATACGTCCATTTTTAATCGTTTTTTGGTAAACATTTTTAGGACGACACACCCCGCCAAAGCGTGCCCCAAGATTAAAACCGTGGCGCAGGTGCGACCCTGCGCCACAGTGCCTCAATCCACCCCTTCCCAAGTGTCAAACGCTATTTCCCAAATTTCCACGCGCGGAACCCCTCCCGGGCCTCCGCCATTTCCTCACGTTGAATCCGGTCATCGAGGGTAAACAAGCGATAATAACCCTCGAGATCGCTTCCGTCGTAGAGGCGCTGGAGGTAGGGGCGGTCGGAGGCGAGGCGGAGGCATTCGCGGTGCATCGACAGGAAGCGGTAGAGGAGCGGGAGGACGGGGAAGTCGGCGTGCGTGCCCTGGAGCCAAAGGGTGTCCGAGCAGTAGGTGCAGACCATCGCGGCGTTCTCGTACTCGACATAGGCTTCGCGGGGGTAGCCCACCCGGACGAGGAAGCGGGCGAACTGCTCGTGGGCGCGGCTCTTCGCGAGCATCCAGGCGAGTTTGTTGTCGATATCCCCCCAGGGAATGTCCAGACGGCCGATCTTTTCCCGGTACGGGACGGAGAGTTCGTTGACGACGGAGGGGATCACATGGACCTGACCATGGTCGGTCCAGGCGGCAAGTGCATACTTTTTTGCCATAAAACACACAGTATTTGAAAGAACGTTTCCGGGTCCCCGGCCCATGGGGGTACAATACTCCCTGAGCCCTGCTCAAGGGCCATCGCCCGGCTGTGTGTTTGGGAAATGTGGGCGCAAAGATACGACAAAAATCCGAATCCGCAAGCGTCCGATTCAATACCTCCGAACCAGGATTGAATGATTCCGAACTATTTATAATAGGCCGATTCCCCGAAAAAACCTATCTTTACCGAAAATCACACGATATGAAACTGCATGTCCTTCTCGCCGCCGTCGCCCTCCTGGGCACGACCGCCCTTTCCGCCCAGACCATCCAGAAACTGGATGATGACAAATACATTGTGTCCGTCCAGGACCTGTCCCTGACCGTGGATGCCGCCCACGGCGGCAAGATCCTCTCCTTCAAACTCGGAGAGCAGGAAATCATCGCGCAGAATCCGGCGGCCGCCCCTCAGCCGGAGCAGGCGGAAGGCCAGCCCCGGCGGCGCTGGTTCAACCCGAATTCCTACGGCAGCACCTTCTGGACCAGCCCGCAGGCCGAATGGAACTGGCCCCCGGTGCCCGAGTACGACAGCCTCCCCTACACCGCCGAGATCACCGACGGCCCTGTCAAGGTCGCCGACGTCGTCATCCCGGCCCTCGTCCTGACGGGCCAGGTATCCAAGTTTGGTTACCGCGTCTGCAAATGCATCACCGTGGACCCGTCGGACCTCGCCTTCGTCATTACCTACTCCATCGTCAATGAATCCGGCGAGGCGCGCAAGGTAGCCCCCTGGGAGATCACCCGCGTCCCCAACGGCGGTTGCCTGGAGTTCGACGCGAAACCCGAAGGCGTCACCCCGGCGGACCTGATGAAGGTCACCTTCGACGACAACAAGGCCACCCTGGAGGTGGATGTCGCCAACGAGAACCGCAAGATCAACGTGGACGGCAAGGGCTGGCTCAATTTCCGCGACAACGGCCTCGTCCTCACCAAGCGTTTCCCCGACATCGCCCAGGAGGAAGCGGCTCCCGGCGAAGCCGAGATCCAGGTCTATATCGACGCCCGCAAGTCCTTCGTCGAAATCGAGGCGCAGGGCCCCTACACGTCCCTGGAACCGGGCGAGAAACTCGACTGGACCGTCCGCTGGTATCTCGCCACGGAAAGATAGTCCGCATTTGACAGAAAATCATTATCTTTGCATTTCCAACCAGATTCTGCGAAGAAATGCGAAACGACAATCTTGATATTTGGTGGGCGTCCCTGACCATCGCCCAGAAGGAAAGAGTCGCCCGGAAAGGCCAGACGAAGGCCTCCCCGGACGGGAAGGTGGCTGAGGAGCAGGTGCGGTATCCCGCCTGCACCCGCTGGTGGAACACCCTGGAAGAGGCCGGAAAACAAAAGATCCACGACCATTGCGTGGACCATCACGGTTATCTCCTCCAGGAGTGGAACGAAGCCGACCCGTACGGCGGCGACTAAATCTTTTCCAGCCGGGACGGCGGAACCACCACGTCCAGCGTTCCCGGAACGATTTCCAGATCCAGATCGACGCCGGCCTCGAAAGGGTCGCCGTCCAAGTGCGCCGGGCCGGAATGGTCCCGGCGTATGTGTACATGGGCACTCCGGAACATCCGCACGCGGCGGCTCCTGTCGGCCTTCCCCGTCATCAGGAGGGCAGCCAGCCCCGGGATCTCCCACGTGGCGAACGGCTCCACGACCGTCACATCCAGCAGGCCGTCCCGCAGGGAAGCCTTCGGCACGATCCGTGCCTCGTTCCCCCACTGGTTCGCATTGCCCACGGTGACGATCACCGCCGGTCCGGACCAGGTTTCCGTGTCGGTCTCCACCACGCACCGGCTAGACCGGTCCTGGTGCATCCAGAGGCTCCAGGCCGTGGAAATGTACGTGCCCAGCCCCCGTTTGGTGGAATGGGCGAACTCGAAGGCGACATCGGCATCCAACCCCACGCCGGCCGTGCAGAAGAAGGGCCTCCCGTCCAGCCGGGCCGTGTCGATGCGCGCGATGCACCCCGCGTTCAGCGTCCGGACGGCCTTCGCCGGATTCCGGCTGATGCCCAGGTGCAGGGCCAGGCCGTCCCCGCTTCCGCAAGGGATGATGCCCAGCGCCTTTCCGGTTCCCATCAGGCCCTGGGCCACCTCGCTCACCGTCCCGTCGCCGCCCACGGCGACCACGATGTCCGATTCGCTCTCGCGCGCCCACGCCTTGGCATCTCCCGGCTTCCCGGTCATCAGCACTTCGCAGGAATACGCCGGGGCCAGATAACGGTCAATGGCGGCAAGGACGCCTTTCTTGTCCTTGCCGCCAGAGACGGGATTTACGATGAATGTGATTCGCTTCACTAGAACCGCCAGCCCAGGGTCAGGAGGGCGTTGAAGAGAGCGGACTGGGCGCCGATCTCAGGCGTCGTGAAGTTATTATCGATATAGGAGGTTCCACCGCCGGTATAGTACCAGTAAGGCGTGAAGTACTCGTTCGGAAGATACTGGAAGCGCACGGCGGCATCCATGAAGAAGGAGCCCGGGGAACTGTAGCCGACACCGAAGGTGACTGCGGTGCGGAGTTGGTCCCTGCGTTCGGCCGTGGTCAGGGAAATCACCTGGTCCTGGCCGCTGAGCGTGTTGTGCTGCGCACCGGAGGTGAGGTTGTACCCCACGCGGAGGGCCATCGAAGGCATCGGCTTGATCTCGGCACCCAGACGGAGTGCATGGACCGGGCCCAGGAAATCCTGGATGTCCAGGTTCGCACCGGAGAAGTCGTAATCATAATCGCTGTCGTAGGCCGCGGAGAGGCGCATTCTACTGTAATCCGTGTATTCATAGTCGGCGCTCAGGAGGCCGAGTTGGCCGATCGTGTAGGCGATACCGGCATTGACCCGGAACGGAGAAGTGACGTTGTAGAACCACTCATCCTGGGGGGAACTGGCCGTCATCGGCTCATTCTGGGCGACGGAGTGTCCTTCCATCTGGTAGGTCTCGCGGATCTGGATGACCGTGGGCGTCTGGATGGCCGCGCCGATGCGCAGGCCGTCGATGGGACGGGCGATGAAGCCAACCTTCGCATAGAGGCCGGTTCCGTCGTCATAGTAGGCGGAACGCATCCGCAGGGACTGGAAACCGTTGCCGTAGTCGATGCCGGAGAGGGCCTCTTCGGCGCGGGTCTCGTCCTGGCGGTAGGTCAGGGTGGTGATGCCGATGTTAGCGCCCACGTAGAACCTGTCGTTGAAGTCCATGGCGAAATTCATCAGCAGGTCGTACTTGTTGCCCTTGCGGTCCAGGCCGTAGTACTGGCCGATGCGGTCGGTGAGGAAGACGTCGGGGTTGGGGCCAGCCGACATAGACTCGGTCAGGCCCACATAACTCCCGTTCAGTTCTCCGAAGATACCGGACTGGTAGCCGACCATGGCCTCCCAGGTAGGGGCGCCGGTCGCATAGAACTTGCCAGCCAGTTCTTCGGTGGTAAAGCCGATGGCCTGGGTAGCGAGCGAACCGGCCAGGGTATTGTCGTCGTTGGTGCCGGTGGCGCGCAGATGGTTCGTGTAGTCACGGGTGACGTTGCCCACGATACCGAAGGATACGCGCTTCAAGCCGCTCTTGTTGCGGGTGTCGTACACCATGATCGCACCGAAGTTGGGAAGGGTCATGCGGCCCTTGCGATACTTGTAGGTGTCCTCGAAGCCCAGCGGATTGCCGGCGTTGTCCAGCAGGGAGCCCTGCGCGGTCACGGTGGAGACGCTCAGGCCCGGGGTGATCGTGAACTGGGAGTAACCCGCCACGGCGGAACCCGCCGGGTTGAAGGTCAGGGAACCGAGGTCACCGCCCACGGCGGTCATCGCGTTGCCCATGCCCACGGAACGGGCCGTGCCCAGATAATCGTTCTCCGAGAGTTGGAGGGCGTCCGCCCAGCCCTGCGCTCCGGCCTGGAGCGCAACGGTAAGGAGGAAGACAGAAGCCAATATCTTTTTCATGACGATTTTCGATTGAGGGTTAAACATCCGTTTTCAGTTTAACGGCGTCCACCGCCACCGCCTCCGCGGGAGGAGGAACCACCGGAATAACCACCGCCGGAACTGCCGCTGGAGCGGGAGGATCCGCCGGAATAGCCACCGCCGGAGTAACCGCCACCGGAACTGGAGCGGGAGGAAGAACTCCCGGAATAACTGCCGCCGGAACTGCGGTAAGAGCCGCTGGAGGAAGAGGAGGAACGGCTGGAGCCGCTGCTATAACCGCCCATGGAACGGGAAGAGGAGGAGGAACGGGCAGAAGACCCGCTGGAAGAACCGGAGGAAGTGGAAGGACGGCGGTAGTTCGCGGAACTGCTGTTCCGGGAAACCGTTCCGCCACTGCTGCGGGAAACGGAGCCACTGGTGGCGCCGCTGCTGCGGGAGACGGAGCCGGTGCCGGCGCCGCTGCTGCGGGAGACCGTGGAACCGCTGCTGCGGGCGGTCGTACCGGTGCCGGAGGTGCCGCGGGTGGCGGCGGAGCCGTTGCGGGTCACGGTCGAGCCGGTCGAACGCACGGCGGAGGTACCTGCACGGGTAGCGCCGGGCGCCGCGGAGCGGGAGACGCTCGTCAGGCCGGTGGAAGACCGGCGCGTGGCACGGCTGCCGCCAGTTGTGGCGGTGCTGCCGCCGGCGCGGGTGAGGCCGCTGCTGCGGGTGAGACCGCTGCCGCGGGAAGCGCCACCCCGCGAGACAAGGCTGCGGGTGCTGCGGGAACCGTCGCGGTGGCCCACCTGGAAGGCGTGGCTGTTCCGCTGGATCCAGCGGCCGCTCCATCCGCCTACGCCGTAATAGCCGCCGTAGTAGTGGCCATAGTAGCCGTGGTAGCCATACCAGCCCGGATAGTAGCCATAGCCATAGTATCCATAGTAGGACGGGCCCCAGTACCAGGGATCATAGTACCAAGGATCGTAGTACCAGGAAGAGTAATACCACGGGTCATGCCAGGCCCAGGGGCTGTAGTAACCGTAGTGGCGCCAGGGACGATAGTACCAGGGATCCCAGTACCAGGGATCCCAGTAGGACCAGGACGAATAGTACCAGGGGCTGTGGAAACCATAGCCGTACAGGTACCAGGGACGGTACGACCAGGAGTAGTCCCAGCCGTAGTTGTCAAAGACGGCGATGTCCGTTCCGTCCGTGTTGAAACGCAGTTTCGCGACCTTGCCCTCGGGAACGACGACCGTGTCGCCGGACGCGCTGAGGACATATACTTCCGATTCGATGGACTCCTTCACCAGGGCGTCCATTTCTTCTTGGGAAACGGCGGCTACGGGAGCCTCCGCACGGGGATCCGCATAGATGCCGTCTTCGAACTGCTGCGTGCCCGCAGCGTACCGGGCGGACGTGCCGCAGGACACCGCGGCGAGCAAGCCCAGCAGGTAGGGAGCCAGATGCTTTTTCATGTCAGAACCTCCTTTTTATCCAATAAAAATAAGTATCTTTGTGCCGGATTTAAGCCCGGATTGCGAGTAGCAACACAATTAATGTGCCAATTTCGCATTCACACGGGCAATGTTACTGACAATTTTTCAAAAAAACAATCGAATTATGGCAAAAGAGGTAACGAAACGGTCGGAGAACTACTCCCAGTGGTACAACGACCTCGTGGTGAAGGCCGACCTGGCCGAGCAGTCCGCCGTCCGCGGCTGCATGGTCATCAAGCCCTATGGATACGCCATCTGGGAGAAGATGCAGCATATTCTGGACGGCATGTTCAAGGAGACCGGCCACAAGAACGCCTACTTCCCCCTGTTCATTCCCAAGTCCTTCTTCAGCCGCGAGGCCGAGCACGTGGCCGGTTTCGCGAAGGAATGCGCCGTGGTGACGCACCACCGGCTGATGAACGATCCCGGCGGCAAGGGTGTCGTCGTGGACCCGGAGGCGAAACTCGAGGAAGAACTCATCGTCCGCCCTACTTCCGAAACCATCATCTGGAATACGTATAAGAACTGGATCCATTCCTGGCGCGACCTGCCCATCCTGTGCAACCAGTGGTGCAACGTCGTGCGCTGGGAGATGCGTACCCGCCTGTTCCTCCGCACCGCTGAATTCCTGTGGCAGGAGGGGCACACCGCCCACGCCACCGCTGCCGAGGCCGAAGCCGAGAAGCAGCGCATGGTGGACGTGTACGCCCGCTTCGCCCGCGAAGTGATGGCCCTGCCCGTGGTGGTGGGCCACAAGAGCCCGGGCGAGCGCTTCGCCGGCGCCATCGACACGATGACCATCGAGGCGATGATGCAGGACGGCAAGGCGCTGCAGGCCGGCACCTCGCACTTCCTGGGCCAGAACTTCGCGAAGTCCTTCGACGTCCAGTTCACGAACAAGGAAGGCCAGCAGGAATATGTCTGGGCCACTTCCTGGGGTGTATCGACCCGGCTGATGGGCGCCCTGATCATGGCCCACGGCGACGACAACGGCCTCGTCCTCCCGCCGGCCCTCGCCCCGATCCAGGTGGTGATGGTCCCCATCTACAAGAGCGACGAGGAGCGTAATCTCGTGCTGGACAAGATGTACGAGGTGAAGAAGGCCCTCGAGGCCAAGGGCCACAGCGTCGAGGTCGATGACCGCGACAACCTGCGCCCGGGCTTCAAGTTCGCCGAATGGGAACTCAAGGGCGTTCCCGTGCGTCTGGCCATGGGTCCCCGCGACCTGCAGAACGGCACCGTGGAAGTCGCCCGCCGCGACACCCTCGCGAAGATCACCGAGCCCCTGGAAGGTCTCGACGAGCGCATCATCGGCCTGCTGGACGACATCCAGAAGAGCATCTACCAGCGTGCCTACGACTTCCGCGCCGAGAACGTCCGCAAGGTGGACACCTGGGACGAGTTCAAGGAAGAGATCGAGAAGGGCGGTTTCCTGCTCTGCCACTGGGACGGCACCGCGGAAACCGAGGCCCGGATCCAGGAGGAAACCAAGGCTACCATCCGCTGCATCCCCGTGGACAGTTTCGTCCTCGAGGAGGAAGGCAAGTGCGTGTATAGCGGCAAGCCTTCGCACCAGCGCGTTATCTTTGCAAGATCTTACTAATCAATAGTTCAGCGATTATGAAGAAGGTTCTTACACTCGTTGCGGCCCTGGTCGCCGCCACTGTCTCCCTTTCTGCCCAGGATACGCAGAAGGCTGCCGCCGAAGCCGCCGCCGCCCTGACCGCGGCGACCGACGCGCCCGCCCCCGCTCCGAAGCCGGTCTATTGGACCCGGAGCATCCTGAACCAGATCAACTTCGGCCAGACGTCCCTGTGGAACTGGGCCGCCGGCGGCTACAACAACTACACGCTCGCCGCCGCCATCGACGCGAACGCGAACTACAAGAAGGACAAGATGATCTGGACCAACCGGCTCCAGTTGGACTACGGTTTCCTGTATTCCGCCGACAAGCCCATCCTCCAGAAGACTAAGGACCGCATCTACTTCGAGTCCAAGTGGGGATACGACACGCCGGTCCGTCACCTGTACTATTCCGCGAACTTCGACTTCAAGACCCAGTTCAACGACAACTGGAAGTACGGCACGCCGAAGAATGAGGCCGGCTCCGATCCGACCATCGACCAATGGCTGGCCGCCCGTACCCTCATGTCGGATTTCCTTTCCCCTGCCTACATCAACTTCGGTCTCGGTGTCCTGTGGACGCCCAAGCCCTGGTTCTCCCTCAACTTCTCCCCGCTCGCCGTTGACTTCGTCGTCGTCCAGAATACGAAACTGCGCAACACGTACGGCATGGAACTCCGCGAAACGGGACTGGACCCGAAGGACGGCAGCAACTACAAGCCTTTCCGGTTCGGTCTCGGTGCCCAGTTGAAGGCGGACGCCAAGTGGGTCGTCAACGACAACTTCTCCTACACCACCCAGTTGGTCCTCTTCTCCAACTACCTGCACAAGCCCCTGAACCTCCGTGTGAACTGGGACAACAAGGTGTTCTGGAAACTGGCCAAGTACTTCGCGCTCACCCTCTCCACGAACCTCATCTACGATGAGAACGTGAAGGTGAAGGCCCTTTCCGACGGGACCAAGGTGCCCGCCGTGCAGTTCAAGGAATTCCTGGAGTTCGGCTTCACCTACACGATCGCCAGCAAGAATTAACTTTACGGGAACCATGGTACTGGTCGCCGTCAGCGGTGGCCGGGACTCGATGGTCCTGGCGGAAAAGGTTCGCCGTAACGGCGGACCTTTTGCCGTTGCACACTGTAACTTCCGTCTCCGCGGGGCCGACAGCGACGCCGACGAGGCGCTCGTGCGGGACTGGGCCGCCCATCATGGGGTGACCTGCCACATCCGGGCGTTCGATACGGAGGCCTTCGCCGCCGCCGAGGGAATCAGCATCGAGATGGCCGCCCGGCGGCTTCGCTACCGCTGGTTCGGGCAATTGTGCCGCGAGCATGGCTATGAGGCCGTCCTGGTGGCCCACCACGCCGGCGACAATGCGGAGACGTTCTTCCTGAACCTGCTCCGCGGGAGCGGTGTGAAAGGCCTCTGCGGGATGCAGGAGGAAGGATTCCTCCCGGATCCCGACTATGCCGACATCCCGCTCCGCCGTCCCCTCCTCCACACCACCCGGGCGGAAATCGACGCCCTCGTCGCAGAGTGGGGCCTCCCCTATCGGGAAGACAAGACCAATGCGGAGAACACCGTCAAACGGAACAAACTCCGGAACCAGGTATTCCCGCTCCTGCGGGAGATCAATCCGTCCTTCGAGGAAACCCTCCTGGCCGACATGGACCGTCTCCGCCTGGTGGAACGGATTGCCGACGGTTTCTTCCGGGAGCATGTGGGCCTGGTCTGGGACGGCCGGCGGGTGGACACGACGCTTTTGCAGACGATCCCGGGCTGGGAGTACATCCTGTACCGCATCCTGGAAGGCGAAGGGATGGCGCCAACGCTGATCGCCCAGGCGACGGACATCGTCCGGAGCGGACTGAGCGGGCGGCGGGCAGGCGGCTTCGTGAGCGCCAGCGGAAGGCTGGTGCGGGAAGAAGCCGCGGAAGCGCCCGAGATCCTGGTTTCCGAAGAAACCTGGGAGCCGGGGCGTACGCCCGTGATGCCGGAAGGCGTCCTTGCCGTGGACGCGGACAAGGTCCATGGGGATCTGGTCGCGGACCGCTGGGTCGCCGGCGACTGGATCCGACCGCTCGGGATGCGGGGCCGGAAGAAACTCCAGGACTGGTTCAAGGACCGGCATTTCTCCCTCGTGGACAAGCAGCGGGCGGTCGTCGTCCGTGACAGCGGCCTCTCCGACGCGCACCACGTGGTGGCCGTCGCCGGCCATACCATCGACGAGGCTTACAAGATTACGGCGGACACGCGGCGGATCTTCAAGATCATGCGCCATGGATAGGAAAACGATGCTTTCCCTGGGCCTTGTCATTGCCGGGACCGGCCTCTGGGCCCAGGACCGCCCCAACATCGTCCTTTTCCTGGTGGACGACATGGGGCTGATGGACACGTCCGTTCCCTTCCTGACCGACGGCCGCGGCGCCCCGGTCCGCTATCCGCTGAATGACTGGTACCGGACGCCGAACATGGAGCGGCTTGCCAGTCAGGGCGTCCGCTTTTCGCAGTTCTATGCGCAAGGGGTGAGTTCCCCTTCCCGCGCTTCCCTGCTGACGGGTCAGGATGCCGCCCGGCACCGCGTCACGAACTGGATCCGCAGCGAGGAGAACAACCGGGATGAATTTGGTCCCTACGATTGGAACTGGGAGGGGCTCCGGGGGACGGAGACGCTGCTCCCCCGCCTCCTGCAGGAAGCCGGCTACCGGACCATCCACGTCGGCAAAGGGCATTTCGCGCCTTTCGGGCGTCCGGGAGAGAACCCGCTGAACCTGGGATTCGAGGTCAATGTGGCCGGCTCGTCCATCGGCGAACCGGGCAGTTATCTGGGCGAGAATGGCTACGGTCTCATCCGGGGCACGCGTTCCCGGGCCGTCCCGGGGCTGGACAAGTATCACGGAAGCGACACCTTCCTCACGGAGGCATTGACTCGGGAAGCGATGGCGCAGATCGACACGGCCGTCGCCGACGGGAAGCCTTTCTTCCTGTACATGTCCCATTACGCCGTGCACAATCCCTTTGAGATTGACAAGCGCTTCATCGCTCATTATCAAGATATTGCATACAGCCGGGAAGCCCGCGGATACGCCACCCTCATCGAGGGCATGGACAAGTCGCTGGGCGATCTGATGGACCATCTCGAAGCGGTGGGTGTGGCGGAGAACACCCTCGTCGTCTTCCTCGGGGACAACGGCTCGGACGCGCCCCTGGGTGAAGCGCAGGACATCGGCTCATCGGCCCCCCTCCGCGGCAAGAAAGGCTCCGAATTCGAAGGCGGCACGCGTGTCCCCTGTATCATCGCCTGGGCCCGGCCGGATAATGGGAACGCCTGGCAGCGGAAATACCCGGTCCTGCAGGGCGTCATCACGCGGAAGGTCGGAACCATCATGGATATCTTCCCCACATTGACACTTATCTCCGGTGCCCAGGTCCCCCTTCCCCCGGCACACACCGAAGACGGCTACCTCCTCTGGGGCATCCTGAGCGGCTCGGACGACCCGTGGCACGAGGACACCTTCCTCAACCACTTCCCCCACGAGCACCGCGGCAGTTACTTCACCACCTGGCGTCACGGTGACTGGAAACTCATCTACCATTACCATCCCGAGGACCCCTCCCATCCCCAGTGCTCCCTTTTCAACCTGAAGAAAGATCCTTCCGAAAGCCGGAACCTCATCCGCAAACGCCCCCGCATCGCGCGCCGCCTCCTCCGCGAAATGATCGACCGCCTCCAGCGCGACAACGCCACCTACCCCGTGGACCTCAACGGCCACCCCCTCCTCCCCCGCGAGGACGCCGTGCTGTAAGCGTGGAGCATGAGCGCGTTATTTGCAGAATAATCCTTATATTTGTAAGTTGTAATCAGAAAAGCATTTGCCATGGCTAAGAAAGATACGAAGAATAGCGAAGGCACGGAGAAGAAGGGGATCCTGGGGAACTGGATCGTCCGGAATCTGCTGCTGGCGGCGCTGCTGGTCGCGGGACTGCTGCTGTTGGCGCAGGTGGGGCTGAGCCTGGTGACGCGGCATAACCGGACGGTGACAGTGCCGGACTTTACGAATATGACGGTCGCGGAGGCGCGCCACGTGGCGCGTGACGGGCATGTGGGAGTGAAGGTGACGGATTCCGTGTTCGTGCGCAGGCTGGGGGCGGGCGTGGTGTACCGGCAGCAGCCGAAGGCCGGGTCCACGGTGAAGAAGGGACGCAGTATCTTCCTGACCATCAATTCCATCGTGCCGCGCAAGGTGGTGATGCCCAACCTCATCGGCTATTCGCTGAACGAGGCACGGGCGGAACTGAACAACCGCGGGCTGTCGCTCGGGAAACTGAACTATACGCAGGATATCGCCACCAACCAAGTGCTCCGTCAGACGGTCCGGGGCCGGAACGTACGGGCCGGGGACCTCGTGGTGAGCGGGTCCGACGTGGACCTCACCCTGGGGCTTTCCACCGAAGAGGGGCCGACGAAGGTGCCGCGCGTGATCGGGCAGAAATATATCAGCGCCGTGGACGCCCTGCATGACCACTACCTGAATGTGGGCCGCGTGCGCTTCGACAGCGGCATCCGTACCTATGCCGACTCCATCAATGCCGTCGTGTACCAGCAGGACGGCCTGGACCAGACCCGGGCGTACGGATCGGCCATCAACCTGTATCTCACCCTCGATTCCGCAAAGGTTCCCGCCGAATAATGTCCCTCCTTGACGAAGAGACCCTTCTCCCGCAGGAGGACGAGCAGGAAATGTTCGAGCATTTCCGCCTGGTGGCCGACAAGGGCCAGGCGCCGCTCCGCGTGGACAAGTTCATCACCTCGCACCAGGAAGACACTTCCCGCAACCGGGTCCAGCAGGCCATCAAACTGGGCTATGTGCTCGTGAACGACAAGCCCGCGAAGGCCAATACCATCATCCGCCCCTGCGACGTCATCAAGTTCGTGATGCCGTACCAGCGGCGCGGCGTGGAAATCCTCCCGGAGAACATTCCCCTGGACATCGCCTACGAGGACGAGGATGTCCTCGTCATCAACAAGCCCGCCGGCATGGTGGTCCACCCGGGGCACGGGAACTATACCGGCACGCTCGTGAATGCCCTCGCCTACTACCTGGGGATTTCCCAGGGGCCCGACGGGGAGGATGAGCGCCTAGGCGTACTCGTGCACCGTATCGACAAGGACACCAGCGGCCTGCTGGTGGTCGCCAAGAACCCCCAGTCGCAGGCGCACCTCGCCGACCAGTTCTTCGTCCATTCCATCGACCGGGTCTATACCGCCGTCGTCTGGGGCAACATCGCCGAGGACGAAGGAACCATCGAAGGCACCATCGGCCGGGACCCGAACGACCGGCTGCGCTTCCGCGTGTTCGACGATCCGGAGAAAGGGAAATGGGCCGTCACCCACTGGAAAGTGCTGGAGCGATACGGCTTCATCACCGTCGTAGAATGCCGCCTGGAGACCGGGCGGACGCACCAGATCCGTGTGCACATGGCATCCATCGGCCATCCCCTTTTCAATGACGAGCGCTACGGCGGTTCCGAGATCCGCCAGGGCACCATCTACACCAAATACCGCCAGTTCATCCAGAACTGCTTCGCCATCTGCCCGCGGCAGGCCCTTCATGCCCGCACGCTGGGCTTCACCCATCCCCGTACCGGCGAGCGCATCTTCCTCGAGGCTCCCCTGCCCGAGGACATGACGGCGCTCATCGAAAAATGGCGGTCGTATGTGACCGCCATGAAGTAGATTCCTTCGCTTCGCTCGGAATGACAGATGAGATTCCGGGGCAAGCCCGGAATGACGGTGGTTCAACACGCTCACCAACCGCCATAGGGGCTGCTAGAAGCCGCCGCGGAAACCGCCGCCCATGCCACCGCCCATAGGGGGCATGCCGCCGCCGAAGCCGCCACGGCCGCCGCCGAAGCCACCACGGCCACCCATACCACGACCGCCGAAGCCGCCCATGCGGCCATTGCGGCCACCGAAGGTGCCGAAGCGCCAGGTGAAGGACAGGATGACGTAGCGTCCGATGGAGAGGGTCGTGGTCTCCTGGTGATAGCCGGTACCGCTGGAACCGTCGGTCGAATTGAAGTTCCTGCGCTGGCCCAGGATGTCGTAGGCGTTCAGGGAGATGGTTGCCTGGTTGTAGATGATCGGCATCTGCAGGCCGGCGTTCCAGATCAGGCGGGAAGGCTGCGGGGTCTTCTGGCCCTTGTACCAGTTGTAAGTCGCGTCGGTGGTAAACGTCAGGCCCGTGTAGCCGATGGTCCAGTTGATAGAACCGCCCGCGGAGTTGTTCCAGGTGATGTTGTCGAGGGTGTCATCGGACTTGACGCTGTACCAAGGCTTGGTGAAGCGGGTGCCACCGTTCACGCGGACTTCGAAATTGTCGCTGCGATAGTTCAGGTTCAGGCGCTCCATCACGGTCATCGTCTGCGTGTTGTTGGCGATGAACTTGTCCGTATTGTTCAAGTCAGGATAGTCCTCGTGGAACTTCTCGTAATTGAAATCCGTCATCTTCGCGTCTTTCCAGTAAGCCGTCATGTCCAGATTGCCTTTGCCCACATAACTGCCGGATTTGGAGTAGTTGACGTTGAGGTTGTTGGAGATGGAGAAGTTGGACTTCGCGATCGGGGCGTTCACCATGATCCGGGCGCTGCCGTTGTAGGTGTCCTGACCGTTCACCGGGAAGGAATACTGACGACGCGTCTCGTCATACCAGGAGGCGTTCACGATCGGGTTCTTGTTCAGGCCGCCCTGCAGGTTCAGCCGGGCGGTGAAGAAGGTCTGGCGGTTGGAATACTCCAGTTCGATCCGGCCGTTGTGGTTGAAATACGGGGTCAGGTAGGGGTTACCAAGGGACATGGCCCGCGGGTTGGAGTTGTCCAGCACCGGCATGAGTTGGTTGGTGGACGGCTGGCCGCTGCGGCCGTTGTAGTTGATGCGGATGTTCGCGTTGTCGTTGAAGTCGTAGAAGAGCATCGCGCGCGGCGCCCAGTTCACGACATCGTTGTCGTAAACCTTGCCGTTGGTCTCATTGTGCTGCTTCTGCGGGTTCGCGGAGACACCCAACTGGGCGCGGACGTCACCTTCCTGATACATGAAGGCGACACCGGCATTCTGGGTAATGTTGCGGTTCAGGATCTCATTGGAGTAGGCAGCGTCCTTTTCACCGTCGGCGATGTAAGTTATCGTATGATCCGTCAGGTCGTAGTCATACGAGCCCATCGAATTGTAAATGCTGTTGAAAACATCCTTGTTGGTGGTGGATTGGCTGTAATTATACTGGTAACTGCCTTCCACATAGAAACCGCCGCCCAGGGGCTCCGTATAGACGAGTCGGGCGCCTGCATTCTGCGTCCGGGACTTCTGGTCCACACGCTGGTTGACCAGTTGCAGGCGCTGCCATTCGGGGACATCGTCGCCGAAGGCCTCGGTGACCGACTGGTTGAAACCGTCAGAATGGTTGTTGGAGAGGGTCCAGTTCATGTTTACGGACAGCGTACGTCCAGGCATGCCCAGGCGCTGACGGAAGAGGAGGAATCCGTTCGCCTGCCAGTTGTTGTTCTTGCCGTAGTTGCTCGAGAAACCAGAGTTCTTGAGGCCGGCGGCATCCTGCGTGCCCATCCAGGTATCGAAGATTTCCGACTGCCTGTAGTCGCCATAACTGTAGTTGAACTGCGGCTGGAAGAGGATGGATGTGTTGTCGGAGAACTTGTGGTCCAGGCGGACACCCACCCGGTGGCCGTCATTGCCCTGGCTACCGGTGCTGAGGGTCTGCTCAATCTGCATGGGGCTGTCCTTGAAATAGGTTTCCTTATAGGAATCCGTCATGGACTCGGTGCGGGAGCCGCTGTACATGTAGTTGCCGGAGAATTCCATCCGGTCGTCCAGCAGGTCCGCCGCCGCATTGACGCCGCCCATCCAGGAGGTGGTGATGCCGCCGCCGAAGCCGCCGCCCATACCGCCGCCGAAACCGCCGCGGCCGCCGCCCATCATCTGGCCCATCATGTTGCCGCCCATGTTGGTGAAGCCCATGCCGCCGGCACCGTTGTTGCCGTTGGCAATGATAGAGAGTTGCGAACTGTCCGTGAAGCGGCCCACCATGCCGTTGCCGTTGTAACGCCAGTCATTCATCGTGTTTTCCTTGGAAGGGACGTCGTGACCCACTCCTGCGGTGATGTTGCCGAAGACACCGTTCATCATGCTCTTCTGCACGGAGAGGTCGATGATGGTCTCGTCGTTACCGTCGTCGATGCCGGTGAATTCAGCCTGCTCGGACTTCTTCTTGACGACCTTCACCTTCTCGATCATCTTGGCGGGAAGGTTCTGCGAGGCGAGTTGCGGGTCGTCCAGGAAGAAGGTCTTGCCGTCGATGGTGATCTTCGTGATGGATTCGCCGTTCGCGGTGATGTTGCCGCTGTCGTCCACCTCGATGCCCGGAAGTTTCTTCAGGAGGTTGATGAGCATGTCGGTATCCGTGGTCTTGAACGAGGAGGCGTTATACTCCACGGTATCCTTCTTGATGATGATCGGGTTGCCCGTCGCGGACACCGAGGCGGCGTCCAGGACTTCCTGGTCCAGTTCCATCTTGATCACGCCCAGGTCCAGGGCCTCACGACCGACCTCCACGGCCTGCTGGTGGGGCTTGTAGCCCATGATTTCGGCCTTGAGGGTGTACTTGCCGGCGCGGACTTTCTCGATGACGGCCTTACCGTCATGGGCGGAAAGCGCGTACTTGGCATTTCCTTTTTCGGGGGTGAGGGAAACGGTGGCGAAGCCTACGGGCTCTCCGTTGGAGGCATCTTCCAGTTTCACGGTGACGTTCACGTTCTGGGCCATCATCGCCACCGAGGCGAACAGGCTGACCAGCACAAGCAGAATCCTATTAGTTCTCATAAAAATACACTAAATGCCCTTCCAGGGCGACATACGGTTTTTTAGACGCTTCGCGCACGCGAAGGTTTAAACTGGTTACCGTAATTTTTACAAATATTATTTAACGCGGTCGGGATGGTCCTTCAGGAACTGTTCCCAGCCCCCTTTGCCCTTCACGGACGCGATGGGATTCGACGTCTCGTAATGGTGGCAGAGGGCGATGGCCAGGGCATCCGTCGCGTCCAGGTGCTCGGCGGCTAACCTCACGCCGAGCGTTTTCTCCAGCATCAACTGGACCTGTTCCTTGGAGGCGGCGCCGTTGCCGACGATAGCCTCCTTGGCCTTGCGGGGGGCGTATTCCGTCACGGAGGCGACCCCGTTTTCGAGGGCGGCGATGATCGCGGCCCCCTGTGCGCGGCCGAGTTTCAGCACGACCTGCGCGTTCTTGCCGTAGAACGGCGATTCGATGGCAAGTTCGTCCGGATGGTACGACTTGCACACCTGGGAAATACAGTCATAGATGGCCTGCAACTTCGTGTAGGCGTCCTTTTCCCTGCGAAGGTCCAGGATGCCCATGTCCACGTACTCGGCCTTCTTGCCCAAGGCACGGACGACCCCGAAACCGAGCAGTTGGGTTCCGGGGTCGATGCCCAGTATGATGCGCGGCTTATCCAATGCGGTCGAAGCCGGTGTAGGGACGCAGGACTTCCGGAATCTCGATGCAGTCCTCCTTCTGGTTGTCTTCCAGCAGGGCGGCCACGACTCTCGGCAGCGCCAGGGAACTGCCGTTCAGGGTGTGCGCGAGTTGCATCTTCCCGTTCTCGTCCTTGTAGCGGCACTTCAGGCGGTTCGCCTGGTAACTCTCGAAGTTGGAGACGGAAGAGATCTCGAGCCAGCGGCCCTGGGCGGCGGACCAAAGTTCGAAGTCGTAGGTGATGGCGGAGGTGAAACTCATGTCACCGCCGCACAGGCGGAGGATCCGGTAGCGGAGACCGAGGTCCTGGACGAGTTTCTCCACGTGGGCGACCATCTCGTCGAGGGCGGCGTAACTGTTCTCGGGCTTCTCGATGCGCACGATCTCCACCTTGTCGAACTGGTGCAGGCGGTTCAGGCCGCGCACGTCCTTGCCGTAGGAACCGGCCTCGCGGCGGAAGCAGGGCGTGTAAGCCGTGAGTTTCTGCGGGAACTGGTCGGCGCCGAGGATGACGTCGCGGAAGATGTTCGTCACGGGGACTTCGGCGGTCGGGACCATGTAGAAGTCATCGACGGTGGCGTGGTACATCTGGCCTTCCTTGTCGGGAAGTTGGCCGGTACCGAAGCCGGAGGCGGCATTGACCATCACCGGAGGTTCCACCTCCTGGTAGCCCGCGGCGGTGTTGCGGTCCAGGAAGAAGTTGATCAGGGCGCGCTGGAGTTTGGCACCCTTGCCCTTGTACACCGGGAAGCCGGCGCCGGTGATCTTCACGCCCAGGTCGAAGTCGATGATGTCGTACTTGCGGGCAAGTTCCCAGTGCGGAAGGGCGTTCTCGGGGAGCACGGGCTCCTCGCCGCCCATCTTCACGACCAGGTTGTCCTCGGCACCCTTTCCTTCCGGTACGAGGTCGCACGGGAGGTTCGGGAGGAGGACGAGTTGGGCCTGGAGTTCGGCGTTGTTGTCATCGGCCTGCTTGAGGAGGTCGTTGGAACGGGCCTTGAGGGCGGCGACTTCGGCCTTGGCGGCCTCCGCCTCGGCCTTCTTGCCCTGCTTCATCAGGGCGCCGATCTCGGCCGCAGCCTTCTTCTGCTGGGAGAGGAGGGCGTCGGACTCGGTCTGGAGGGCCTTGCGGTTATCGTCCAGGGCGATCACCTTTTCCACGATCGCACGGGCATCGAAATTCTTGACGGCGAGTTTCCGGATCACGTATTCGGGATCGTCGCGGAGGAGTTTGAGAGTAAGCATAGTTTATAAATGACAAAGGAGGACTGCACCGGATAGCGGCACAAGTCCTCCTGTTAAAAATCTGTGTCCTCCGGGATTAGTTCTCGAGGGGGAGAACGGAAACGTAGGACTTGTCGTTACGCTTGCGGGTGAACTTGACGGTTCCGTCCACGAGGGCGTAGAGAGTGTGGTCCTTACCCATGCCGACGTTCAGGCCGGGGTTGTGGGCGGTGCCGCGCTGACGGACGATGATGTTGCCGGCTTTCACGACTTCCTCACCGAACTTCTTGATGCCGAGTCGCTTGGAATGGGACTCACGACCGTTCTTGGAACTGGACTGACCTTTCTTGTGTGCCATAATTGATTCCTCCTGAATTAAGCGATAGCGTCAATGTGGATCTTGGTCAGCTTCTGGCGGTGGCCATTCAGCGTCTGGAATCCCTTGCGACGGATCTTCTTGAATACGAGCACTTTCTTCGCCTTGGCGTCGTCATCGACGACGGTAGCCTTGACGACAGCGCCATCCACATACGGAGTACCGACCTTGACGGCGCCGGCCTCGTCGATGAGGAGCACCTTGTCGAACTCGACAGACTCACCGTTGTGAGCCGGGAGACGGTTCACAAAGATGTCCATTCCAGCCTCTACCTTGAACTGCTGGCTTGCAATGTCAACGATTGCGTACATTTTACTAAAAACTTTGTTAGAGTTTCGGACCGTAAGCGGGCGGGCACCGTGCCTGCCACTTCTGGGGCTCATCGGCCATTTCACTTTTTGGGACCGCAAAGATACGGAAATTTCCGTCAATTGCAAAACTTTTTGGCCCTTTCATTTTTTTTCGCGATTTTTGTTTTACCGAATACACCAAAACACATCGATATGGACAAGTACAACTGGACCTTCACCTCGGTCGGCGGGACCGTCCGGGTGAAAATCACCTCCGGGGCGGACATCGCCCACCTGGGCGAACTGGACCGCAAACTGTGGACCGTCCTCAGTTGCCCGGCGAAAAACCTGGAATTCGACCAGAAAACCCTCGAACTCATCGACGCGGACCACGACGGGAACATCCGCGTGGACGAGGTCATCGCCACGGCCCAGTGGCTCACCGGCATCCTGAAGGATTCGGACCTGCTCCTCACCCGCGGCACCGAGATCCCCTTCTCCGCCTTCAACGAGGAGAATCCGGAAGGCGCGAAACTCCTCGCCTCCGCGAAGCAGATCCTCGCAAACCTCAAACTGGAAAAGGACAGCATCGCCCTCGAGGACACGGCGGACATGACGAAGATCTTCGCCGACACGAAGTTCAACGGCGACGGCGTCATCACGCCCGCCAGCGCGGATGACGAGAAACTCGCCGCCCTGGTGACTACGATCACCGAGAAGATCGGCAAGGCCGCGGACCGCAGCGGGGCCGACGGCGTCACCGCCGACCATATCGAGGCCTTCTACACCGCCCTCGCGGACTACGCCGCCTGGCAGGCCGCTGGCACGAAGGAAGTCTTCCCGTTCGGGGACAAGACCGCCGACGCCCTCGCCGCCGTCGAGGCCCTGAAGGACAAGGTCGCGGACTATTTCATGCGCTGCAAACTCATCGGATTCGACGCTGCGACGGCCCCGGCCGTGGACGTCTCCGTGGAAAAGATCGGCGCCATCGAGGGCAATCTGGCCCTGGCCGGGTCCGCCATCGGCGAAGAGCCCCTGGCCAAGCCTGCCGCCGACGGCATCCTCCCGCTGAACGCCGTGAACCCCGCCTGGAAGGGCGCCGTGGAGGCGATGCGCGCCCTCGTGCTGGACGCCGACAAGAAGACCCTCACCGAGGCCGAATGGGCCGAAATCTGCGGCAAGTTCGCTCCCTACACCGCCTGGATGGGCGAGAAGAAAGGGGTCGAAGTCGAGTCCCTGGGCATCGACGAGGTCAAGGCCCTGCTGAAGGCCGGCCAGAAGGAGGCGCTCCTGAAACTGGTCGAGGCCGACAAGGCCCTCGAAGAGGAGGCCCTCTCCATCGAGGCCGTGGACAAACTCCTCCGCCTGTTCCACAACTTCTACGACTACCTGAACAACTACGTCGTGTTCGCGGACTTCTACGATCCCGACCGGAAGGCCATCTTCCAGGCCGGCCGCCTGTACATCGACCAGCGTTCCACTGACCTCTGCGTCCGCGTGGACGGTCCGCACCCGGAGATTTCCTCCCTCAGCGGCATGTACATCCTCTACTGCGCCTGCAAGAGCGAGAAGATGGGCAAGACCATGAACATCGCCGCCGTCCTCACCGACGGTGACGTGGACGGTCTCCGCCCGGGCAAGAACGCCGTGTTCTACGACCGGGCCGGCAACGACTGGAGCGCCGTCGTCACGAGCATCGTGGAGAACCCGCTCAGCATCCGCCAGGCTTTCTGGGCACCGTACAAGAAGGCGGGCCGCTGGATCAATGACAAGGTGAACAAGTTCGCCGCCGACAAGGCCGCCAAGGGCGAAGGCACGCTCTCCAACATTACGGAAAGCGCCACGAACAAGCCGGCCGCCGGTGCGGACGCCGCCCAGAAGGCCGCTCCATTCGACGTGGGCAAGATCGCCGTCATCACCATCGCGGTCTCGGCCGTCGTCGGCGTCTTCACCGCCATCTTCGCCGTGCTCAAGGGCCTGACCTGGTGGCAGTGGATCGTCCTCATCGCCGTCCTGATGCTCATCATCTCCCTGCCGTCGGTGTTCATCGCCTGGCGTAAACTCCGCCGGCGCGACCTCGGTCCCGTCCTCAACGCGAACGGATGGGCCATCAACGCGGCCTCCTATGTCCGTGGCAAGTTCGCCAAGGGCATGACCGAGGTGGCCAAGTTCCCGAAACTCACCGCCGTGGATCCCGCCGCCCGCCGCAAGGCCGCCTGGCGCAAGTTCTTCTGCTGGCTGCTGGCCCTGCTCGTGGCCGCCTTCTGCTTCCTCTTCTTCACCGACCGCCTCGCCAAGTACGGCCTGCCGTTCCACAAGCCGAAGCCCGTCGAGGAAGAGTGCGTCGAAGAATGCTGCGAAGCCCCGGCCGAGGAGCCTGCGCTCGAGGAAGTTGTCGAGGCAGCCGCCGAAGCAGCCCCCGAGGCGGAATAGCGTCTCCGGCCATCTGCCTGCAAGTCAGGCGATCAACCAAAAATCCCTGGTGAAATTTTCACCAGGGATTTTCTTGTAAAGCGCTGTTTGCCAGAGACTTGCCAGACGACATCAAAGGTTGCCGAGCAGGCTGGTGATTGCCTTGACCGTGGCGTTGACGGCGGCGTCGTTTTTCTGGATCTGCTGCGAACCGTTGGCATAGGCCTTGGTCGCGGCATCGCTGAAGGCGGAGGTGTCCAGGTTGTTGAGCGCCTTCAGGCCGGTCAGCACCTTGGCCACGTTGCCGTTGTTCACCAGGTTGTTGGAGCCGGTGATGAGGGCGGAGGCGAAATCGTCGGTGAAGGCCTGGGTGGCGTTCGCGAGGGTGCCGGCGCCGGTGAGGATCTTGCCGATGTTGATGATGTTCGTCAGGTTGGACAGGTCGATGCCGCCGGCGGACTTGAGGACGCTATAGATGGCAGAGATGGCAGTACCGGTGTTCGTGCCGGCAGCGGTGGCGTTGGAGGCAACATTCTTGATGATGCTGCAGGAGGAGAGGAGGAGCAGGGACGCGACGCCTGCCAGGATTCGTTTCATGAGTTTCATGGTATCAAGTAGGATTGGTTACAGTCTTTCTCTTCGCGAATATACGATTTTTTCCTATATTTGTCATCGCGGAACAAAAAAACAGACCCCATGTCACTCGAACAGCAAATCCAGGAAGCCATCAAGGAAGCGATGAAAGCGAAGGATGCGGTGGCCCTGAGCGCGACCCGCGCCATCAAAGGCGAAATCCTGCTTTTCAAGACCGCCGAGGGCGGTGTGAAGGACGTCACCGACGGCGACATCCTCAAGATGATCCAGAAACTCGTGAAGCAGCGCAAGGAAGCCGCCGAGCAGTTCGTCGCCGGCGGCCGCCAGGACCTCGCCGACAACGAACTCGCCGAGGCCGCGGTGCTGGAGAAATACCTTCCCAAGCAACTCTCCCCCGAGGAGGTCAAGGAAAAGATCCGGGAAATCATCGCCCAGGTTGGCGCCACTTCCATCAAGGATATGGGCCGGGTGATGGGCGTCGCGAACAAGGCTCTCGCGGGCCTCTCCGACGGCCGCACCATCTCCGGCATCGTCAAGGAGTTGCTGGGCTAGTCCCCCGCCCTACTTGCCTTTCAGCCTTCCGCTCTTGCGGAGGGCTTCATTGATGATCCATTGCAACTGACCGTTGGTGCTGCGGAACTCGTCCGCAGCCCAACGCTCAATCGCTTCCATCGTCGCAGGGTCCACCCGGAGGACGAAACTCTTCACAGGCTCTTTCTCCTTGGCCATCTTAATACAGGCTTCCGGAATTCACCACCGGCTGCGCCGGCTCGTCGCCGCACAGGACAACCAGCAGGTTGCTCACCATCGCGGCCTTGCGTTCCTCATCCAGGTCCACGACACCCTCCGCTTTGAGTTTGTCCAGGGCCATCTTGACCATGGACACGGCACCATCGACGATCTTTTCGCGGGCGGCGATGATGGCGTCGGCCTGCTGGCGGCGCAGCATCACGGCCGCGATTTCGGGCGCATAGGCCAGGTAATTGATGCGGGCCTCGGTCACGTGGAGGCCGGCCATCGCCAGGCGCTCGTTCAGCGTGGTGACCAGTTTCTCGTTGATTTCGTCGGCATTGCTCCGGAGGGTGAGTTCATCGGGCGTGTCCGGATTGTCGTAGGCGTAGCAGCCCGCGACCTGACGCAGGGCCGCGTCGCTCTGCACGCGGACGAAGTTCTCGAAGGCCTGGGACAGGTACCGGGCACTCGTGCCCTTGCCGACATTGCCGACCGGCGCCAGGGACTGGCTGTCGATCTCGAAGAGGGCCTTGTAGGTATCCTCGAGTTTCCACACCAGGACCATGCCGATGAGGACCGGGTTGCCCACCTTGTCATTGACCTTGATCGGTTCGGGATTCAGGTTGCGGGCGCGGAGGCTCACTTTCTTCTTGCTCAGGAAGGGATTCACCCAGTAGAAACCGTCTTTGGTGAACGTTCCCCGGTACTTGCCGAAGAACACGAGCACCATGGCCTCGTTCGGTTCCAGTTTCATGAAGCCGCTTGCGCAGATGGCCATGCACAGCATGAGCAGGGCGCCGAAGATTCCGAAAACGCCGGCACTCTCCGACTTGACAAAGCAGAAAATGGCTGCCGCAATCAGCGCAATCACCAGAATCAGGGCCAGAAAGCCGTTCAGTACGAAGCCCTTGTAGGCCGTTTCCTTGTTGTTTTCCATGACAATCAGGTTTTATAGTTCTACAATAATATTATTTTGATATCACAAAGATACGACAAAAAACCGGTTCTCCAAGAGAAACCGGCTTTTTTTCGCAAGATTCCGGGCGTATCGGCTATTCGTACGCGAAACGGATGTCCACGGGAATGTTCGCCTTTTCCAGGACCCGTCGGTCGGACTGGCTCTCCAGGCCATCGACGCCGTACTTGGCGACACAGGCGCGGGCCGCGTCGATGTCACCGTGGGCCTGGATGCGGAGAATCTCGGCGCCGAGCGCTTCCAGGGCCGTCCAGGTCTTTTCGTAGTCGATGCTGTACCGGCCGGAAGGGTTCCAGATGATCGCCTTGTTCTGCAGCAGGTAATTATAGACGAGGATGTTGGCGATGCCGGTGGGATCCGCCGCGCCGAAGCGGGTGGAACGGATCGTATTGGCGACGAAGGTGGCCAGCACGTCCTCCTTCTGGAAGATGGCGGAGATGTGGTACGCTTCGGCCTCCTGCGCGCAGAGGTACGCGCCCAGCACGTTGGACTTCGCCTTTTCCATCACCAAGGCCTCGTTTCCAAGGGCCTCGGCCACCGTGCCCTTTCCATTGACCGTCTCCTTCACGCCCAAGCCCTTCGCGACCTCGCGGAAAACGATAGTCCAGTAGAAAGCGCTGGCATCCACGTGGGGCTGTTCCGCATCCTCCAGCAGGGACCGGCCCACCGGATAGACGGTGCGGTTGAACTTCTCGCGGATGATGTTGTCGAAGATGATGGTACGGGTTCCCAGTTCCTGCTGGATCCGGGCGTCGTACGGGAAGTTGATGCCGATGACCTTGAACCCGGCATTGGTGTAGCCGCTGCAGTAGAGGACGTTGCAGGAGAAGATGTCGGACTCGGCGCCGGGGACGAAATCGTGGTCGGCCGGGT
>JAEEGI010007156.1_pt1 | contig 25023 bp, 12 predicted proteins | sample 8958751 | NCBI WGS metagenome assembly JAEEGI01 (sample SAMN16246545, study PRJNA631951) | gut metagenome | biome: gut microbiome; feature: rumen; material: KS-attached | host: Bos | place: Iran: Karaj | collected 2018-10
TCGCTAAAAAACGGGCAAAACCCTAAATGCGAACGATCAGTTCGACATGGCTGCCTAAGCCCTAGAACGCTAGGCACCCACGCTTAACCTCCGACTTCCGCTGAGAGGGTACGCGAATTTAGCGGGACTTTGCCGGAAGCCCGACAGCCGGGCGGCCGGACATCGTACAAACCGGCTGCATGCCTTTCGACGGGCCCGTCCACGGACATGCTGGGAGGCGAGATCAAAACGTGGAACACGCGCGTAGATATCTGGCCAAATCTGTTTCGGACGGGGGTTCGACTCCCCCCGCCTCCACCAATTTAAAATCGGGGTTCGTAACTCGAACCCCGATTATTGTTTTCGCAGATATTGAATAATGGTATGTTATTCCCATGAATCAACTCAGTATCTTCGTTTCACTTATCAAGGCGTCAAGACCATTTTGATGAAGGCTGTTATCTTGACACCAGCCTTTTTGTTCTGCTATATTTATGCATGTAACACCTCTCGTACTTTGGAGAAAACATGCGCAGGCAACTTAATTCGGTATTTGTTTCCATCTCTATCGCCTCGGCCGCATTGACGGCTTTTGCAACGCCGCGGTACGCGGTCAAGTTCACTGTCGCCGGATACGGCGGCGCAACCGGGCTTGAGAACTTCCCCGTCCTTGTGAAGCTCGCCGAGCGCGACGCGACCGCCGGCACGGGCATCGTCGGCTTCAACTACGCCGACATGTCGAGCCCGTCCACCGGCGCGGACCTCTGGTTCTCCTCCGACGCCGCCGGCGCGACCGTCATCCCGCACGACATCGACGAGTGGCATTCCGACGGGACTTCGCTCGTCTGGGTGAGCGTGCCGAAGATGGCGAACGGCTCGACCTTCTACATGCACTACAACGACTCCGCCCCGCCGACATACGCGCCATCCAACGTCTGGCTCCGCGCAAACTACGTCGGCGTCTGGCACATGAACGAGGCGAGCGGCAACGTCGCGGACGCCACCGGCCATGGCCTCACCGCCGTCCCGACGGGGACGCGCGCCTCGACGGACTCGATCGGCGTTGCGGACGGGCCAATCGGGACCTGCCGCCAGAATTCGCAGTCCTCCTCGCGCGGCAACGGAAACAACAACTGCTTCCTGAAGGTCGCCTCCTCGCCGTTCCTCGACGCCATCAACAACTATTGCACCGCCTCCCAGTGGGTCAAGTTCACTTCGGTATCCTGCAACAACGTGCGCATATACAGCCGCAAGACCGGCAACGCCGATTCCAAGGGGTTTGAGTGCGAAATGGGTAGCGCATCCTCCGTCACCATTCGCGCCGGCGGCAGCAGCAGCATCGCCCTCAGCCTCTCCCCCGTCGGGCAATGGGTCCACTTCGCCGCAGTCTACGACAGCACATTGTGCTACGGCTACGGCAACGGCGGGGCTACATCGAAATCCGGCACCATCACCCAGGTTGGGAACCGTACCGGCATAGGATACGGCCTCGGTTCGGATGCGGACGGATCGGAATGGTGCATCAACGGCTGGATGGACGAATACCGCCTCCGCTCTGTCGCGTCATCGGCCGACTGGGTCAAGGCCGAGTATCAGACGGCGACCGTCGCCGGCTTCGTCACCGCCTCGGCCGTGGCTGACGAGTCCGCCGCCGTCGTGGTCGCCGGTTCGCCTTTTGAATACGGCACGCCATCGCCGGCATACGGCGTGGACGCAGGGCATTCCGTTGGCGATTCGCTCCGCCTTACGGCGCCGGCCTCGATTTTCCTCAATTCCGCCGAAACAGAACGCGCGCTCTGCACGGGCTGGAAGCTTTACGACCGCGCGACCGGCGTCCTTGAGTCGCAGTCCGCGGCCGGCGACGACCCGACGGTCTGCGCCTTCCAGTACGCCGGGCCCGTCATGCTTGTCTGGCAATGGCGCCACCAGTATCTGGTTTCAATCTCCGCCTCGGCTGGCGGAACGGCCACGCAGTCCTTCTGGTCCGATGTCGGCGATTCAGCAACTGTCACCGCGACGCCAGATGCGGGATGCGCCTTCTATGGCTGGAACGGCGACACCGAAGCCATCGGGATCAACTGGAAATCTTCTTCGGCAAGCTTCACTGTAACCGCCCCGATTTGGCTGACGGCCATGTTCACCGGTGCCGAGCCGGTTGCAAAGACCTACACCGGCGCGAACAACGGCGCCTGGGACGTCGCCTCCAACTGGACGCCCGCCGGCATTCCGTCGGTCACGGACGACGTCACGATTCCAAACAGCAAGCGCGTCGCCGCCGGGCGCCGCATTTTCGCCCATTCCATCACGCTTGAAGGTTCCGGCGCGATTTCGCAGGGCGGCGCGACGACGGCCTACGACGCCTCGTGCGACTTTACTGGCGCATCAAACTACGGTACCACGAGCAGCTACGGCCGCAAGGCCGATGACTTCACTTCGACCACGCCGTTCCAAGTCGAAGTGATCAGCAACGTCACGATGAACGGCTCTTCGCAGTGGATTGTGGGCGGCCACAATTCCCCCGCCTACAAGACCGTCATCATCGGCGGCAATCTGACTCTTTCCGGGACGGCCAAGCTCGCCATCTACGCCGGAAAAGGAGACATGGCGAACGAGCCTGAAAAAGGCGGCGCGCTGCTTTCGGTCGCCGGAATGGCGACGATTGGCTCGGGGACGCTCATCGACGCCTTCTGCAACGTCAACGTCGTGGGCTGCGGCGATGACCGCGCCACAGGCGCCTACGTTATGCTCTCGTTCGGCGACACGGTCGTGGCGGAGGGAGGCGTAATCAGGTCTCGCGTGGGAGTCGCCACTTTCACCGAAACGGCGCTCAAGCAGCTTGGCTGTCCGGCCACTTCGGGCAATTCCCTCGCTGGCGGCGGCCACGGCGGCAGTGGCGGCCGCGGCGGCGGAACATCATCGACGGCAACCAGCGCAGGCGGCGCGACCTACGACTACGAACTCTCCCCCATCCTTCCCGGCGCGGCGGGCAGTATCGACCGTTCCTTCGGCGGCGGCGTCGTGCGCCTCGATACCGGCAGCCTCACGCTAAACGGCACGATTTCGTCAAAGGCGCTCTACAGCAACGGTTACGAACGCGGCGCCCCGGCCGGCGGGTCGATCTGGATCACGTGCGAGGAATACGAAATGGGCCAGAACGCCCTTCTCACGGCCGATGGACTAAATGGCGCGGCCTACAGCTCATACAACATCGGCGGTGGCGGCGGCGGGCGCATCGCAATCGCAACCGGTCTCTCCGCCGCCCAGAAGACCGAACTCGCTCGCACGGGAACAACCGACGACATCTCCACCACCACATCGCTGGTCCAGATCCACCCCGGCAACGTATCCGTCACCGCCGGCATCGGCATCCTCAACGGCACCGCGGGCGAAGATGGAACCGCCGTATTGTATTCCTTCCTCGACTCCTCGCAGGTCTCCGTCGCCATCGCGACTTCGCCGACAGGACTCGACGATTCTGCCTTCAGCCCCGCCGCAAACGACGTCGAACTCGTGGCACGCGGCTCAAGCCTCTCCGCGACAGCCCCGCAGGAAATCTCGTTGCCCGGAGAAAGACGCCGCCTTGCCACAAGGTGGGAGGCCACACTTGTGAACGGCACCGTCTTCGCCTCGGGAACCGGAACGAACGCCGTTCTCCAGAACATCTCCGACAACGTCACGCTCACATGGTATTTCGAGACGCTCCAGTACGCCGTCGACATCCGCGCTGTCGGCGACGGCGCCGTCACGGGCGCCGCATCGGGCTGGTTCAACGACGGTGTGCAGCTCACCCTCGCCGCGACGCCATCCGCCGGCGCGGCCTTCAAGGGTTGGATCAGCGGATTCTACCTTAAGGAGGCCGAGGCCGCGGCGACAAACCTCACCCTGACCGTTGACCGTTCGCTTCGCGTGGCAGGCGTCTTCTCCGGAACGCCGTCCCTTTCCGCGAAAACATACGTCGGCGCCTCTGGCGGAAGCTGGGATGACGGCGCCAACTGGTCGCCGGCAGGCATCCCTGACGCGACCGATGCGGTGACAATCCCGGACAACACTGTCGTTGCGGTGGGCGAGTCGGCCACCGCCGGCTCCCTTTCCCTTGGTGAGGACTCGACCCTTTCGGTCTTTGGAAAGACGACCGCTTTTTACGAAACAATCTCCGTCCTGTCGATAAACCGCGCCAATCTTGGCCGCTATGCGGCGGATTCACTGGCGACCAACATCTACCCGTCCATCGAAGTTGCCGGCGATCTGACGGCCGGCACTGGAAGCTCAATTGCCCTTGGAGGCTTCAGGCAGAGAGGCCAGTCGCTTCTCTCCGTCTTCGGCAACCTCACCCTGGGTTCGAACGCGCGCCTCTCCATCTACGCGGGGCAGACGGTGCCGGGCCGCATCGCCTATCTGGACGGAACAGGCTCTGTGCGCGTGGGGGGGACGCTCTCGCTCGCCTCCGGCGCGCGCCTCAACCTCCTCGGCTACTTCCCGATCTACAACGACTACAACACCATTTCCGGCATTCCCGTGACGTGCGGCGCGCTTGAAGTCGCCGCCGGGGCGCGGATCACTTCTAATTTCCCCTACAGGTATAATCCGGGATCGCCCGTCGATTCGGGAATCGGAGGGGGCGACGGACGTGTCGCCGGTGGCGGCCACGGCGGCGCCGGCGGCGCGGGAAGCTTCGGCGACGGAACGAACCGGGCGAACGGCGGACGGGCATGGGATTCGCCCTACGCGCCGCTCTATCCCGGATCGATGGGTCGCGCAAACTATGACAGCGGCTCCATCGGAGGCGGGGCGATTCGGATTACGACCGACGACATACGCCTTGACGGCGAAATCAACGCCGACGCAATCTACGGCGGCGCATACGAATACGGCGGCGCGCCCGGAGGCTCCATCTGGCTCATTTGCCGCTCCTTCAGGGCCGGGCAGACGGCGAAGCTTAGCGCAAAGGCGTCGAACGGAGGAGCATACAGCACCTATAACAGCGGCGGCGGCGGTGGCGGACGCATCTCGATCTGCAAGGGGCTCGGAGCCGCGCAGATCGACGCGCTCAAGGCGGGAGGAACGCCCTCCGGCTCCATCCTCGTCGCGGACAACACCGTCGCCGACGCCAAGTACCGCTGGCTTGGCGACGTCTCCGGCGGCAGCCCGGCGCGGGAGGGCGAACCCGGCTCCGAAGGCACCTTCGTCATCCTCTCCCCCGCCTCCCTCCGCATCTTCCTGCAGTAGACAAAGCAAAATGGGGAACTGGACATGAAGAAAACAGTGGCACTATTTGCGGCATCGCTTGCCGCTTCCATGGCGCACGCCTATGACGTCTCGTCCTACGTGAGGGAGAACCTCGTCGCGCAGTGGGACGGCATCGACAACGCGGGGCTGGGCTACCACGTCGCGCAAACCAACATATGGAAGGACCTCGCCGGCGTATACAACCTCCCGCTGACGTCGAAGGGCTCGTGGGCCGGCGGCGACCACCTGGTCGTCGACAACGGCTGCGCCGCGAACTACGGCGCCATCGGCCCGACGGGCTACAAGACGATTGAAATCGTCTACCGCCAACCCACCATCCTGGACAAGAACGGCGGCTTCATCATCAACGTCGGCGCGAAGAGCTACTACGCCCTCGCGCGGAAGGACGGGCGTGGCGTATTCTTCATCGCCGGCAACGACTACCAGGCGCTCTATCCGTCATGCGACGGGGCCCTCCGCTCCGTCGCCGCCGTCTACAAGCCGTCGCAGGTAAACCTGGCGGCCGTCTACACCAACGGCGTCGACGCGACCGACACCAAGTACAATGACAGCTTCAACGCCGGCGCCGGCCATCTCATGCTCGGCGATCGCACGGTCGCAACCAGCTACCCCTTCAAGGGGGAAATCTACGCGATCCGCATCTACGGCACGCCGCTCACGTCCGAGCAGATCGCCACGAACGCCGCCGTCGACGCGGTGCGCTTCTTCGGCGCCACCCCGACAAACCTTCTGCACGTCACCGCCGCGCCGTACTGCCTTCCTGCCGCGATCTCCCCCGGCTACGCGGGGCGCGGAGACCTCTCCGCCGGCGACAGCTTCCCGGTCAGCGCGCCGCAGGGCCATGTAAACCTTTCGGCGGACTCCTACGCCGTATGCACGGGCTGGAAGCTCTACGACGCCGCAGGCGCGGTCGTCGACCACGGCGACACACTCTCATTCACCTACGTCCACCCGACGCCGGCGGCCTACCGGCGTCTCGAATGGCAGTTCGACGTCTTTTGCCGCATCACGGCCTCCGGCACGGGCGGCACGTACAGCCCGGCCGAGCAGTGGGTGCGGATTGGCGACACCGCGACGGTCGAGGCCACGCCGAACGCCGACGGAACGTACCTCTACCTCTGGACGGACGCCGCGACGGGCCGGACTTCGGGCGACAACCCCTACGCCTTCACGGTGACCGGTCCCGCCGCGCTGACGGCCTCCTACCGCAGCTGCCTCTGGGTCGCGCCGGACGGCAACGACGCGAACAACGGCCTGACGCGCTCCACCGCGAAGGCGACCGTGGCCGCAGCTGTGGCGCTCACCACCTCCGTCGGCGACAGGGTGGTCGTGGCGGACGGCGACTACACCCTCACGGCCAACACGACCATCTCCTCCCCCTGCGTTGTCGAGGCGGAGCACGCCGGCGCTGCGCGGTTCTTCATAGGCACTGCCGGGTTCACGGCGTTCAACGTCAAGAACGCGGACGCCGTTCTGCGCGGCGTGACGGTCTACTCCGACCGCAACGTCAATTTGGGCGCGGCCCTCCTCTCCGTCAGTTCAGGCAAAGTGATTGACTGCGTCTTCAGCAACGCGATCTGCGGCGAGCATTCGCCAGTCTATCTAACAGGCGCCTCCTCCGTGATTGAGAACTGCGACGTCGTCGCCCTGACATCATCGGGCCGCAATGGCGGCGGTCTCTACATAACATCCGACGCCACGGCCAGGAATTGCCGGGTGAGAAAGTGCGTCGGCAACAACAACACCTATGGGACGGCGCTCTTCGTCGAAGGCGGATGGGCATACGGATGCCTCGTCGCCTGCAACACAAACAGCAGCACCGGCACGGCAGGCCTCCACATCCGCAACGGAAAGGGAGCGGATGGCTGCACCGTCGTCAACAACTACTCAGGCGGGCGGGTCGCCCCGGGGCTGTACTGCAAAGACGGCAAAACCGCCCGCAACTGCCTGGCCTACGGCAACCGCAACGCCGGCGGCCCGCTCGACACCCTTGGCGCCGGCTCCTTCTCGTATTGCGCCACAGGCACCGCCGCGCCCGCCGGAACAGGCAACTTCCAGCTCGGCGCCGACCCCTTCGCCAACCGCGCTGCCGAGGACTACCGCGTCCTCGCCGGACCGACAGTCGACGCCGGCGCCGCGCAAAGCTGGATGAACGGCGCAAAGGACGCCGCAGGCAATCCGCGCGTTTTGGGTTCCGCGCCGGACATCGGCTGCTTCGAGACGCTTCCTGACGCCCTCGCCGTTGCGGCGGTGCCATCTGCGGCCTTCATGCTCGGCGACGCGGCCATCACGTTGACTGCCACGCCCGCGGGCACAAATCTCACGGGACTCGTCTACACCTGGGTCGTCACCGACCAGACAGGCGCTACAGTTGCAAGCGCCTCCGGCGACACGGCCGGCTCCATTGTCATCCCCGCTGGCTACGGGAGGTACAACGTCACAGTCACAGTCTCGAACGAGGCCGGCGAAACGGCCGCATGGACGGGGGAATCCATCGCCATGCGCGTTCCCGCAACGCTCTATGTCGCAAAGGATTCGACGCCCGCCTTCCCGTACGACACATGGGAGACGGCCGCGGGCGATCTTGCGACGGCCCTCGCCTGGTGCGGGGATGGATCCACCGTCATCATGGGCGACGGCGTCTGGACCAACACGGCGGCGACCACCGTTTCCAGAGCTACGACGGTGAAGTCCCTGAACGGCGCGGACGCGACGAAAATCTTCTGCAAGGCCGCCACCACTGTCATGACTCTCAACCATAAACTGGCGCGAATCGAGGGCCTCACCCTGTTCTCCGACCATACTTCGCGCAGCATGGCGGCACTTCGGATTTGGGACGGGACATTCGCCGACGGCGTCATCAGCAACTTTTTCTCAAGCGGAGCGGAAATCGTGAACATGAGCAGCCAGACGGCCGTCTTCACCAACAGCGTCGTCATTCGCAACGAGACGAGCGGCCGCATAAACACAATCCACACGACGGCCGACGATTTCGACCGCTCCGGCGGGCAGGTCATAAACTGCCGCATCATCGGCAACGTCGGCAACAACGGCGACTACGGCACGGCCATCTGCGCATACAGCGGCGCTGCGACGATTCGCAACTGCCTCATCCTGTGCAACACCAACAAGAGCTCAAGCGCAAGCGCGGTCAACCTCTACAACAACTCCGGCGTCCTGGAAAACTGCACCATCGTCGGCAATCGTGTCAACGGCTCTTCATCGCGCGCAGCCGTCATTACGTCCGGTGCCAAGCCGATAATACGCAACTGCATCATCCACGACAACCAGAACACGGGCGGCGTCGGGAACTGGTCGGGGACTGCCTCCTGCTTCACCTACTGCTGCACGACGCCGCTCCCGTCCGAAGGCAACGGCAACATAACGCCTGTAGAGCCGATGTTCACGGACGACGCCTGCCACATCGGTCCCGGCATCTGCAAGGACGCCGGAGTCACGCAGACATGGATGGACACCGCGACCGATCTGGACGGCGGCGTCCGCATTGCCGACGACGTCGTTGACCTCGGATGCTACGAATACGTTCCCGGCGCCCTTGAATGCATGGCGGTGCCATCCGCCGCCTACATCCTGGGTTCCGGCGAGGTCACGCTTACGGCATCTGTTTCCGGCGCGGATCTGGCGGGGCTCGCGTTCTCGTGGCACGTCACGGACCAGACGGGGAGGACAGTCGCCGATGTCGCGGACAGCGCTTCCGCGACGAACCTTGTCCTTTCGCTCGGGTACGGCCTCTATGACGTATCGCTCACGGTGCGCAACGCAAGGGGCGCGGAAGCGGAATTCTCAGCCGAAGGACTCTTCGCCGTCAAGCCGGAGACGGTCTACGTCGCAACCGACTCGACACCGACATACCCATACGATACCCACGCCACCGCCTTCACCAACGTCGTCGACGCCATCGATTTCGCCGAAACCGGGATGCGCGTCGTCATAGCGGACGGAGTCTACACAAACGGCACCAACCCGACAATCGCCAGGAATGTGACCGTCGAATCCGAAAACGGTCCTGGCAAGGTGACCGTCTTCGCGGTAAACGGCTCCACAGTCGGCTGGACGCTCAACTCCTCCGGCGCAATCCTTCGCGGTCTGACATTGCTTTCCGACAACGCCAACGGAGCCAACCCCAATTCCGGGCGGCCTGCGGCAGTACGGGTTGCGTCTGGCACGCTCGACAACTGCGTCGTGACGAATTGGTACACCTACTATACGCCCCTCTTCTCCGTAAGCGGTTCGAGGGCTGTCGTCACCAATTGCACAATCGTGGGCTGCCGCACGTACTACCGTTGCTACTTCGCAGGCGTCTACAACGGCGGGCTGGTCACGCACAGCCGCTTCATTCGAAACATCTCCAACACTTACTCAAGCGCATACGGCCCGATCTTCCACATCAACGACAGCGGCTCGACGGTGCGGAACTGCCTTGTCGCGGACAACACCACGCAGTCCAGCCCGCCGGACGCCGGCGTCTTCTACCTGCAGAACGGCGTCGTGGAGAACTGCACGGCCGCGGGCAACAAGTCGACGGGATCGTCAACCGTTCCAACAGCATACGTCGCGGCCGGGACGTTCCGCAACAACATCGTCTGGGGCAACACGAACACGTCGGGCGAATCAGGGGTCACGGCCGCTTCCGCGTCGCTTGTCACCTACTGCTGCGCGCCCGGTCTCACCGGGACGGGCGACATTGGCGAAGACCCCGTATTCCGAAACGCGGCGAAGGGCGACTACACCCTGCGCGGACTTTCGCCCTGCATCGACACCGGCCTCAACCAGTCTTGGATGGACGGCGCCGCCGATCTCTCCGGCGCGCCGCGCGTCCACCGCGGCATCGCGCGCGGGACGGTCGACATGGGCTGCTTCGAATCCCCCGGCCTCAACGCCACCTTCCTCATGCTGCGCTAGTTACTCGATGCTGTGACGCGCCCCCTATGGAAGTCCGTCAGGGCTGTTTTTCCCGGGGAGGATCAACGGGGGTCTGGTCCCTGCCCTTCTGGGCGATAAGGCGGATCATTTCCACCATCAGCTCGCGAAGGGCCGGCGTCGTCTCCGGATGGGGGCTGATGACGAGCATCGTTCCCTTGCCGTACGTCGTCATGACGATGGCGGGGGAGTTAACCTGGATTCCCGCCGGCGTTCCCGGATTCGCAATCTCCGTCCTGAACCAGGCCAGAACTTCGACTGGGGGCAGGTTCGAGGAAATGTTCACGTCCATGACCGGGCCGTTGGCGTATCTGATGTCCTGGAGCCCCTTGTACTTTTCGCCGAAGAGCTTCAGCCCGGTTTCGGAAAACTCTATTTGCAAAGTCGTCTTGCCGCGCCGCCACCGCGGGTCCTTGGTCTTGGCGTTCATGAAGCCTTGCTGCATCGGGACGTACGCCCCGGCGCAAATGCCGATGTACCCCTTTCCGGAGGCGATGAAATCCTTGAGTTTCTGGACCCCTTCGGGCCCCATGGAATCCCCTTGGCCCTTGCCGGTTCCTCCGGGAAGAAGAATCATGTCGAAATTGTCCAGTATGCCCTCGCGGATCTGCTGGCCGTTGATGACCTTAAACTTGATGTCCGGGACGTCCTTCAGCAGCGGCGGGAAGCTTTGGGGTGCCGCCCCCTTGTCGCCATAGAGCGCCACCCGATAGACCGGCTGGTTGGTGGAAGACGCCGCAGACGGCGCATTGGACTGTGCGTTCGCCGTCACCGTGGCGGCGAGCAGGATGGTTGCGAGCAATGATCTAGTCATGATTTGAATTCCTCCTCCTGGGGGCTCCTTTCAATATAATCTCCCCATCCCCATTCGTCAAGACACTTTTCCGAAGTTTCTCCGGCCATGTCTCGAGTATAGCAGATTGGATGGCGCGCGGATGGATGCATTAGGGTGGGACCAAACCTTTTTGTGGCACATTTTCTGCTCAATATTCCCTTGCCATGAAACATTTAGCAATTGTCGTTGCGGCCTCAGTCGCCGTTTCCGCCAGCGCGCAAATCCCGGTGCGCCCCTGGTCGCAGTCGAACGAACCCCTTGACAAAAGGGTCGCGGCCGACTTCAAGGACATCCCCCATGCGGCGGGCTTCGTCCACTATGACATCCCCGCAATGAGCCCGCTGCAGCGGTTGCCCGACGTCTACCCGGAGGACGGCATAGCCGGAGGCACGGTGCGAATCGTCGCCGCAGGCGACGAATACGAGCCTGGCGCCTTCCTGATCTACCCGTTGCGCAACCTCGGCAAGACACAGCTCACACTCACCCCCTTCACGACGGCAGACGGCAAGGTCTTCCCGGCCGAAGACCTCGACATGAAGGTCGTCAAGGTCTGGTACCAGAACCGCAACGCCTGGTACAGCTACTTCGGCGACACCGGTTTCAAACTGGTTCCAGAACTGCTCCTGCATGACGACGGGCTCATCCGCGTAGACACAGCCCGGGAGGCGAACTACGCGCGGATAATGGCGGCGGACGGCTCAGCCAGCGAGCAATGGCTCAATCCGCCGCGCTCCATGAACCGCGTTTTCTGGGACTTCCGCCGGGGCGGCGGGGCTTTCAAGCCGATGGCCCCCGGCTTTGACGATGCGAAGACACTCCAGCCTGTCGCGCTTGAAAAGGGCGTGCTGCGCGAGTTCTTCCTCACGGCCCATGTACGCGCCGGAACACCGGCGGGCTTATACAAGGGCGCCATCAAGGTCGGCGACCACGGCGAGATTCCCGTGACAATCCGCGTCCTCGGCTTCGACCTTCCAAAGCCCAAATGCTACTTCGACGACGATCTCGACTTCCTCGTCTGCTCCTACTCGTACAACTGCCTCGGCATGATCCTCGAGGAGAACGGCGGAGACATCGACCTGGCCATACGCCAATACAAGGCCACGATGGTGGACATGGTCGCCCACAACCAGGACATGAGCTTCCTGCGGTTCGGGCTCGGCCCCGAAAGCGTCCTCTGCTGGAAGCTGATGATGGAGGCCGGCATGCGCCCCGACGTCGGCCTCGGCGGCATCGGGGCGTCTGGTTCGGTCGCGGAGGCCGAGCGCAAAGCCGCCATCTGCGACCGGATCTACGGGCACCACAACATCTACCTCGCCCACGGCGACGAACCCCCGGCCAGCTGGCTTGTGTCGCAGCGCGGCACCTACCGCGTCAACCAGAAGGCGGGATTCAAGTTCATGCTCGCGGGCAAGGACCAGGTCTTCCGCAAGACAGGCTACCTCTACGACTGGCACAACGTCGCCAAGAACCCCGAGGACGACTCCACCACCTCCCTCTGGAACCAGCTCGGCTCGAACGCCCACATCGCGTGGTACGCCTGCCAGCACGTCGGCGTCGAGAACCCCGAGTTCAACCGCAGGCAGAACGGCATGGCCCCATACCTCGCCGGCTACTCGGCCCTCTGCAACTACGCCCACCACTACGGCTCCTACAACGACGATTCCACCACCTACCGCCCGATGGTCTTCGCCTACGGCTGCCACAGCGGCGTGATCGACACCCTCCAGTGGGAGGGCTTCCGGGAGGGGCTAGACGACATCCGCTACGCCACGGCGCTCGTCAAGCTCGCCCGCCGCGCGGCCAAGTCGCAGGACATCGACACCCGCTACGCCGGCAACAAGGCCCTGCAGTACCTCGCCTCCTTCCGCCGCGACGCCGACGACCTCGACGCCTGCCGCGCCGAGATGACGAACTACATCCTTTCGCTTCGCAAGGCGCTGGGGGAACAGGGAAGAGGGAACAGGGAACAGGAAACTAAGAACTAGGAACTAGGAACTAAAAGATCATGAAGCGCATCATTCCGTTGATCCTTTTTGCCGCGCTGTGCGCGGCGGACGAACCCAAGTCGCTCTGGGCCGAGACGCGGGAACTCATCAAGAACCTGCGCGACTACAGCGTCCACACGCCAACCGAGAAGGTCCACGCCAAAATACCGCCGGCCCTTGATTTTCTCGCGGCGCACACGAACGACACGGCCAACCACAAGCTCATCGCCGAGGTCGAGCTGAACGTCGTGCGGACATCATCCCGCGCCCATGACTACGTTATCGCCGACGCCGTCGCCAGGCGGCTCGCCGTCGACAAGTCCGTCAGCGTGGACTGGCGCCTTGACGCCGCGACCTACCTCGCCACGGGCCATCTCGTCGCCTCCAACGACTACGACTCCGCCGACGCCATCTACGCCGCCTACACCGAGTTGCGTCCCCCGGCCATCAGTTCCGCCGAACTTGCGCGCGCGTTCGCGCTTCGGGCCGGCCTCTTCAAGCGCCGCAACGATTTCGCCGGAGCGACGAACGTGATGGCAAAGGCCCGCGCTGGCAATCCGGGCGACGAGAAATTCAACAACGCCTTCCATCTTGCGATTGACTCTGAAACCGTGAAGATCTACAAGGAGTTCTACTACATGCGCGAGGCGTTTGACTACTGCCTGGCCCACGGGCGCAAGACAATGGCGTACGACATCGCCTCGTCGGGCGAACTCGGCGACATGCCAACCGCCATCGCCATGGCCAGGGAACTCGTCGCCGATCCCTCCGTCTCCATTGAAAAACGGCAGGGCATCTGGTTCTGGCTCTTCGCCCGCGACCGCGAGACCACCGACAAGCTCTATCCCGCAATACTCGGCGACACAACGGCCTCGACGAACAGCTTTCTCAAGACTCTCGGCAACCGCTTCTCCAGCGCCTGGCTGGAGTCCGTCTTCGGCGGCTGGTTCCCGTCATACCACGGTAACTACGAGGAAGTCGTCAAGATGTGGGAGATTTATCTTCCGCTTCTGCGCGGTCTCGGCCGCGTTCCCGAATTCAAGCCAGCGCAATACGCCACGGTCGCCTTCGCCGCCATCGGCGACCTCAAGGGCGCCGTGGAGGCCGCCAAGGCGGGCCTCGAGAACAAGTCGCTTGGCCCAGCGGACAAATACGAGCTGGAGCTCGCCGCGCGCACATTGCTGCTTCGCGGCAGCGTCGACTCGATCGCCTCGGCCATCGCCAAGGTGGACCACGACATCGCCACGACGAACCTCACGGACGGCGCGCGGCTGTCGCGTCTCAATCGCGTGGGAAGCATGGCCGTGGCCTCGCGCAACGACGCCCTCGCGCGCGGTTTCGCCACATACACCTCGAAGATTTCGCGCCTTCCGCAGAAGAGGCGCTACGTCGCGAAGTTCTCGTCAACTCCGGTCCTTGGCGCCGGCACGTGGGACAATCTGCCCTTCAAACCCGAGGAGCAGCCCCTCTCGCGCAAATTCGGCGGCAAGGACCTCTCCTTCATGACGACCGACGTCGCCACCGGCGAGCGCGTCAAGGCCGACGCCGACGCCGGCGCCTCGGCCGCGACGCTCCAGGTCGTCACGGACGACTGGGGCGTGCACCTCCTGCTTACCTTCCGCTCCGAACTCGCCCGCGAATACGAGGCCGGAGTTCGCAGCGCCGGCAACTACGAGTGCTACATCGCCCCCGGCGAAAACCAGCCCTACACCTGCTTCATGTGCAACCCGGTCAAGGATTCCACAGCCAGTATCTACAGCACCTCGTACGAGGGCCCCGGCCACCGCCGCGTCGACTCCTCCGACCCGACCAGGATGCGCAGCAACACCTACTTCACGGACGACGCCGTCCTCAACTACATAGGCTTCTCCTGGGAATGCTTCCCGACGCTCATCCCGGTCAACGGCGCCGAGTGGGATCTCGAGTGCGTCTTCTGGGGGCCGACCCAGTGCGCGTGGAACGGCACCGAATCAATCCACGGCCGCAGCACCTGGGGAATCCTCTCCTTCGAGCTCACGGACGCCGACCGCGCCAGAATCTTCCGCAAGCTCATCTTCAGGGCCTCCCGCCTCTACCGCTACGAGAAGACTTCCGGGACGCCGGTCAAGGACTGCCCCCAGGGAGGCGTCTTCGACTACTGGAAGGACAAGGCCCTCGGCGATCCCGAATTCTACGAGAAAGTGCTGAAGCCGCTCGAGCAACGCCTCGACAAAGGGCTTGAGCGCGTCAAGTTCGACATGACGGACGATGATGTCCGCGACATCGCCGAGCACTACCTGAAGGACTGGATCGACATCCGCTACACCGTCGGCCGTCTCCGCGCCGCCTACCTGAAGGAGCGCCTCTCGGAAGAGTAGGGCGGCCCACGTTTTGGGGGCGAAACCGAATCGAATCCGGCGTAGACCTTTTGCTACTTTTTCTTGACATTTTCTCCCTGAGGCTTTACTATGTTGCCATATTAATAGCAACAGGGAGCCATTATGATCAGAGAGTATCGATCGACACCATTCATTGCCATTTGCGCCGCCGCGCTCATCGTCTTTGGAGGCGCGGTGCGGGTTGTCGCGGGACAGATTTCATGGACAGGCGCGGTTGACGCCGAATGGGACACCCCTGGCAACTGGAATCCCGCGCAAGTGCCGACGCTGGCGGACGACGTAACGGTCGGCGGCGCCGTCCACTGCTCCAGCAACCTCTACGCCAAGTCCCTTTCGATCAGTTCGGCCGGCACCGTCCGCTTCCATTCCACAACGGACACGGCGCCCTCGTCGTCGATTTCCAACGCGCGAGGCGACGGTTCGTTCACCTTCCAGGTCGCGGACGACCTCGTCTGCGCGGGCGGCAAGCTCTGCATCAACGGCCGCGGAACCTCCATCACCAACCTCCAGATTTCCATTGGCGGCAACCTCGTCCTTTCCGGCGCGGCCAGCATGTGCGTCGCCGCCGCCACGTTCGACGGCGCCGATGTCAGCCCCGCGAGCCTCTACCGCCAGGCGACGCGCGTCAACATCGGCGGCGCCTTCATCATCACCAACACCGCCACGTTGTACCCCGTCGCCGACGAGAAGGTCGGCACTGCGGTGCGTTTCTCGGCCGCTTCCTTTCTGCTGGACGCCAACGCCGTCGTCCATGCCGAGGAGCGCGGCTGGTATTGGCTCCCAACCCCCAGAGACCCGCGCTGCACCAACATCGACGACCGCAGCAAATACACGTTCGGACTGGGATACGGCAACGACAGCGGTCCGCGCGTTGGCGCCGGCCATGGCGGCGCGGGCAGCGAGGCAAACGCCACGTACGGCAAGACATACGGCTATTCCTACGCCCCGTTCCTTCCCGGCTCCCCGGGCGGCGGCGACAGCAACTGGAGAATCACCTACAACAACACGGCGGGCTGCGGACGCGGCGGCGGCGTCTTCTGGCTCGTCGTGTCCGGCGCGGCGGCGATCTACGGCAAGGTCCAGGCCTACCCGCTTGTCACGGGCTGGCAGGCCTCGTCGGGCGGCTCCATCTGGATTGCCGCGGACTCCTTTGATTTCGGCGCCAACGCAAAGCTCGACGCGCATGGCGCATCCTACGGGAGCAGCACCCCCACGGCAGCCGGCGGCGGCGGGCGCGTGTCGCTGGCCCAGGGGCTGACCGAGGCCGAACTCGACGCGCTCGCCCGCGGCGAGACGCCATCCGGGCTTCTTTATGCCGACACGATTACCTCGCTTGACGTTGACGTGGCGGGCGGAACCCTCAAGGCCGGCGGGACAGCCGGTGTCGGAACCGCCACTTTCGTGTCCTCGGCTGCGACGATTCGGATGGTGACCGTGGCTGGAAATCCGGTGACGACGCTGAACGTGACGCCGGACTACGGCGACTATCCTACGCCGAAGGGAGACGATGTTTCGTTCTCCGCCGAGGAATACGGCATGTGCATCTCAAACGCGACATGGCGCTATCGCTGCCTCGGCTACGTCGTCTCGAACGGCACGGAGGCGGTCGCGTCCGGTCCTGGACGGTCATACTCCACGACCGTGGCCGATACGCCCATTGTCATGATATGGCAGTGGGACGAGACGGAGTACGAAAGCTGGCTCAAGATAACGGGTCCGGGGACAATCTCCGCCAGCGGCACGCCCTACGCCACGGACACCTCCATCTGGTTCAAGGCGTCACAGGAATTGCGCCTTGTGGCCACGCCGGCGAGCGGCGCCGAATTCCTCTACTGGTGCGGCGACATCTCCGAGAATCAGCGCTTCTCCGCGGAACTTGTGCTCCCCGCCGAAGAGCAGCACCACCTGACCGCGATTTTCAGGACCACAGGCCAAGCCGGCACCTACACCTGGATCAACGGTGGTACGGGCAACTTCACGGACGGTGCCAACTGGGACGCCGGAACGCCGCCCGGGTGCGCCGACACGGCAATTGTGCCGACCGGCACCTGCAAGCTCCCCGAGTTCGTACGGCTCGGGTCGCTCAGCGTCACGGCCGGCGGCACGGTAACGGCCGCGCGCACCGCCGCGGCGGCAGGGTACAAAACAGTCCGCCTCTCCGTGTCCGGCGACACAACCATCTCCGGCAGCGGTTCAATCACGCTCGGCCCCGCTGACGGTTCGGGCACAGTCTACAACATGCTCGACGTCGGCGGAAACCTCGTTCTTTCCAATAGCGCGACACTTCGCGTCGGCGCCGGCCGCCGGACAGGCGCCTATACGTGGAATACCGGTTGCGGGTTCGTCGATGTCGGCGGAGCTTTCCGCCTGCTCGACTCCTCGGTCTTCAAACCGAACTGCGACGGCTACTACGGCGGCGGCGTCAAGACAACGGTCGGCGGCCGTTTCCATGTCGGTACTGCGGCGTCCGTCAATGCGACTGGACTTGGCATGGGAGAGTACAGGTCGCTCGGCTGGGCAACTGGCGTCGGCACGTCTGGCACAACTGCCGCAGGGCATGGCGGAGCGGGGCAGAATGGCGGGAATGGAAATGGCGATACATACGATTACGCCTACGCGCCGCACATGCCCGGACAGCAGAACCGCGAGGCATCGGTTGCGCCGATTACAAGGGGTGGCGGCCTTGTCCGCATCCACGCCGGAAGCGTCTCCATTGACGGCTCCATCGTGGCGGACGGACAGAACTGCAGCGGCGGATGCTCCTCCGGCGGCTCAATATGGCTTACCTCTTCAGGAAGGCTGTCAGTTTCCCGCGAGGCCCAAATATCGGCAAAGGGCGGTTCGAGCACGGTGGCCTCCTACGGATCCGGAGGCGGCGGGCGCGTGGCCTTTGGCGAGCGCGTGACGGCCGAGCAGCTGGCCGCTCTCACGGCCAATCCATCCGTTTTGCCGGCGGGGCTTGAGAACGTGACGACCGAGAAACTGGCGGCGCTTCCGAATCTGGAATCGGCCGCAGCGCCCGGTGACACGGCGCTGGAAGTTGCCAAGTGCTGGGGAACGGTGCGCTGGCTCCGCAACCCGTCGATTCCGCCGACGGTTCTCATGGTGAAGTAACAAACAGCAGCCCCCTCACGGAGGGGGCTGATAGATTCTCCTACATCCCCCCCTCCAAGAGGGGGGTGGCCCTGAAAGGGCCGGGGGAGTACTCCGACCGCCAGGCTACTTGGCGCTTCCCTTCAGGAGCGGGACGATGTCGATGACGTTGGCCCACTCGGTGTCGGGGTCTTCGGTGATGTAGCGGATCTTCGCCTCGAAGTGGTCCCACATCTCGTCATACCGGAACATCTCGTAGCTGTGGCCCCAGAAGTAGAAGACGCCCGTCTCCTTGGCCTTGTTGTAGCGGACCCAGAAGTCCTCCGCCATGAAGTGGCAGTTTGAGGCGAGGGCGAGGGGCTCGGCGCAGTCCGTGACATCGTACGTGTTTTTCGTGGTCCTGCCGTAGGCGAAGCCTTTTTCGCGGAGCTTGGCGATTGTGCCGTCCGTGAAAACGCCGCATGGCCACGCGAAACCGAGGCATGGCCTTTGGACGATGTCCTCCAGGAACTTGCGGGCGTCGTAGGCGCGCTTGATCCATTCGTCGTCGGGGATGGAGCCGGCGTTTTCGTGCCGCCAGCAGTGCGAGGCCAGTTCAAATCCGGCGTAGACTTCCGGTATGTCGCGCAGCGAGAGCTTGCCGCCGCGGAAGCCGCGGTGCGACCAGCCGGTCGTTTCACCCGCCGTCGTCCATGACGGCTCTATGCGCTTGTCCGGGTCCATGAAGCCCGGGTTGAGGTTGAAGGTTGCCTTCGCACCATATTTGCGGAGGAGGTTGGTGAGGCGCTCGTCGTTGACGACGCCGTCGTCCCAGCATTGGACTACTTTCATGGTCTATTCCTTTCTGTCACGTTCGGACAAAATCTTCTCGATGTCGGGGAGGCGGTCCTCGACCTTCAGCCAGCCGTTCGTCCAGTCGGTTCCCGGGTCGTACGACTCGGGTTCCGGACGGAGGTCGTCGGGCGTCCCCGGCTTCAGGTCGGGGCCGGCGGTGAAGACGTCGGGCGAGCCGTCGGGTTTGACGGCGTAGCAGTAGGGGGTGCCCCACGGGTCCCGCTTGAGCTGGACGATGTAGGGGCCGAGCCAACCGGGCTCGCCCGGATCCTCGATGAGGGCCTTCAGCCCTTGTTCGGCGGTCGGCCACGCGCCGACGTGGAAACGATAGCGGCCGAGGGCCGTGGCGAGGTTGTTGAGGCTGCGCAGGGCGGAGTAGTGCGGGTATGGGCGGTCATCCTCGACGACACGGTTCACGCGCTTCACGAGAACGGCGCCGATGACCACGAGCACGAAGAACGCCGCGCCGATGACGCGGGGGGAATAGAGTCCGCGGCCCTGCGAGACGCCCTGCATCTCCGCCATGCGCACCTCCGCCTCGCGCCGGATCGCCGCGCGCCTGCGGCGGCGCGCGGCACGCTCTCGCACTTCAGTTGTCTGGTTTGTGTCTGGTTGGGGCATGGCAACGTCACCTCAGGATGATGAAGGCCGGGTTGGGACCGAAACGGACGGAAGCACTTTCGGCCGAATCGTACGCACCGCGTGTAGTAAGCTTTATGGCGTCCCATTCGCGCGAGAACATCCAGGCGGGTGGCGAATCAATTATAGCGGAAAAGGCATTTTCCGCGCCGTCGGCGGAGAGCGAAAGTGTGCGCGGAACGCCCTCCTCCGACACATGAAGCGTGAAGGAAAGAGAACGGCGAGCTGAGCCTTCAAGAAAAGCGGAGCAAATACGGTTTGTGGCAGAAGCGGCATACCACGCGCCGCCTTCCCAGCCGATGGCGAATGTCTCGTCGCCGGGTTGAAGGATTCCGTCGCCGTTCCGTGACGTGCCGAAAGCAATATCGACGGCGTTGGATGGTGTGGCGAGAAGCGAAAGCGAACACTCGAAAACGCGGGTGCGGTGGAGCACTTCGGTTTGAATTGCCGCATTTGTTGTGCGCTCCATGTCGGCGAACGCCGGATCTGGAGCAGGCCCGACGGGCATTTGCCAGGCAAGGGCAGTGGCAGTCGTGATGAGCAAAGTTGCTAAAGGTATTGTCAAAACATGATTCATGGTTGGGCAAGCCTATCCTTGGAAGGCGGAAACAATTTCATTGTTTTCTTGTCAATGGTCACCTCTAGACTATCGCCGAAATTGAGCTTTTCCCCTTTTGTTTTAGACCAACTAGGTTTGAAATAATCTTTTTAGTTTTTTTATCTATAATGATCTGCTTTCGATATCCAGATCCAAAAGCGTTTTTTAATCCAAGTATTTGTGGCATAGATGGCCATGTGACAATAACATGCGTTTCCGTTTCAGAGATTTCCACCGGGAGGTCCCGAGGCCAGTCACATTTTACAAATTCTTGAGCCACTAGTTCAAGATACGGCATCATTGGATGTTGTTTAGTGAAATGTCGTGTCGTCCTGCTTACCTCAATTCGATTCGTTTCTCCTGCATAAACAAATGAATAACCCGTAAGCGCACAAATCGCTTCATTGGGTGTTTTGTGTGGAGATAGGCGCAATAGGTACATGACAACTCCTGCTGTAAGAACAGCAAGGCATAACACTAATGGGCGCAGAGGATGAATAGACAATGGCTTCATGGCTTTCTCATTGGGAGGGGCGTCTTGGACATGATTCCGTCTCATACATCTTGGCATTCGAGGTCATCGGATGAGCGATGGGAATGACACCAGACCCATCAGGGGTCTCCACATAGTCATATACAAGACTTGGAATGCGAAGATTTAAGGATGCGGTTTTGTCGCCTGGAGATGCGCCAACTATTCGCGAACCATCTGTCCTAAACGTGGTGGGCGTGTGGGTATGGAACGCTGACACAGCATACACCGCTGATTCATGCTGAAGTGTTGGGGAATGAGGCACATCACCAGGAGGTGCGCCAAGATAAATGTACGAGTCCTGATTATTTGGTGCTGGCGGTCCATTGGTTGTGGCGGTGAAAGAGTATGTGTCCGTAGCGGTGTTCAGGAGAATCCAGCAGCCGAGTTCATGCCGGTTGGTGGGGGTGCAGAGGGCGAGCGTCTGCGCCCAGAGGTTGGTCGCGTGGGCCTGTATGACCGGATCGACCATCATTTCCTCCTCAGACGGGAACTGGACCCAGACAGTAACGGGGCCGACGACAAATGACTGTCCGTCGGCCGTCGCGAAGGCGCGGACGAGGAACGTCCCCGCAATGCGCGCCGTCCAACTGTTTCCGGCTATTGCCTGCCAGTCGACATAGCCCGGTTGGCATATCTCAAACCGCACGTCGGTGTATGTGACGTCGGGGGAGTTCGGGTGAGACAGGGTGAAGGCGGCCTGATTGTCGTGCTTGAGCGTCATGGGGCTTGTCTTATCTGAAAGATGGCGTGTCAACGATGACCATGTCTTCGATTATCTCAATTGATTCGCTTAAAATTGTCCATCTTTGAGTATCTACAACAAAATGATATCGATTGTAAGGAATGGCGTTCTGTGATGGACCTCCGTCCGCAAGGACAACAGTTATGCGATGGTTATCGACACCACTTACAGAATCCAAAGTGAAAGATTTGTGCGGAAACGTTCTCTGCAAATCCTCTCGGCAAATGCTTACGGCCTTTTCCGACGAGATGGTGTGTTCATTAATTTGGTTGTTCGCTGATTGGGGATTAGTTGGGATGCCATTTGTGAAGAAGTGTGTTTGTGGAATTGAGTTAATTGAACCAACTGCATGCTTTGCTTCGGCGCCGCCAGCTTGTCCTGAAAGGGGTTTTGATTGTAGGCCCGTCTCTGTGGAAACGCCATACTTTTGAGAATTCGGGTGCATGACAAAGTCCGACATGCGGAAAAGCAACACCGCAATGCAAGTGAGTAGGGCGAGGATGACACAAAAATGAATTGAATGCTTCCTTATCACGGCGAGTTCCTCCTAAGCGGGGGTGAAATAGAATACATATGGGCGGGAGAGGATTTTGGCCACCCACATGGAATGGCATTGGTGTGGCGCAAAGCACTCGTCACAGGATCAGGATCAAAGTCATAAGCTATTCCTGGAACGTGCTTGCGGAGGGAAACATTATAGTCCGCCGGATTGGATGGTCCAACTGGTCGGTAGGCGGCGTTGTTTGTCGGCAAATAAGTAGTTGGCGTGTGCGTGTGAAACCAAGCTACAGAGTAGATTGCTCCAGAATCGATCGGATTGGGAGAAATCGGGCGGTCAGGCGGAGGATTGGGTATGACAACAGCCCCAGTGGTTCCGGGTGTTGCCCATCCTCCAAGTATCAGGTTTTCGGCGCTGTACGTTCCTGTTTGAGTGTCCAACATGATCCAATAGCCATGTTCACGCCTCTGGTTGGGAACTTCCGTGCAATCGGCCAGTGTGGCGTTCCATTCCTGGAGTGCGCGTGACTGTACCCCTTGGTCTGACATTATTTGCGAAATGGATGGGAACCTGACTTCAACCTCCGCGATTGGCGTTTCGACGCTTTTGCCGTCGACGATGCCAATGCCGCGCATCTCGAATGTTCCTGCGATTTTCGCCGTCCATGGATTCAGGCTCGCGGGCGAGCCGAGCGTCAGCCATGTGCTTTCGTTCTTGCGCCGGATTTGGACGGTCGCGTTTTCGATTGTCGTCCCGGTGGAATTCGGGTGCGAAATGCTTACTGCCGATTGGTTGTCATGCTTGAGCGTGAGCGGCGAACGGACGGAAAGTGACAAATCATCGCCGTGGTAGTCGTCCCCGTAGTCGCAGAATGAGCAGTACGGGTTGCTAAAGGATGAGTCGCAGTGGTGTGCCGATACTGTCGCTTGAAGGACGCCGAAACGGATTTTGTCCGTGAACAGTGTTGCCGAACCGTAGTGGACGACACCATCGTCAGGAACGGACAGGACAAGTTTCCCGTTGCGTTCGTCCAGATTTGAAAGTTGCCAGTGGTCATGGATTGCGGATGGGCGGATAACTGGCGTGAAGATCGCCTCGTTCCCTCCATGAAGACAGACACCATTGGACGTTCCATCGTGTGATCCGTCGCCCGGATCATTCCATTGCATGTTCAGCGTTGGAATAGCCAAACTGCCAGAACCGCCCACCGACCAGCCGTCGAACGCGCCGCCAAGTCCATCAAGCCAAAGCGCGATGGACATTTCGTTCATCGGTCCACGGCGAGGCGGCGTCTCGGCTGGGCCGATTGTGAGGTCGGCTCCCCCAGTCCCGCCGACTACAAGCCGGTACGGGTATACTTGTCCGGGAGTGAGGCCGAGCGTCCATGAACCGGGCGAGCGGAGCGGGATGCAGAGGTCGCCCACTACGAGCGTGGCGGAAGTGCCGATTGGAATCGGCTCGTTAAGCGTTATCGTGACGGTGCCGGAACCGTTGGGGGCGTTCTCGGCCCAAAGGGTGTTCGCACCCCAGGCATCGGCCGAAAGGCCGTCGGGAAGGCCGTCTCCGTTCTCGTCGGCGTCGCGCGGATTGGTGCCGCCACCTACTTCGCCTCCGTCCGTGAGACCGTCGCCGTCGGTGTCGGCGATGTCGGGGTATGTTCCCCAGACGAAGACCTCCTCCCAGTCCGTCAGACCGTCGCCGTCACTGTCCGCGACGGAATCAAGACCGCTCGTGTTCCTCCACCGAATCTCGAATGTGGCGGGAGTGCGCAGAACGCCGTTCGTGCAGAGCAGGTCGGCGATGGTAACGCCGTTCGTGTCCGTAACGCCATCGACATTCCAGACCGTCGCGGACAGGATGTTCGTCCCGAGGATGGCGAGGGCGTTGACTCCGTTCGTCCCCATCTGCGCGCCGATGACGAAGTTCGTCGCGGGAGGGTTGAGCCCGTCATGGAAGTCGTAGCGGAACACGCAGTCGCCCGACGGGCGCATTTCGACCTGCATGGAGAGGCGTCGGCCTGGAAGTCGGTCCACGAGCACGTTTTCCCACGTGAGGACGCGCCCGCCGCCAGGAAGGGCGTCGTGCCAGAAGCGGGAATTTGGCGGCTCGCCCGGAGGGCTCGCCCCACCACAGTTCGCTTCGGGAACGAAGCCGAGCGGTGTGCGCAGCGGGCAGAGAACGGGATAAAGGTGGGGCGAGACCTCCGGGCGAGCCGTTTGGTCGGGCAGAGGTTGCCCGACTGGCGGGCGACGCATGGAATCGAACGAAACGGCTCCGCTGGCGGAGACGTATGCGCGGGCAATGAGGTTTGTGCCTATGGCGAAAAAAGGCGCATTTGGCGACTCTATCCAAGCGCCCATTTCCGTGCCGCCGATTGTCCGCCACGTGGTCAGCTCTACGGCGTTTGAGGTCGCCGCCACAAACGATACGTCATTCGTGTAGACGGCTACTGGAGCGATTGACGGATCAACGACTTGAGGCGGCTCTGAAGACTGCGTTGGAACACCTCGGTCGCCCTTTGCACCAGCCCACCTTGTTGCGGAGCCGACGGACAGGACAATGAAAACTTGCCAGAGCAGTCCCAGCCGTTTGAATTGCGCCCAACCCTCGCAACGCGCCCCGCGCTCGGCAATGCGCGCCCCCAGCGCCATGAGCGCGAAGACAACCGCCGCGCTTGCCAGCCACGACGTCGCCGCGTCAATCGCGCTCTGGATTGTC
>JAEEGI010007158.1_pt1 | contig 25020 bp, 17 predicted proteins | sample 8958751 | NCBI WGS metagenome assembly JAEEGI01 (sample SAMN16246545, study PRJNA631951) | gut metagenome | biome: gut microbiome; feature: rumen; material: KS-attached | host: Bos | place: Iran: Karaj | collected 2018-10
CACTCCAGCATCATATCCCAAGGAAATAAAAGGATAGGAATAATTGTCGAAATCGGAATATTCCTCCTTTTCTTTATTCAAAAGGATTAGCAAATCCCAGTCGGAATCAGGCCTAAAATCACCCCGCGCTCTTGAGCCATAGAGATACAAATGTCCGTCAGCAGGAATGATTTCCCTGCCAAGCTGCTCAATTTGGTTCAATAGGTCTTTATTAGACATAGTATCCGTTTTAATACTGCAAAAATACACAAATTCCGAAACATAGCCACATTTTCCCGAAAATACCGCATCCGCCAAATTTGCCCTTGAAGGATTACAAATCCTAATACTCGGTGAATTTTGTATCAAGCTTCAATGTTGTTGATGACATGATTCTGGGTTTTTTGGATGCAAGTTACAAGACACGTCTTCAATCGTCATTCAGGAAGTAACGTTCATCAATTGGGGCTCCATTCTCATCAATGAATGCACGGTACTCGTCGGCAAAGGTAGTAGCACCATGATGCTCCTTTTGCCGCATGATGTAACGCACAATCTTGTCCTTGTCGCGTAAGCTATAGCTAAAGCCAGCATACTCGCGGCCCCAGCCTCGGAAATCAGGGAAGTTTGGGTTGTCCTTCAACCACTTGCTGCTACTGCTCTTCACCCTCTGTACAAACGAGGCCAATGACAGGTCTGAGGGTAGCGATACGAAGATATGGATATGGTCGGGCATGCCGCCTATGCGATAGGTTTGGCAGCGTAGGTTTTTCGCGATGCCGTAGATATAGGCATACAGTTCCCGCTCATGTTCGAAAGGGATGGTGTGTTCGCTGCGGTAGGTGCGGAACACGATATGATAGTAAGATGTAGTGTAGCTCATGTCTTTGGAACGTAGATAATGCGTTTCTATTGTGCAGTGACGGCCCGTGTCGGAGACACGACCTCCTATTTACCCCACACGGCATAGTGTGGGGCTTGCCAACACGCTCTCACGAGTCTATCATCCAATCTGCCCCTCACCTGCCTGACGCTATGCAGTACCGACACAGCACAAGATACCCCACTCGCCATAGCCTCTACACCATGAGACAGCTGTAGCGTGCTTCCAGCACGCTCTCCTGAGTCTACAGTCTAGTATGCACAGTCTGATAAACCCCACACAGCAGAGCTGTATGGGGTAAATAGAATACCGTGCCTTCGGCACGAGGCTGACGCCGCGAAAAAATTGCCGAGCAGGGCTGGGTAGCGCACTACCGTGCGCGCCCTGCATGCCAACTTTTTTGCCCGTGCCCGTAACGTAACGGAACAAAGGCTAGTTCTGAGGCGCAGAGCGGACAGCTCGCACAGACTGTCCATAGTAGCGGCTGCGGTTGCCAACGTCGAAAATTTCCTCAAGAACGAAGACGATGCCCCACGCACGGTTCGGGTAGCCCGTGTCGAGCGAACTCGACACGTAGTCGCCTCCGATGCCTGCGTTGTCGAGTACATCGTCCCAACGGTAGCCCGCAGCAGGCAGGAAGAGACTGTTGCCATTTGTGGCGGTGAAAAGTCTTCCGTTTACACCATTTTGTGTCGTCCAAATATGAGTAGTGTTTTGATAAAGCTCCTGCCATTCCTCTTCGGTAGGCATGCGCCAGCCTGCACCCCAGTTGGCAGTGGCTGCGTCGTCCTCTGGTAGCAAAATAGTCAAGGTGTCGGTATAGCCATTGTAGCCATAGTTAGATCTGTTGCAATATTTGGTAATTGTGGTGTAGCTACCATTGCAGTACAGATAGTTGTTCCAATCATAGTAATCTTTGGGTTGGGTCTCAGCCCATGCGAAGTAGTCACCGTAGTCCTCAGGATTGTCGGCGCCCACGTTGCAGGTGGCCCACAAGATGCCGCTCGGCAGGCCGAGGTCGACGTAGCCGTGGTCACCGCCGCCACCTCCGCTTTCAGTCGTAAAGCTCAGCACCTCGCCATAAAAAAGGCCGTTGTCGGTGGCCACGTAAGCACGCACGTAATATGTGGTACTTGGAATCAGGTTGTCCAAGGTAACGGTCTGGCTACCCGTTTCGGTGGCATCAGTCGTGTGGCTGCCGTCCACATTGGGCAGTGGCTCCGCGCCCCAACATACGCCACGGGCAAAGATATGGTTGCCCTCGCCAATGGTCACCGTGCCGCCCACCACCGCACTCACGGCGGTGATGTCCGACGGCTCAGCCGTCGTCACAGCCTGCTGGGAAAGCGGTGTGCCCACAGTAATCATGACGGGCTCGGTACGGTTCGACTTGTACATGAAACCCTTACAAGGCATGAAGTTCGTCAAGGAACCGAACCATCCGTAGCCCTCATAGTATTCGGCATAGCCCATCTGCGACTTGATGTAATCACCTGTCATAGGCGTGAACGAATCAAACACCGTCGCGAAGTCCAGCGTGTCGGTGCTCGGATAGCTGATCCAAGTCCATCCCGGGTACAACTCAAGGATCGCTTCTTGAGCCTTCAAGCCCGTGCCTGCCGCCATCATGGCGAACAAGCAAATCAATGTAATCAATGCTTTTTTCATAGTGTATGAATTTGTTGAATTAAGATATGCTTTTTCATTCAGCCGCCTCATAGAGGAGCATGAACGGTGCAAATTTAAAAAACAATTTGCTAAGGGAAAGCGAAAAGGTCAAAAAACTAATAAACCACCTTCACCTTCAACGTCTTCTTATTCCCCACCCCATCGGTCACCACGACCTTGACGTTATTGGTGCCCTTCTTCATCTTTTCGTCGAATTCGTAATAGAGCAGGTTGTTCTTGGCGTCGTATTGACCCAGCACCCACACATCGTCCAAATAGATATCGTAGGTCTCGATGCCCGTCATGTCATCAGAGATCTTGAAGCGCAGCGACTTCAGCTTGGTCACCGATTGTCCGTCCTTGAAGTTGGATGCCTTGACCATCGGTGCCACCGAATCGACCTTGACGGCATATTCGCCCATGGTATGCGTCTTCACCTCCATCCAGCCGTTTTTCATCTTACCGCCAAGAGAGGACACCTTGCCGTTATTGTCGATGCTGGCGATATACAGTTTGGAGCTGGAAGCCCATTTCTCATCGGGACGAATGCGCACCGTGAACTTCTTGAAGGTGGTCATCCCCTCATCACCAAAGCGGTAAATGCGTGAGCAGTAGCCTGCTTCATCTCGATGACCCGTCTGGATCCACTCGTCGCGGAAGAGCGTGCCATCTTCCATCGAAACGTTGAAATCGTCAATCGTGATGTTGTTGTTGAGCGAGCCATCGGCTTTCACGAAATATTCGCTGCGACGACGCACAGGACGTTCCACTTCGACAGGAGCCACACCTACCAGCTTGAACGATGCCGTAGAGCTATTACCTGCATAGTCGGAAACTTTAAAGCATACGTTCACCGTATCGCCTTCTGCCACATTGACTGTGCCGTTCTTCTTCTTGATCATGCGCAGCTTGTTGTTCGGGTCGATCTCGGTGCGCACATAACTCGATTTCTTCTCCTTATAGTGACGATAGTCGAGAAGGCTGTTCACATAACGCGGCTCGCTGTAGGAGAAGCTGTCAGCCTCCACTTGGAAAGCCAACTCGTCGTCGAGGTAAAGCTCGTAAAAATACGGGCCATCCTTGTTTGTCGAAGCACCCACAAGATCGTAGGTGGACACGCCGAACGAAATCTCGCCGTTGCCATGGACATACTCCCGCTCTTGCAGGGTGTATTCCCCTTTTGATCCCTCAGTCAGCGAGAAATACATTGGTTTGATATCACCTTCCAAACTCGACTCATCGCCCATGGGATATACCGAGACACCAAGGATAATCGGCCTTACATTGTCCTCAATCTTGTAGCCAAAAAACATCGGGTTAACAGGCTTCTCGCTACCCGTATGACGAATCTCGAAATGCAGGTGAGGTCCGCCCGAGCTGCCCGAGTTGCCGGAAATGCCAATCAAGTCGCCTTTCTTCACCGGAAACTTGTCCTTTTCGGGATAGAGTTGCGAAGTGTATTTCTTGTTTTTGTATTGGTTTTGCTTTACATATTTGGCAATGTCGCCCTTGAAACGCTGCAAGTGGGCATACACCGAGGTATAACCATCGTAATGTGTGATATACAACACGTTACCATAGCCATAAGGCGACACGCCGATACGGCTGACATAGCCATCGGCCACAGCATACACCTTCTTGCCCTCCACACCTTGGGTTTTGATGTCGAGGCCAGCATGGAGATGGTTGGGACGAAGCTCACCAAAGGTGGCTGAGAGTTGAATCGGGATGTCAACCGGCTTGCCGTACTTCGGATACGTTTGGGCAATAGCTCCCATGGATACCGTTAAGGCCAACAAAACCAATAAAGAACGCATTTTAGTCATCATTGCACACTCGTTTATTTTTTATTGGGCAAAGATACACCTTTTTTCCTATTTTTGCAACGGTTTTTGAAACAAAACAATGCGCCGTCAAACGAGAAAAGAGAAAATCCAAGCCTGGCTTTCGTCGCCTTATATGTTGCTGGCTTACCGTCTGCTGGCTACCTTGTTGGCACTCAGCATCAGTCGCTGGATGCTCTATCTGTTCAACATCCAGTTTTTCCACCAATTGGATACGGGTCAAGCCTTGCTGCTATATCTCTACGGCATGAGATTTGACTTACCTATCGTATTCGGAATCAATATCTTGACCATTATCTTCTATTGTTTCCCATCGCGCATCATATACAAAAAAGAGCTACAAACCTTTGTTGACGTCATCTATATCGTCGCCAATGCCGTTGCCATCCTGCTGAATTTCCTGGACATCATATGCTTCCATTTCTTCGGGAAACACCTCACCACGGACTTTCTCAAGGTGCTTATCCATTCCGACGAGGTGTCGTTTGGTGTGGTCAGGCAGGTCTTCTTCGACTATTGGTACCTGTTGGTCATCTATATTCTCTTCGTATTGGTTATCATCGTTGTAGCCCAACATACCAAACTCAAACAGCCAGAAAAGGAAGAAAAACCGCATTGGATTCTACGTCAGTCCATCAGCCTGACGGTCATGCTTTTGCTCACAGTGGTGGCTGCCCGTGGTGGTCTCCAAGCCAAACCCATCTCGGTGGAAACGGCCATGCAATACACCGACCCGCAAAACGCACCTATCTTGCTGAACACGCCGTTCTGTCTCATCACCACCCACGAAACCGAGCTGAAAGAACGCGACGGGCAATACGATAGCGACTTCTCCCCCATCCATTACAATCTGACCGCCAACCGTTTCCTCGAGAGCGACAGTCTGAGCGTTGACAGCATTCCAAGCAATGTGGTCGTCATCATCCTGAAAAACATCGGGCAGGAAATGGTGGGCTATTACAGCCGCGACCGCCGTTCGGAACTCACGCCTTTCCTCGACTCGCTCTTGGGCCAAAGCCTCACTTTCAACGGCATGTCGAACAGTCGAAGAAGCTTGGAGGTGTTGCCTGCCATTTTGGCCAGCATCCCATCGATGATGGAGAACGACTTTTTGAAGTCGCCCTACGCCGATAACGACTTTGACGCCTATTGCCAGCACCTGCAAAAACACGGCTACAACACCATCTTCATGCATGGCGGCAAGAACGGCGTGCAGGGCTTCGATGACTTCTCGCGCCGAGCGGGATTCAGCAAGTACTTCGGACGCACCGAATATGGCGACGACAGCGACTACGACGGACAATGGGGCATCTACGACGGCCCCTTCCTGCAATATGCCGCCAAGACCTTGAACCGCGTGGACGAGCCCTTCTCCACGGCCATTTACACCCTCTCGTCGCGTTATCCTTACAAAGTCCCCAAAGACTTCGTGCTGCCCGAAGAAAGCTATTTCTGGACGGGATTTGAGAAAACTGTTTATTATGTAGATTGTTCTTTGAGGGACTTCTTCAAGACCGCCTCGCAGATGCCTTGGTTCGAACACACCCTGTTCGTCATCACGGCCGACTATTCCAACAACGAGCACTTCCAACCCGAATACAGCAACGTCTGGGGCATGTACTCCATTCCCATCGCTTTCTATTATCCTAAGAAAATCAAACCGTTGCAAAGCAACGAAATCGCCCAACAAATCGACCTTGGGCCTTCCATCCTATCCGCCCTTGAGGTCAACGACACACTATTCTCCTTCGGGCGCAATTTGTTCGACACCCTCAGCGAACCCTCCTTTGTCAGCTACTACAACCTGACCTACCAATACTGCGACGGCACCTATCTTGTGCAGTCCGATGGCGAGCATCCCTTCGGCATCTTCAAGCCCGTCAGCGACTCGCTTTTGAGTGACAACCTCGTCGACAGGCTACAATGTCCCGACATCTACGATAAACTATACAAATTCCTGCAGGAATACAATAGCAGAATGATTAACAACAAATTATTTATGACACAAGACGACGAGACACGAGACTCGGGACTGGAAGATACTCTCTCGCAGTCCCGCGTCCCGTAGTCCCGCGTCCAATAGGCCTATTATGAAACACAAGAGTGACAAAAACGGCACCGTTTACTCCACCAATCCCGACTACGCCTTCGACTATGGCGAGGAAGAAGTCCTTACCCTCGAACCCGCCAAACAGAACCTGCGTGTGATGCTTGATAAGAAACAACGTGGCGGAAAAAAAGTGACCCTTATCACGGGTTTCCAAGGCTCCGACTACGACTTGGCCCTTTTGGGTAAGGAACTGAAATCAGCCTGCGGTGTGGGTGGCAGCGTGAAAGACGGTGAAATCCTGCTGCAAGGCGATTTTAGAGAAAAGGTGTTGGCCTTGTTGGTGCAAAAAGGCTATACAAAAACAAAAATCAGCGGAATATGATAGAGAAATACATAGACATCTTGAACAACCTCATTATTAAGATGGGGCTTAGCGAAGAACTCTCCGCAGGTATTGCCGAAACGACAGCCACTATATCGTTGGTGATTCTGAGCTTTGCAATCTTCTTCTTGATCAAGTTTATCTTGAAACTGACCGTATATAAAATCATCCAGCTTTCCACAAACAAGTTCGACGATTTACTGGTCAAGAACAAAGTCATAGGACGTACTTGCCTACTCATCCCTGCCCTCATAATAGGAGCCTGGTTACCCGACGTGTTACCCAGTTTCCCCGAGACAGCCGCATTCCTGGCGAAAACGGTAAGAATCTTCGAAATCGTCATTTTCACCATGATTATCAGTGCCATAGTGACGACTTTGGAGGATATCTACAACACCCATGAGATGTCGAAACTCAAGCCTATCACGGGTTTGGTACAAATCAGTAAAATTGTGCTCTACACCGTGACATGCTTGGTCATCATCGCCTTCGCGATAGGTACCAAAATCAGCAACATCCTCATCAGTTTGGGTACCATGTCGGCGGTCATCATCCTCGTCTTTCAGGACACCATCAAGGGCTTTGTGGGCAGCATCCAGCTCTCTGTCAATGACATGCTTCGCATCGGCGACTGGATTGTCACAGGTCCCGCCGACGGCATCGTGCAAGAAATCAACCTCACCACCGTAAAGGTACAGAATTGGGACAACACCATCACCACCGTCCCGACCTATAATATGGTTTCCAACCCCTTCACCAACTGGCGTGGCATGTCGGAGTCGGGCGGACGACGCATCGCACGCACCATCAACATCGACGTGAACACCATCCGCTACTGTACACCTGAGATGCTTGAGAAATACAAGCATTACGCTTTGGTGAAGGATTACATCGCCCAGAAAGAACAGGACATCGCCGAATACAACGAGGCCAATCACATCGACACGAGTGAAATCATGAACGGCCGCCAGCAGACCAATCTTGGCATCTTCCGCGCCTATATCAAGGCCTATATCAATAACAACCCAAAACTGAACCACAACCTTATGATGATGGTGCGACAAATGCAACCCACCGAATTTGGCGTTCCGTTGCAAATCTACGCCTTCAGCAGTGACAAGCAATGGATTAACTATGAGGAAATCCAAAGTGACATCTTCGACCATATCATCTCGGCTGCACCGATGTTTGACCTAAAGATTTACCAGAAGCATTAATTCGTAGGGCTGTCACACTGTGGCAGCCGTACAAACCCAAAAATAAAGCCACATGCATGCAGGTGTCGTTTTTACGGAAAAATACCTAAAGCTGATGTTCAAGCAGTTGCGCGACGCCACACCCGAAGAGGTGATGGAGGAACTGGAGCATTGTCGACGCGAGAACCGTCGCCCCGTTCGTGTGCCGCGCTATTTCAGAGGTTTTTTCACTGAAGAGAAGTTCACCGCATCAACTGGCTTCGAAATGCAGGTTTTCAAGCACGATGAAACAGCAAGATCCCTAAGCCCGTCAAAGCTAAGGCCCCTGAGCCCTGAGGTCCCTGAGCCTGTCGAAGGGTCGAAGGGCCGACCCAAACGCAAGCTCATCTTCTACCTCCACGGCGGCGCCTTCATCTATCCGCCCGTGTTCTTCCACTGGCGTTTCTTGCACGACCTCGCCCTACGCACCCATTGCGATGCCTTGCTACCCGTCTATCCCAAGTCACCAGAATACGACTGCGAGTATTCGGTAAAGACGCTGTTGGAATACTATCAAAGCGTATCGGAATCAAAGCAATACGATGAAATCCATCTCGTAGGCGACTCGGCAGGGGCTTGTCTCTGCCTTGTGGTTGCCCAGGAAGCCCACAAGAATGGCTGGCAGAAGCCCGAGACCACTACCTTGCTATCGCCATGCGTCGACCTCAGTCACACCAAGGAGAAAGAAATGCTGGCTTTACAGGACAAAGACACCATGCTGCAATACGACCGCATCGTCACCTTGAACATTATCTGGCAGGGCAATTTGCCCGTGAAACACCCTTGGGTCAGCCCTGTGTTCGGCGACTTCAGCGGTGTCGACAACCTCAACGTTTATTACGGCTCCAACGAAATCCTCCAGCCCGATGACTTATTCCTCAAGGAGACATACGAAAAGGCCGGCAAAACCGGCCAATTCCATGAGTTTGAAGGCATGTTCCATACCTTCGCGATGTTCCCGATTCCTGATGGATTCAGGGCCTTGAAGGACATGGTTTCAATTCTAAAGCGATAAAGCCACAGAAATCTGACAAGACTCACGCATTACCTTCCCGTGTTATTTGCCAGGTTTTTTTATTTTAGGAGCGCCTTGTCCTTTATTGGCATTAGGCTTATTCACAGTTTTGTTATTCTTGCTTTCCTTTTTGCGCTCCTGCTTTTTTTTCGCAGCAGTTTCTGACCGTTTCTTCTCAGCGGCTTTTTTGGCATCTTTCTCTTTCTTCTCAGCTGCTTGTTCGGCCGCTTTCTTCAATTCAGCCTTCTTGGCCTCCACTTCCGTCACATATCTGCCTTGGGGATAGGCTTCCAAATAGCTATCGCATGCCGCTACAGTGTTGCATTGCTCATAAATCTCGTCCTCTTCCTGTTCCGCCTCGGCTTTAGCTTGTGCTTCGGCTTCGGCCTCGGCTTGCCTTCTGGCTTCCTCTTCGGCAAGGGCTTGCTTAACCTTGGCAATGCTGTCGGCTACATACCTGTCAACTTCGGCTTTGGCTTCATTGTAGTGAAGGCCGTCGCTTCCGAAAGTATGCATATAGGAGCGATAGTCATCAATAACAAAACAGGCTTCATAGGCCTCGTTGTCGGCATCAGTTTTTATGGATTCCGCCCTAAGCTTCAAGAACAGCACCAACGCGACTACTGAAACCACCAATGCAGCCACTCCAATTCCAATCCAAAGTCCCACCTTTTTCTTTGGCTTTTTAACCGCCATATCAGTTTTCGGGGCCTCAGGAGCACTAATGACTGTCGGATTGTCAACCATCGACGGTTGTTTGGGCTTAGGCGAAGTCTCAATAACAGTTCTATTTGCATCAACAGCAATGGTTGTGGTTAGGTTGTCGCTTTGCATCGCCGTCCCCATCGGCATCACCGACTCAAAATGCCTCAAGGCAGGCCGCTTGTCAGGCTCTTTCTCCAAATAGGGAGCCAAAAAGCCTTTCCAACTCGTCGACAAATTATCCAAGTCCAATGGCTTATAAACAATCCGCTCGCGAATCTCAAAATCGCCACTTGTTGTACTGTCGTAGGGACAACTGCCCGAAACCAAGTGGGCAAATGTCACCGCCAAAGAATAGATATCGGTACGATAGTCGATGCTTTTGGTGTCCTTTACTTGCTCTGGGCTCATGTACATCAGCGTGCCCATCATAGCTCCTGTTTGTGTCAAGGAAATGCTTTCCTCCTTCACCTTGGCAATGCCGAAATCTAGCAACTTGATGTTACCCCGCTTGTCGAGGAAGAGGTTGGAAGGCTTGATGTCGCGATGCACGATGCCCATGGCATGGGTGTAGTCCAATGCGTCAACCGCCTGATTCCACCAACGGCACAACTCGTCATCAGTGAAACGCCTGCCCTTTTTCATCAAAGCCTCAAGATCTTCGCCTTCAAGATACTCCATGACGATGCAGTGACGATTGTCAATATAACCATAGCCATATACCTGCCTAATGTTGGGATGGTCAAGTTTGACCATCACCAAGGCTTCGTTATGGAAACGTTCTACAATTTGCTGGTAATTTGCCAGATTCTCATTCAATATTTTTACTGCCGCAGGCTTGCCGATTTCATTCTCGGCATACCACACCTCGGCCATGCCACCCTTACCAAGCAGCCGTTTTAGTTCAAATCCGTTGATTATTTGTCCTTGCATATCAATTACTTGATAGATGATTATAATGCGGCAAATATAAGAAGATTTTCGTGTTCTCCACCGAAATCCGCAAGTTTTCTTAACTTTGCCCCGCAAAAATCTCCATGTATTTAAAACATTATGCAGAAATTCAGCGAATTAATCAAAGACGAACTCAAAGGTTGGAAACCGTTCGACATCATTTGGTTGGTAACGGTAAGTGTCATCATCACGGTGATGTCCATTTTGTTCAAATACGACAAGGCGAATGACCAGTTTTATTGGATCCATATCGTGGCGGCGGCCTGCGGCATCATCAACGTGGTGTTGGGCGGCAAAGGCAAATTATCGAACTATCTCTTCGGCTTCATCCACTGCTGCCTGATGATTTACATCACGTTGATTTCCAAACTCTATGCCGACTTTGGTGTGACCGTCTACAACTTCGTGATGCAATTTGTAGGCTTCTTCACATGGGCAAAAAACATGAACCACGAGACCCACGAAGTAATGAAACTGCATGCCACCAACAAAGTGCGGCTCATCAGCCTCGCCATCATCGTGGTAGGAACAGTTGGATTCGGACTGCTGATGAAGTATTTCACCAACGACATCGCGCCTTTTGCCGACTCAGCCAAAGCCGTGATGCAGGTCGTGGCCATGATATTGATGGTCAGGATGTTCAGTGAGCAGTGGTGGCTATGGATCGCCATCAACTGCGTCAGCATCTTCATGTACATCAAGGCCGACAACTTCCCCATTACGATGATGTACGTCGTTTACCTGGTCAATTCCATCATCATGTGCGTACGCTGGGAGAAGGAAGCTTGCGCCAATGACAAATTCATCAACCCATAAAGCCATGCATCGCTTTAGTATTCTTTTCATACTATTGTTTGCTTTTTCTTTTACACCGAAAGCACAAACACCACCTCTAGCAAAACATGTCATTCTGATTGGACTTGATGGCTGGGCTTCTCATGACTTTGAGCAAGCACACGATGTCCCCAACCTGTTAAGTCTGATGAATGGAGGAAGCTACACCCTGCACAAGCGTTCGGTCATTCCCTCAAGTTCAGGAGTCAACTGGGCAACTATGTTTATGGGTGCAGGACCTGAGGTGCACGGTTACACCACATGGAATTCGAAAACACCCGATGTAAGTTCCATGGCTACCAATACACACGGCATCTTCCCGACCGTCTTTTCTTTGGTCCGTGAGCAATACCCTGATGCAGAGACAGGATGTACCTATGAATGGGACGGCATCAAATATGTCATTGACACCATAGCTGTTAGCCATGTGAAATATTTCAGCGAAGGCTGGAAAACGGTGGAACGCAACTGCGACCATATTGTCCAGTACATCCTTGACAAAAAGCCCATGCTGTTCATTCCCTGCTTCGACGGCATCGACGGCACCGGGCACAGCGATGGCTGGTATTCAGAAAGTTATTACGACTATCTTGCCCGCGTTGATATTTGTGTTGGCCGCATCATCCAAGCCATAAAAGATGCTGGCATCTACGATGACACCATCATCATCGTCACGGGTGACCACGGCGGTCATGAAAAAGGCCATGGTAGCTTGGCTATTGAAGATATGGAAAGCCCTTATGTCATTTTTGGAAAGAATGTGCGTTCCGGCTATCAAATTGAGGAGCCCATGGTACAATACGATATTGCAGCCACTATCGCCTACATCTTGGGGTTGGAAACACCCTCGATATGGCGTGGTAAACCCGCCCTCAGTGTTTTCAAGCCTTAATCGCTACTCAAATGAAAGAAAACCGAGATAACACAAAGCTCATTGGAGCCTTGGCTGTGGCTTTGTCTGCCATGCTTTGGGGCGTGGACGGCATCCTGCTCACGCCACAGCTCTACAACCTCAACACGGCCTTTGTGGTCTTTGTCATTCACCTCTTCCCTTTCCTGCTGATGAACGTGTTCTTCTTCAGGGAATACCGTCATCTGAAGACCATGACGCGCTCCGACTTGATCTATTTCCTGCTCATCGCCTTGTTTGGCGGTGCCTTGGGCACCTTGGCCATTGTCAAGTCGCTGTTTCTGTTGCATTTCAACAACCTTTCGGTCGTGGTGCTGTTGCAGAAGCTTCAACCCGTCTTTGCCGTCATCCTGGCGCGCATCATACTGAAAGAGAAGATCAAAAAACATTTTGCGCTTTGGGCTTGCGTTGCCCTCGTTGGAGGTTATTTCCTCACATTCGGCTGGGCCTTGCCCGACTTCAGTACTGAAGGCATCACCACGGTTTATGCGGCCTTGCTGTCGCTGTTGGCAGCCTTCTCTTTCGGTAGCTCAACGGTGTTCTCGAAGAAGATTTTGGGCAACTATTCCTTCGTCAGCTCCACCTTCTTCCGTTACGGCTTCACCACGCTCATCATGTTAGTCATCGTGTTGTTTGCAGGCCATATTGGCGACTTCTCGCAAGTGACACCACGCAACTGGCTCTTCATCGCCCTCATCGGCCTAACCACAGGCTCGGGCGCCATCTTCTTGTATTATTACGGTTTGCGCCACGTGAAAGCCTCATTGTCCACCTTCCTTGAACTGATGTATCCCATCACCGCCGTGGTATTGGACTATTTCGTCAACGGCACAAAGTATTCCACAGTGCAGTGGGTGGCTGCTTTCGTGATGCTGTTTGCGATTGTGATGCTGAATGTTAGCGGGAAAGAGAACGAATAGATTCCCTTCGGGAATGGCACAAATCTATCATTTACTTGCGGCGGCAGGAAGATTTTACGAACCGAAGCGTCACAAGCCGCCGCTTTTTAACACCACAACAACACGCCATTCCCAAAGGGAATCTCAACCCGTCCAAAATGTAAACATAATTTGCTTATATTTTCATCTATATTATACCTTTTTGTATACCTTTGCAGCATCAACAAAAAAGTAACATCATGGACAACGAAATCAAGAAAATCTATTCCGGCTCGGTGGTCAATGCCGAATTCATCGGCAGCGTGCTTGAGGAGAATGGCATCCAGTTCCTCATCCGCAACTTCCAAGAGGAGAGCCTCGTGGCAGGCTGGGCAGCTGGCACTATTCAAGGCGATGCTTCGGTGTTTGTCTTCGAAAAAGACTACGACAAAGCGATGCTGCTTTTGGATGAGATTAACGCTGCTGAGATGGAGGGGGAATAAGCAACAAAGTATTCAGAAAATCACACAAAACAATTTATCCACTAAAAAGTGTAATTTTTTCATATTTTTACACTTTAAATAAAATATTGTGTATATTTGCACCGTGATTATAGGTAGTTTATGATTAAAACAAAACAAGAAGTCGAGGCATTTCTCGATCAGTTTGGCATCAAGTTCGATGTTTGGGGCATCTTCTATTTGGACAGGGACAAGAACGAAGAAGCCTTGAAAGCATTGGGCATCACCCCTAAAGCAAGGGATGAGATTGTACGCCAATTGCAACCTGACGATTACGTGGAGACTTTGCCTGCCGATTTCTTCGATGAAATGTGGGTATTCGGCAGAGACATGGACGGAACCGAGCTATACATCAAGATTGCCATGGGACGACCAAACGACCGTACCATTTGCATTTCGTTCCATATTGCGGAACACCCTATCAATTATGCATTCAAAAAGGAGGAATAACATGGAAAAGTATGTCGAGATAAAAAGCCCATTTACTGGCGGAAAAGTAAAGGAAGTCAGCACCGTGGAAGAGCATGAATTCCGGAAAGAGCGGTTCTCGGTTCATGTGCGCTATTATGTATGCGAAGATACCGTGGAGCGGTTTACGACGACGGAGCAAGATGAACTCTTGTTCAACGAACTCTATTCCCAGTATCGCGTGAACCACGGTATTCCATTTCCAGAGGAGATCAAAGACATTAGGCTACATTACGGTTTGAATTACCAGCAAATTACCAAGATTCTCGGTTTTGGTGCCAATCAGTACGCGCAATACGAAAAGGGCCAGATGCCTTCGGAATCCAACGGCAAGTTGTTATCCGCTGCCATGAATCGCCAATTCATGCTTCATTTGTTGGAAGACAGCCGTGCTGAATTTGACGAAGCCGAATATAATAAGGTATATCAATCGATATTGGCCTCGGAAGTAAAGCCCGAAAATGAGGTACAAAAGCGGCTCATCTATCGAGACATCCGCCGTTCGGTCTATAATGGCTTTGGCCTATTGAACGTGGAAAAGGTATCTGAAATGGTCAAGTTTTTCATTTGCAATGAAGGCGGCCTGTTCCCCACGAAACTCAACAAGGAAATGTTCTACGCTGATTTCCTGCACTACAAGCTGCATGGCCAGTCCATCAGCGGGTTACAATATCAAGCCATCCAATACGGCCCCGTCCCCGTCCATTACGACACTATTTATGACAACATTGACGGCATTAAAAAAGAGATTGTAGTCGCGCACGACATGGAAAGCACCCGTTTGAGTTGCAGTTCATGCGACACTAGTGTATTTAGTGAGCAGGAACTGAAAACGCTAAGTGATGTTTTGGCCAAAATCCAGCCCATGTGCACGCAAGAGGTGATAGACAAAAGCCATTTGGAAGACGCTTGGAAACATTACCGTGATGGCAACCAGTTGATTCCTTATTCGGAGGCGTTTTCGCTGGCTTTGATGTAAGAACTAAGTATTATTCGAGTCAACCAAAGCCTTCATGTTTCGTACTTTTCACCACGAGATTCGTCACAAAAATCTTCCGCCGAATACTAAACAAATCTTTCCAAAAACGCAATTGCTTTTTCTCTATCCAGAATCTCATGCACTTTTTGATTCTCGTAGTTTCGGAGACAACGATAGCATGAAGGAGAGCAATCACATTGTTGCAATGAACCAACAGCTCTTTCTATAACCTTCTTCAAAACGTCCCCGCTTTCGGAAGCCAAACGTCTTGAATGCCCCGCCCCTCCTGGGACAGCATCATAGATGATTATCTTATGATTCATCACACCGTTATATCTCTTATATGTCAAACACGCTTTTATGTCTCTTCTCTCAATATTAAACTCGTTTGCAAACGAATTGAGCAGTGCATACATCACTGACAACATTGTTGCATAATCTGATGTATCACATCCGAATGAGATTTTTGCCACATCGGTTTTAAATTCATGATGCAAACAATAACGGGAAAGAGAATTGCACGTGCATTTTCCTCTACCAAAAGGATTTTTATGTCCTTCATCATTTTTTTCTATTCGTATCACCCCAACTTTATAATCCTCAAACTTTTTCAGTTTGCTAATTTCATCGGCAGCAATGGAATATCCACATTTAGGACATACATAAAAGAAATCCGTAGATTTAACCACCAATGAATCGTTAGCCGTTGATTCAACATCAACACTAATTCCATTAAAATCATAATGATATGTGTTAATTGGAAAAGCAGTAGGGTCACCAATATAAATCGCTTCTGTCTTATATTTTCTTTCTTGTGTAGTCAACGGTACATCCTTTACATCTTCCTCTGCAATAAAGCCCGCTCTCGGTTCAATACTTTTGTAAAAATTCTGAGCTTTCAAAATTGAGCCACAAATCATACACGGTTTCCCTTCTGATTTACTAACCGGCAATTTGGAGAAATTAATATTTTTACAATCAGGACATTCAGCTATATAACCTGTCTCAAAATCGCTCAACTCGCTTTTATTAACAACAGGTTTCCTAATGTATCTACTTGTATATAAACCACCGTCAGCAACAACTTCAGAAGAAGGTGCATATTCAGCAATAGCGACTGAAAGATCCCGACTAAGATTCAACGATTTCAACCTTTCTGAAGAAATATTTTGAGACAATTCCACTGAATCAATTGGGAAGCCATATTTTGGCAATATATTACCCCTAACAAGAAAATCTATCAAATCATTTTTCTCATACCTATCCAGTTTGCGTTTAAAAACAAAAGCCGTTTCATTGTCCCCTGCTTTCATGGCCTTGGAATATTCTTTTCGCAAATAATCAATATTGTTCTCGTAATCACTAACATATTTTGCAAAAATGCCATTGCTGCCACAAAACTGTTCCAGCCATTCAAAACTTTCAATGTATTTATTCCTTAAATCTGAGCCTATTCCTGTTATAGAATCTTTCAGTATTTTTGTCAATTCAACGGGTTCGGATTTTAACCAATCAACGAAACCACAATATCCTTTATCATTGATAAATGCTTTGGCTTTGTTTCCATCATACAAGTCTGGATTCATTTTCAAATATAAGCTCAAAGCTATTGCATACACATGTCGCCGCAGAATTTTCTCGTTATCCAAGATAAAACTCGGTGGGGTTATGATTCCATTAATCATGTCTTTAGGTCTGTCAAAGAAAGTAAAATCATGCGAACTCAACCTTGCAAATGTCAATGCAAAAGCAGCTGCATCTATACTTCGACCAGCTCGACCGACTCGTTGGGCATAATTAGATGGCAAAGGAGGTATGTTACGCAAGAAAACCGTTTCCAAATCTCCAACATCAACACCCATCTCAAAAGTAGTTGAACATGATAAGGCATTAATCTCTTTTCTTATAAACTGTTGTTGATAATCTAATGCGTCTTTCTTTTCCAGTTGTGCAGTATGTTCTTTTACAAACAATGGGGCAACCTTACTACTACCATATAACATTGCATAATAATTTCCACAGCAAAACTCCTCGGAATCCAGTCTTTCAAGTTTTCCATTACATCCGATTTGAATACAATCATCGCCAATGTTAAACTGAGTAACTTTCCCACATTTATTACATTTCCACAGCAACGCATTTCTTCCAAACTTTACTCTAAAGAAACTTGCTGGTACCGCAAAACCTTTTCCTTTCATCGGGCGAAGCTTATATGAATTATCATCCCCAGTCAAATATTCCCAAAACATTTCCAAAAAATCGACCGCTTCTTTTTCATTTACCGACAAGACCCTTTTTGTGATTTCCAACTTATTCGAATGATAATACCTCTGCTCGCCATTCTTCAAATTATAAGGAGTTGGCATAAATCCTTGAGACCCATACAAATCTGATTCTCTATATTTTGTGATAACTTTTTGGTTTGGAGTAAAGAAAAGGTATTCCCTATCACTATCATTGATATCCGTAGGATTATCCGTTATTATTGCACCAGATCGCACAATCTCAAATGCAAGGTAATTGAGATAATTCTTTGCGTTATCCTTCGAAACGCCATAATTATCAACTACTGCATTGATGATGTCATCATTATTTCCTAAATACTCAAATGAGATTTTTCCTAATGAGACCAAAGATGTATCACGGTTACAATTGTACAATTCGTTTAATACGGCCACCCATGCATTTCGGCGGTTATCAACCATAGATGACTCCGCATTGTCAGAATTACTATGCCTAAAAAGCCTCAGAGACGAGAAATAATTCTCCAATAGCTGGACAAACTCACCAACATTTACGCCATTAGGATACCTTTGTTCGTTTTCAGACACGACATTCCAAATCCCCCTTCTTCTCAAAAACTCTTTATATGAATCCGTCAGAAAGCACGCGAACTTCGCTGCACCTTGCCGACTATCAGAAAAAACCAAAAATTGGCTACCAGTTTTTGACTTGTTTTTCTTTTTTGACGTATTGGCTTTTGAAAAAATATTTCTTTTCTGTTCCTTTTGATTCTCAGATTCTTCAAAAACATAAATATATTCAGGAATCTGCTCATACAGTGCTGTTGCGATAACACCAGTGGCGGCATCGTATCCTAAATTAAAGCGCCGAAGTCTTCCTCCACAATTCAAGCAATTTTCATCCTTCAATTCAGACAATCGAATTATTTGTGTGTTGCCGCAAGTACACCAATTATTATGCGCTTCATCCGACGGGACAATTGCTCCACATGACTTACACAAGCAATAATCCACCTCTTTCTTGTCTGTTTCATCTTCACCATGAAAACGCACCTGAAAATAATGCCTGTCTTCCAATGAATTTGAACGGACCAACTTATTCCCTACGATCCGACCAACTATTGCAATTTCTCCACAATCTTCACAAACCGCAACCTCAAACATTTTCACATATTCTCCAAACTTCATTGGGTATTCATCTTTTCGCACCAAAGACAAACTCTCTGGATAATCAGGCGCCAAATAACAGCCATCCAAAGCCTTCAAAAAATAGTGGTATCTAATGTCAATTAGCGGCTTACCGTTTTTTCTTGCTTTTGCACATAAAGAGACAAACCGTACAGCCTCAGATTTAGTTATTTCGAGCAAATCAGAAAAATCATCTAGTTTCAGCAGATGTCCCTTTTTTCTCATTCTTGAATAAAACTGGGACGAAGAAATCAAATCGTACAGGATTTCTGGTTCTTTATCATGAGAATAACTTACATTGATGCCATAGTTCTTCAAAACATCCTCAAAGAAAAGCTCTTCATTTGCCAAATCTGAAAATAGTGTAATCGGATATCGGATTATTGCATCCGATTTCACAGAGTTATCCCTATCCGCAGTAATAATGTTTTCAACATCAAACTTGCAGCCCGTCAAACGGCTTGCAAAATCAACAACTTTTTTATTACTATTTGAACTCCCGTCACCAAGCGTCGCAGATGTCAAAATGAATTGAGGCTCCCTTTCACCATTAATTCTTCCCTTCAATCTTCCCATCAAAAATGATGTTTCAATTCCAGTTGCACCAGCATAAACATGAGCCTCATCCAAAACGACAAACTTAAAATTTGAATTGCTAAAAATGGAATCATCGCCAGGTCTGAAAAGCATGTGTTCCAACATGGCATAATTCGTGAACAAAATATGAGGCGGTCTCTTCTTCATTTCATCCCTTGAGACTTCTTCGTTTCTTAGTCTCGTTTTCAATTCAGGATACTTTTCATTGGCATACATAGCCTCGTATAGTTTAATGGCATCTTTCTCCTTATTCTCCGTCCCTCCATTATACACCCCAAATCGAATGTCAGGATAATACATCAAGATTTCTCTCAGACCCTTTATTTGGTCGTTTGCCAGCGCATTCATAGGATATATGAAAATGGCTCTGACACCATCACATAGCTTTCCCTCCTCTTTTTCTCTCAACAACTCATTAATCACCGGAATCAAAAAGCAGTTTGTCTTTCCACTACCCGTACCTGTGGACACGACAACATTATTACCAGCAACAATTCTTTCAACCGCTTTTTGTTGATGTAAATACAGCGGTCTGTCAACAGGCAATTTTTTCTTATATGAGCTTGGCTTCCCACTTTCTAATACTCTGAAAAGTGGCGATAAGACACCTTTTTCAATTAACTGCTCTATCGAACATCCTGACTTAAAGGAATCCTTCATTTCAACAAACGGTCCATTCGAAACCGTTTTGTCTAATTCTTCAACCAATTTCTCCTGTAACTTTTGATTGCGAAAATGAAATGTCGTGCTAATATAGCCGATATACTCTTTCTTGATTTCATCCGCAGCCTTTGCTGGATTAAACATAATTATCCTCCTTGAATTTATACAAGTTTATCACAATGAATCTTTCTAACACGCTACTACCAGGATTCTTGGCATTTATATTACAAATACACCCTTCCTTTTTATCAAAAATCAATTCACCTAGAAAATCACAGTCGTCATCAATATTATAGCCTGCCAATAGCCATAATGTATTATTGCTTCTCAATTCTATTCTGACGGGATTGATTTTTTCTACCACACCTCTTTCATTGGTCAAGTTCAAATCATCTATGTCTTTAAGCTTACCTCCTCTTTCAACCATGAGTTTTCCTAGATAATAATGACAGACTCCTTCTTCTTCCTCCTTTTGAAAATACACAAGATTTGTTATCAAGTAATTCTTGTTTAATAACTCCCACGTGGAAGTCTCAGTTCTAAAAGAAGGGCTAATGGATATTATTCTAATATACTTATTCTTAAACCGAAACTGCTCAGGATACCCTACAATCAAATCGCCTTCATATAATACTAAATGTGTTTCTTTGGCAAAGATGTTCTTATTCTTTGCTTTCACAATGGCCCTATACTTATCCTCTCTGAGATTATCAAACAACACACGATCAAGCCCATTTGTTTCTACTATATTATTTCCAATTTCAACAAGAAACAATCTATTCTTTTCTCCAATAAATGTTTCTTCAACACGCCAATACACCTTCCCGTCGTTATAAAACAAAGGGTTATCAACAAAGTGCTCAACCATACTAATCTTAAACAATATAAGCTCTTTATAGATATTATCCGAAATAGCAACCACCACATTAGAGCCATCTGCTTTAGCATATATTGTCCTTCCTAACTCATATCTTCCAAAATGATTTCTTTGTAATTCTACCCTATTAACAAACAACTTAAGTTTATTTTCATCCAATGGATAATCTAATTCTAATAAATCACCATTAGTAACGATTTCTTTACACCATTTCTCTCCTAGGATGGGGCCTGTATGCCATTCTTTTTCACCAATTCGCCATCTAAATTGAGGTATTTTTATTTCCAACAAACCTTCATTATAGGCATAATACACTTCATCATCTTGGCTTGACCATGTCAACTCGTCCTTAATACCATCATGACAAATCGAAACCTTTCGAACCATTTCTCCATAGTAATATGGCTTATTAAAATGTATCTCAAAATCATGGAATACTATCACATCCTCTCTCAGAATTGACTCTTCCTTACTATACGAAAACAAAGCAACTATTATGGGCCTTGATATTGGAATGATCTTCTGCAGATTAAACTGATAGTAATCATCAAAATCTACTTTACTTAAATCTGACAACTTGTACACATTGTCATCAACTCTCAATTCCAATGCCTTTAGGTTATGCTCTTTCGGAACAACGAGCGACATGTTACTATTGAATACATTATAGACAGTTTTATCATTTCTCCAATCTACATCAGCAATATTCCCTACAAGACACACTTTCTTCCCAAAATATGATGTCTTCCTCTTATCAACAAACACAATCTGTCTATAATTTCCAGATAACATTTCTCCAACCCGAGGATAAATATTATACAAATGACGGCTATATCCATGACATTCATCGGGAGTTTTGATTTTATCAATATCCAAGGCGAACACAAAGTAATTCGATGGTGTCAAAGTATTACTATAAACCTCATTTTCATCCTCAAACAAAACAAACTCTCTATTTAACGATTCTTTTGAATCATAAATTACTGCATCATCTTCCTTTACCCAAACCCTAATATTCACAGAGGACGAGTTTTCTAACAATTGGTTCAAATCCAATTCGATTTGCTTAGTTGTAGTTACCAACTCTCCTCGTTTTGTTCTCATCTCTTCACGATAGACCTCTACCCCTCCTGCCTCAACAAATAGCATCATCGTTCCATAATCATCATCCAATCGAATTGGAGGGATACATATTGCAACATCTCTATCATTTCTTCTATACCTTACTATTATGTTATCTTTTGTTACCGCTGAAGCCCGCTTGCCTTTGCCCCCTTCAACTAATCTCTTTTCATTCTCAAAGCGAGACCTCCACCAATTCAAAACACATCTATCGACCCATGTTTTTTCCTTAACAATTTCCTTATAATAGAGTTTGTTGATCGAATACAATGTATCTATTATAAACTTTTCAAAATCATCTTGTAAATCTGGATGAATAGCAAAAGAACGCAATCCTATTTTAATCGAATAAACAGATGAGCCTATTGAGACCACTTTATCCTCCCCTTGACCTTCCAAAACGGATCTCAATTGCTCTGCAATAATTTCTCCAATCCATTCATCATCAACAGTAAAACCATAATCCAAATCTTTTTTAAAAACGCTGTAGCACAATTCAAAAAAAGAGCACAAGCTACTATGCGGAGCAAAGGCATGCATCATAACAGTTGCATAATACTTTTGTCCAGTTTGAACAACCGGTATATCCAACCTGTTTATTATCTTAATAAAATCATTTCGGATTTTTTGAATATTTTGATCAACTTCATTCCATCCAAAAAGCGTTTTATACACATAATACCAAAAACCGCTATCTATATCACCAACTGAATCTGAACTTTTCCATCTTCTTGCAATTTCTACTAATGTAATAAAAACAAGTGAATCGTCTTTCCGACTGTAATACTTGTATCCTTTAAACAAATCGCTCACATAATCAAGCATTTCTGAATAATCATCTTCAGAAAACACAACATTGGTATTTCCAACCAGAGTCCATTTCGTCGATGCTAATTGGACACAACTATTACATCTTTCCAACAATTCGTTTGTCATATGTCGTTCCTTATACCCCTTAAAACATTATGTTCTTATTTTTCTACCTATTCTGTTTTTCCTTCTTTCAACCCCAACACATCCTTCGCATTCAAAGAAGTTACCACAGTTTCCCAAATTTTGGCTTCCAATTCCATTCGGGAGTCCCAAATGCACGGATTTTCTTCTCTTAAAATAGTTCCATATTATTTCTCCTTCCAACCCGCAAAAATAATCAATTTACCTCTATTTCCTACATTCTTCTTTGATAATCTTCGACAGCATTTTGAGGAAACTTAATAAAAAAGCCAAGAAGCACTTTCGCACTCCTTGGCTTTTCTTTTGAACTGGCAAAGGCTTTTAATTCCTGAATATCAGTCCCTCGCCATTCACATCCACGATGATTGTCTTGGTCTTATCAACCGAATCGGCCAATATCATCTTCGACAGCGAGTTAAGCAACTCACGCTGCATCATACGCTTCACAGGACGCGCACCATACTGCGGATTGTAGCTCTGCTTTGCGATAAAGTCGACGGCGGCATCGGTGATGTCAATGCGGATGTCGTTGGCGGCCAGCATCTTCTGCACGCTACGGAACTGCATCCTCACGATGTCGGCAATCTGACTCTCGTCCAAAGGCTTGAACATGATGATGTCGTCGACACGGTTCAAGAACTCCGGCCGCATGAACTGCTTCAGCTGCTCCATCACCTCGTTGCGCGTCTTCTCGAAGACTTCCTCAGCGTTGCTGTCGGTCAAGTGGGCGAAGTTGTCCTGGATGACGTTAGCACCGATGTTGGAGGTCATAATGACGATGGTGTTTTTGAAGTCCACCGTACGTCCCTTGTTGTCGGTCAGACGGCCGTCGTCAAGCACCTGCAAGAGGATGTTGAACACGTCGGGGTGAGCTTTCTCGATTTCATCCAGCAGGATGACGGAATACGGCTTACGACGCACAGCCTCGGTCAGCTGGCCACTCTCTTCGTAGCCCACATATCCTGGAGGCGCTCCGATAAGTCGTGACACCGTGTGACGCTCCTGGTACTCCGACATGTCGATACGCACCATGGCGTTCTCGTCGTCGAACAGGAACTCGGCCAAGGCCTTGGCCAGCTCGGTCTTACCCACGCCCGTGGTACCCATGAAGATGAAGGAACCGATAGGACGTTTGGCGTCCTGCAAGCCCGCACGGCTACGACGGATAGCGTCGCTCACGGCAGTGATGGCCTCATCTTGGCCCACCACACGCTTGTGCAGTTCATCTTCGAGGTGCAGCAGCTTCTCTCGTTCGCTCTGCATCATCTTGTTGACCGGGATGCCCGTCCAACGCGACACGATCTCGGCCACGTCGTCGGCACCGACTTCCTCATCCACCAGCGGGTGGTCGCCTTGTGCCGCGCGCAAGTCGGCCTTGGCCTTCTCGATGGCAGCCTCGGCCTCGCGGATCTTGCCGTAACGCAGCTCTGCCACACGGCCGTAGTCGCCATCACGCTCAGCCACCTCGGCTTGATGCTTGTAAGTCTCTATGTTGCTCTTCTCCTTTTGGATGAGTTCCACGTAGTTGCGTTCGGTCTCCCACTTGGCCTTGATGGCGGAGCGTTTGTCGTTGAGTTCGGCCAGCTCCTTCCCTATCTCCTCCACCTTCTTGGTGTCGTTCTCACGCTTGATGGCCTCGCGCTCAATCTCAAGCTGACGGATAGCACGCTCCACGTCTTCGAGCTCCTCAGGCATGGAGTCGATTTGCAGCCTCAGACGTGAGGCGGCCTCATCGATCAAGTCGATGGCTTTGTCGGGTAGGAAACGGTCAGAGATGTAACGCACCGACAGTTGCACAGCCGAGATGATGGCTTCATCCAAGATACGAATATGGTGGTGGGTCTCGTAACGCTCCTTCAGGCCACGCAGGATGCTGATGGCCGAAGCCTCATCAGGCTCGTCGATCATGACTTTCTGGAAACGACGCTCCAAGGCTTTATCCTTCTCGAAATACTGTTGGTATTCCTTCAAGGTGGTGGCACCGATGGCACGCAGCTCGCCACGCGACAGGGCCGGCTTCAGGATGTTGGCCGCGTCCATGGCGCCTTCGCCGCCGCCCGCGCCGACCAAGGTG
>JAEEGI010007160.1_pt1 | contig 25013 bp, 19 predicted proteins | sample 8958751 | NCBI WGS metagenome assembly JAEEGI01 (sample SAMN16246545, study PRJNA631951) | gut metagenome | biome: gut microbiome; feature: rumen; material: KS-attached | host: Bos | place: Iran: Karaj | collected 2018-10
GTTATTCAACGGCTCACTGAGTTTTCCATAGCTGATATGGGCACATTTGGCTATTTGAAGAACGACAAGGAGCAGGCTGTTTGGTTCATCGGCCTATGGGCCAAGGCATACGAAGAAGCTCTGGATGGCATAGGGTTCCATACTTTTGATGAAACATTCAAGAAGATATATAAGAACTATTGGGAAATGATTTGAATGAAGATTGACGGAAATGCAGACGATCTACAATAACGCCGACTTTCTTTATCTTTTTAGTGAGGATGAGGGATTCAAGTTCCTGACACATGATTTCCTTGTGCCGGAAGAGTCGGATTTCCTCTCATATTTAGCTTCTTGCCGTTCTCGTCTTCTTGACTACAAGGGACTCATCGAGGATAGCTTATACAATCTTGTCTTCGGATTCATGTATGGGCCGTCTTGGACCGATCCTGAAGGGCATTCCCATGCATTTAGCTGTTCTTCAGAGAAATGTATCAGATGGTGTGAAAACAATCCCCACATTCATCCAAAGAATAATGATCGATTCGCCCTTGAGTTCGAAACCTTCCGCAAAAGCATTCGTTTCTATAAAACGGATCTGGACAAGCTGATAAAGAAGCTCTGCTCTTCCAAGTATTCGTTCTTCAACTTCTTATATGAGGACCTGAAAAGCGCAAATGTTTACGTGAATGTCAACCGATTCGCCCTTATTATCGGGAGAATTCTTAACACGATGACCGATCCTCGTTTCAGGACCAATCCGGACATTAGAATATCCTATCATCGTTGTGATCCAGATGGACAATATCTCGTGTCAAAACTAGTAATTGAACAAATCGGATCATTCCCAAAGTATACTTCGAGTGCGGACGTGGAGAGAAGAGTGCGTGCGGGAGGTGGAGACCTAGGCGCTATAAAGGGACTATGTAAAGACACTTGTCTCTGGAGTGTTGAGTCTAATTGGATGGATGGTCCCGCTCGGATCAACATCGTTTCTAAATCCGGAGTCCCGGCGATTGAGCCTATCCCGTCTGATTCTGTGAAAGGATTCAGACATGTATTAACCATGATCCACAGGACTATCTGACCATGATCTATCTATTTGACGACTCCACATATCGTGGCATCGATCCTTTGGACTTCACGGACTGCCTCTGCGTCGTTGACAGGATATCTCCTGAACAACTCTCTCGGATGGAACCAGCCTTGCAAGGCGCCTCATGTATCATGATTCATAAGTCATACAGGGATGCCGGCGGTCAGACAGCCAATGTCCTTGATAGGATCTGTGACGATATCACAGATTATGGAGATCGTATTCCTCTCGTCCTATTCAGCGATGGAGATGTGGCAAATCGCCCTGTTGTTGATGGTCCTTCTTTCATCAGTTCTTTGAAGAAATCCGAGTTCTATCAACGTCTTCCGGCATTCCTTGAGAACTATAGGTCAACAAATCTCGTCTCTATGGAATTGTTGGCCAGCGGCGATAGTCCCGACGTTCAAGCAGCAGTGGCTTTAGGGCGCTCAATTCTGACATCTACGGCGCTTCGTTTTATTCCGGATGACGCCAACGTGGATGTATCTTTACTTCCGAATACTGATATCATCCGTTTCCTTAACTTCGCCAGCCCTGCTGTCGGTATCACCCCGGAGGATCTGGAGAGTCTCGCACATAGTGGCCTTAAGGCTGGTCGCCTCAAACAGAATATCAGGAAGATAATTACAAGTTTTAGTGAGTATGGACAGAACCTACATCATTGGGAATAGCTCTTGGCAGCCACTTGCCGACGCCTTTGACGCGGTTCTTGTCTCATTGCCAGATATAGACCCCGATATTCGCAGGGCGTTGACTGAGGAAGACCAACAGATTCGAGTGGACCGTAGGCTCCATGACTTCGTATGTAATGAACTTGGCAGGTCCCGTGGTCCGGTTATAATCGATATGGATGAAGATCCCGTCATCGCACTATTGACGGTTCTCCATATTCGTTTATCCCTAGAAGATCTTGGTATCGGATCGTTACGGCCGATTGTCTGTTCGTCTGAGATGCCTATCGAGTCTTTCCTGTACAGTTACTCTTTCTCACAAGTCCTGATAACATCTTCGGTATATTTCTGTAATGCTTCGGGGATTGCTGAGAAGATGCCTTACTTCAAAGAGTTGCCTCCAGAGAAATATGAATCTGATTTCCTGAACAGAATCATTGTCAGGCCGCCGGCAGAGATTGGTCCTCATAGCCTTGCGAATCTGTGGGGCGCTGGAGTCATGTACAGGCTCACCCATGCCGGTGAGGCATGTCCCGAGGGTTTTGGACGACTCTCCGATGTAAAGAAGATACTGTATCTCAAGTATGTTCTGGCACGTTCTGGAAGCATTGAGAACCTCCTTTTCAAGAATAGGATAACACGATTTGCAGAAATGACCCCCGTGAATGCCAGGGGAAAACGGATCCTGTTGATTGATGATGCCGCCTCGCTAGGTTGGTTAGAGGCTCTTAAGGGGTTTATCCTGGCCCCCGACTTATTCGAGGTCATTGATAGGAAGGTACTCTCATTCGCTGATTTTGACGATTCTGAACAGGACATTATCCTGAATGGAGACTTTGATCTAATCTTCCTGGATCTCCGGCTAGGAGGAAGTAAGGAAGAGGGGATAATCAATCCGGATGCTTTTTCCGGCATGGATGTCCTGCGAACTATCAAGACCGCCAACCGGGGGACTCAGGTTATCATGTTCACGGCTTCCAACAAGGCTTGGAATTACAAGTCATTGACTGATAACTCCGCTGGTGCGAATGGGTATTATATCAAGGAGTCGCCTGAATCCGGATTCAGCAACCAGTTCTCTCTTTCGAATCTCAAATCACTCAAACGTGAGATAGAGGTTTGCCTCACGAAGAGCTATCTTAAATCTTTCTTTTCATTCAAAGAGACTGTTGGAAATGAGCTCGACCTGAAGGAAGAACGGCAAATTGTCTTTATCAAAGAGTTAAAAAGCCAACTTGACATTGCATTCTCAATGGCAGAAACAGCGGCTACACCGGAGTCCTTCCAGTTCGCGTTCCTCTCTCTCTATCAGGCAATCGAGATTATCACATCCTACTTTACTAAGAATGAGGGTACTGAGGATTCTAAATTGATGCTTGTCACCGGTACGCAAAGTGTCGAGGCTAAACCCATCAAACAAGTTCAGAATGGAATACTATACGAATTCACGGAAGAGAAAGTTAACGACAGTTCACAGTGGATGCGTATAGCAGCCATTCTCATGCAGATGTGTGGTTTCGCAGATAATGGTTTGATTGATACTGTTAGACAGGTTATCAAGTTGCGGAACGACTTTATCCATAAAGATCCTCGTTTCGGAACGGGGCAGAAGATCACGCAGGATGCACTCTATCTTCATCCTGACACGCAGGATTCGAACCTGTTATTTTCAGATCCGGAGTTTTTCTCGATCTACGATTCGATGTCGACAAAGGGGATGCTTTTCAAGCTCCGCAGACATATTACCGTCAATCGCACGGCGATAACCGATAAAGAAGGCATTGAATTGACTCTTGCTTGTATTGAAAGAATCTACGAAACCATCAAACCGTTCATCTGATCACTATGCCAACCATTACATTCTATTCAACCCATCACACCCGCGTTGTCAATGGACAGATTGTATCCAATGATAATGCATATAGGCTCATTACATTGAATTATACGAACTTTGGGCGTAGGCTTGAGATCTCTATTCAACCAACATTGTCTCCAAAGATGGCGACATGTGTGAGTGACAAGAACTCGGTCTTGACCTATGTCGGTGATGATAAGGATTTCCGGTTTGAGATTGAGACAAAGCCGGACAACACGATACGGCGCGTATCTCTATTCCGGTTGGACAAGAACTTGGAACTGAGGTATTATGAATAGGTCGGAATTCGAGGAATTGAGGCGTCTTCTTGAGGAGAACGGCATCGATAGGCTCTATCATGTGACTGACGTTACTAACTGGACGTCAATCAAGGAAAACAACGGCCTGCGTTCCGTTAATTCTCTGGCGAACCGTGCCGTAGAAATACACGGAGGATGTGGGGATCATGTGTCGAGAAGTGCAGATCAGGCACGTTCGCTCGGTGATTATGTCCATCTCTCATTCTCGCCTAAGGCACCTTGGCTGGAGGCTGCTTTGGAAGCCGAATTCCTCTCTGACCCACTAGTATTGGAGATATCTCTTGACGTTCTTTTAGACGAGGATACACTTTTTGCTACTGGCAGTCCTAATGTTCAATCAACCCAAATTGGAGGTGACCTGGAGACATTTAAGAAGATTAGGATAGACCTTCTTGGGAAGGACGTGAAGACTATCAGTTCTCCTGATGAAAGAGCCGCTCTTCAATCTGAGGTGCTGGTAAAACGTTTCGTCCCACTTGACAGTGTGCTGAATAGGAACGAGATAGAAAATCATATCGCCGGTGTCCGGCTGGGAGACGCTTTCCACCGTTCGGCAATCATATTTTTGATAGATCAATCCTTATCGATGGGCCGCTCCTTCGTCCTGGGAGGGAAGAGTCGTGATTCCATCGCCGATTCGACATCAGAAATGCTGGATGACCTAATAACCAAGGTCATAGTTGCTGGTGCGAAGGACACCTCAAAGCTGAATGCGTATGATTTGGCAGTCATTGGCTACGGTGAGAGTTGCGGCGATTCGTGGGCATCTGGTATCCCTTTTAATGGATTTGTCTCTGTCGAGCAACTGTACGACTACTATATCAAGAATTGTTCGTTCCCAGGCAGTGCCTTCCATTGGACAGATGCACGAAGCGACAGCTTTAATACAGACATGGGGCCAGCCTTCATTTATATTAAGAGGATGGTACGCCAATGGATGGATAAGAATGGAAGGGAATCAATCCCGCCCACTATAGTGCATTTCACCGATGCCAATAAGATTGGTATGCAAACAAAGGGAACGATCCAGACCGCGAAAGACATTATGGCGACCGAAACAAGAAACGGTGCGGCACAGGTCTGGAATATCCAGTTCAGGCCAGAAGATAGCCATCCGGTTGTTCTTCCAACAGAAGAAGATACAGGAAGGCTGGACGCGCACGGGCATTTCCTTTTTCAAATGTCAGGGAAAATAAGGGTGGCTGATAAACCGGGAATCGCCCAGTTCCTTCCAGACTGGGCAGAAGACAGGCCAGAGACTGAAAGGAGGACTTTGCTTGTCAATCCATCCGATTTGTCTATTCTGTCTTGCCTTTGGGGTGTCTGAGACTCTATCGACCTTTCCTTATCTCGAAATCCCGGAGCAGATCCATGGTCTGTCCTTCTCCGGCAATAGCTGGTCTTCGCGATAAATCACTGAAATAATCAACTACATATGACCTGGTCAGATCCGGCCGGGTCATTAGTCTGTCAATTTCATCCCTGCTGACCGATGCCGCATCTTCGCAGAAAAGCCACGGAACGAGCTCAATCATGGCTATCGATGCGTTGACGACAACTGTTTTTTTCTTCAACTCGAACCCTTCATCCATTCCATTCTCATCTATATAATTGAGAAGTTCGCGGCAGCAGAACATAGTCAATTCCTGCTGGTATTCGTTCATGTAGAGCCAAGTCGAATTATCATTCGTCTTGATTCTAAGGTCCTCCATTATTTTTGCCTTGTATTCTTCCTTAAGATTATGATTGGAGACGCCGGACATAAAGGTTTTGTTTTTCCAAAGTTACGCTTTAATTCCGATTGAACCAAAAGACAATGCATTACGGCCGTTATGTGCGAAGGATGGCTTCGCTCAGACTCTGTATCTTTGTCGGCACAATGAGAACCCATTTCATTAGAAAACCGAATGGAAGCGTCAATCAACACTAACTATCCCGAACACTCAAGCGGTGTCCGGATACTACTCTTATCATCTTTGAATGAGGATAATGCTCTATTCGACATGGGAAAAGGCGTCTGCTCTAAAGTCAGGTTTGAAGATTTAAGAGCCTTGACCTTCAGTCGAGAAGGAGATGTCGTATGCAGCACTCTAATAGTTGATGGCGAGCAATACAGAGTTTGCGATCTTTCCGCCGAGCGATTCTGGTCACTCGTTTCAGGAAAATCCTTTCATATGATATGGGAGGTAAATGTTCGGAGAATTGCTCCTGCGGTTCTAAAGCAAGGTCTGTTCAGCAGCGAAAAAGAAGCAATCAATTATGTTCAGGATGCTTTCGCGTCGGGAAGGGTCAACCGTATCAGTTGGATGCTTGTTCCCGGTATCCGTGTGCATCTCATACAAGACAGCAACAAATAGCGAAAATAGAGTTCGTTTAGATGAGCCATCTTTGCAGTGCGAAAAGAAAAGAACGCATGGCAAAGAAGAAACACATACAAGCTAACTACCGCCGTCAGAAACGGCTTGAGGCCATTATCAGAAAGACAGCCCCAGTTCGCGAAACAGCTCCTGGAACATCTTCGAACAAGATGTTCATCTTCAAGTCTGAATTAGACTACATATCCAGGTGTATACTTGATTATAAGAATATCGAAACAGGAGGCCAATTGTTCGGGTATTGGACAGAAAGCGGAATTCCAGTGGTTGTCTATGCAATAGGCCCTGGGCCCGGAGCCAACCATCAGGCTACTTTCTTCAACCAGGATGTACGCTACCTTCTCAACGTCGGAAACGAACTCAAGAGCCGCTATGGGCTTCATCATATCGGCGAATGGCATTCCCACCATCAATTAGGGCTGGCACGTCCCAGTGGCCATGATACGAGGACTATGATTACGACCATTCGCGAAAAAGGGCTCGGGAGATTCATACTCTGCATCGGTAACTGTGATGCAACGTCAACCACACTCAATGGGTTCCTCTGCGACGAGAACACATGCACGGAGAATGAATGGGATATTATTTTCTCTGAAAGCCCTATGCGTAAGGAAATTGATCGGGCGTTGAACAACATTTTAGTCCACCCCTCAACCCAGATTCCACGACATAGGGATAGGAGGCTGAACAGCGATAGAGGCGATGTACCTGTATACGCAAACGGATATTGGCTCAACGATCGATCCAACAGGCTCACTTTGAATTCCATCGTCGGATTCATCAAAGAAAAGAACTATGGGTCAGAGGTGAGAATCCAGTTAAACGGTAAAGGTGAAGTTGTCATCAGCATCGAAAGCGGGAGACACTCGGAGACCATACTATTTCCCATCGGGTTTCCTGACGAGCCGCCAATCATCCGCCACTATGCCTCGGGATTATTGATGGGGGAGACAAGCAGCAACTGGCTCCATTTCCCGGGTGACATTCTTAGTTCATTCATTCGTTTTTATGAAACAGCTTAGACAATATGGAAGTATTACGATACCAGGCAGAACTGGGACTGCTTTCTAGAAAATTCCCAGTTAACGCATTCAGGTTCTTCAATACTGCGTCGGACACAGAATGCTACCTCAGGATCGGCGCGAAGACCAACAGCGGGAATGTGTATACGCTGCACATGGATCTCGGAGCTTTCCCGATGTCCCAGCCAAAGGTCTTCGTCACGAGGATGTTGAAGGATAAGAAAGGAGAAAACCTTGATCATCCCAGCGCCAGCATGCACACCCTTGGCAGTGAGAAAGGGTGGACCAGGATTTGTCATTACGGGCCGTCCTCGTGGACTCCGAATGTGTCTTTATACAAGGTCTATGTGAAATGTCGCCTCTGGCTTGAAATGTATGAGGCACATCTGCGGACCGGAAAACCTATCGATTACTATCTTAACCATCAGTGCTAACTTAAACACTAAACGATATGACCAACGAAGAGCTTAACAGGATGTCAGAGGATGTCCGCGAAGAAGGAATCAACCAGGGAAGTTCCATGAAGGATCTTGTTTTTGATCCGATTACCGGCGACTTCCGTCAGGTCCCCCGTGGAACCCACCACGGAGAAGGCGATGTCGTCACAGAGATGACGAACAAAGGATTTGCCGCTGAGGCGGTGACTCCCATTGTTTACCTCTGGGAAGATGAGCTACTGGAGGCGGCCGAGTTGCTTACTGAGAAAAAGCATATCCCGGCTTACGTGGAAGAAGTGGACAAAGAAGGTGTCTACCACATCCGTCTCAGGGCTCAAGCTTCGAATGTCACGATGTGCCATGAGTTGTCTGGGTTCTACACAAAGGAATCCGAGTTGATGACAAGCAGCGAGATGCGGGCATACCGATTCTGTGTCTTGATTACCGACGCAGGTCCGGAAGTATGGGGTCAACTGCAGCCATCTGGAGACAAGAACTGGGAGAAAGCCGATGTCTTTCTGATCCCTTCCGAGGAGAATCTCTTCTCGAGATCAAAGGGAATCCTTGAGGTCGGAATCCTCAAAAGAAAGCGCGTGATGATTGTAGGGCTCGGGAGTTTCGGATCTCAGATTGCCATTGAGCTGGCAAAGGCCGGTGTCGGCAGTTTTGCCTTGATGGATTTTGATCGTGTGGAACTCCATAACCTGTCCCGCCATACGGCGACGGTCCATGACCTTGGACGGCTGAAGACAAACGTCATCGAGGAGGCGATTCTCGGGAAGAATCCTTATGCCAAGGTGGACAAGTACCCAGTGAATATCAACGAGAACTTGCCACTCCTTTACGACGAGGTTGGGAAGGCAGATCTTATCATCTGTGCGACTGACAATAACTCCAGCCGTTTTAATCTCTCGAAGGCGCTTGTCGAGAAAGGAAAACCCGGCATCTTCGGCCGAGCGATCACGCGCGCAGAAGGTGGTGATGTCTTCAGATACAGACCCGGTGGACCGTGCTACTGCTGCCTTGTCGGTGAAGGTGATCTTCGGGAAGAGGAGATAACCGATGTCGCATCCGCAAGACGTGACGGCCGTATCGCGGCATACGTATCGCCGGAAGATGCGGATGCGATGGTGCAGGTAGGCCTTTCCTCCGACATTGAGCCCATCTGTAACATGATGGTCAAACTCTCTCTGGTAGAGCTCTCACGAGGAGAAGAATCCGGTATTTCCTCGTTGGAAGATGAATTCGTCTACGACTATTATATGTGGGCGAACAGGCGGGAGCGTCACTTCGCCAATTGGAAGGCTTTGCCTAATGCAGGTGGATATCCAACCATTCTCAGATGGTATGGGGCAAGGATTGAGAAAGAAGCTGATTGCCCGATTTGTTCTAACTCATACTGCCTCGATAAGGACGATGACAGCACGGTCGAAGGGCTTGAGAACATTGACATAGACTTGCAGTGATGCCTTACCGTTACAATGAAACAACAGGAGAATTCGAGGATATTCCTGAGATTGACAAAAGCCAGCATCGTCCTCAACCTCCTCGAACGACATCATCAGACAGTAGGCAAGAGTCATCTTCTGACAGCGATTCAGGCGGATCTTATACAAAGATCTTATCCTTCCTTCTCAGACTCCTTTTTTATGCTCTACTAGGAGCCATATTCTCGGGTATTATAGGATAATACAGTATGGATTATTCAAAATTTACTGATAAGACACGCAGCACAGTTTCCCGGGCATTCTCTATTGCCAAGGAGAGCCGTTATTCGGAGATCACGCCATTGGTCATGCTTTCCGCAACGATTGATGAGGGAGCGGACATGGTCTCCTTTATCCTTCAGCAGATGGACATCGATGCCGGCAGTTTCCGCTTATTGATAAACGGCGCTCTTCCTCTTCCGGGATTTGAAGAGCCCCGGGGGATTCCTATGTCACGGGACTTGGAGACCGTCTTTGGGAAAGCATTAACTCTAGCTGGCCACAGCGGTAGTTCGAATGTCGCCCTGGAGCACGTCTTCTGGGCAATGTCCGCAGTCCCGGGTGAGGTCAGGGAACTGATGAGACGCATTGGTATTACTGAGGAGAAGGTTGCAGATGCAGTGCGACTTTTCCGAGAAGGGAATATTGTGAGGCCGGAAACCGAGTCGGGAGATGTTCATGAACCTAAATCACTTAGAAAATATGCACGGAATCTGACTCTCTTAGCTGAAGACGGAAAACTAGAGCCTGTTATTGGTCGTGATGAAGAGACGCGTCGAATTCTTCAGATTCTTTCCAGGAAAACCAAGAACAACCCAGTCCTTGTCGGTCCTCCCGGTACAGGGAAAACAGCAGTCGTAGAAGGATTAGCCCACAGACTTGTCCGTGGGGATGTACCAAGAAATCTGGAAGGCCTAAAACTGTACGCACTTGATATATCCGCACTAATTGCCGGTGCAAGCCATCAGGGAGAATTCGAAGCCCGAATAAAGAAAGTAATCAAGGAGGTAAAAGAAGATCCCAAGATTATTCTTTTCATAGACGAAATCCACCTGCTAATAGGAGCAGGAAGGACAGGTGGGGCGATGGACGCAGCGAACATCCTGAAGCCAGAACTAGCCCGGGGAGAAATCAAAGTAATCGGTGCGACTACCACTGACGAGTATACCAAATACATCGAGAGTGATAAGGCGTTCGAGAGAAGATTCCAGAAGGTGGTGGTCAACGAGCCGGACGAAGAAGATGCCATCACAATCATGAGAGGAATCAAACAACGTTTCGAATCCTTCCATCGCATCAAGATACTTGATGAGGCCATCGTCTCCGCAGTAAAACTGTCTCATAGGTATATCCCGGAGCGTTTTCTCCCGGACAAAGCCATAGATTTGCTTGATGAAGCTGCCTCTAGAATGAGGATCGAACGGTCCTCTGTTCCAGTGGAGTTGGACGAGCTCTCACGGACAATCCGTTCTAAAGAGATGGAAAGGGAGTCGCTCCGTCAAGATGAACAGGAGCATGACCTGACAGAACTGGACAGGGAAATCGATAACCTCAGGGAGAAAGAAAATGCGTTGAATGCAAAGTGGCGTAATGAAAGAACTCTCTATGAGGAGGTTCAACGCCTTCGTGATGAGGTCGAACAACTGAAACGGAGTTCCGAACAAGCAGAGAACGAAGGCCATTACGAGGACGCTGTCATGTCTAAGGCCAGGATTCAGGCTGTAAACGAAAGAATCGCCGCCCTGCTGAATACAACAGAGACATCCCTCCTGAAGACATCCTTGGACGACGATGATATCCGTCAAGTTGTAACGGCTTGGACCGGCATACCAATCCAGAAGTTAAAACAGGACGAAGGCGAAAAACTTCTCAAACTTGATTCGGTGCTGTCTTCCTCTGTCATAGGCCAATCTGGAGCCGTTGCCGCAGTGTCAAAAGTGATACGGCGGAACAAGATGGGCTTTGGCGACGGGGCACGTCCCGTCGGCTCATTCCTGTTCCTGGGCACAACCGGTGTCGGGAAAACAGAATTGGCAAAAGTTCTGGCGGAGTACCTGTTCAATAGCAGGGAGATGATTGTTCGTATCGACATGAGCGAATACCAGCAGGAGTTTTCCGTGTCGCGTCTGTTCGGGGCGCCTCCTGGATATGTCGGGTATGATCAGGGAGGCCAACTTACTGAGGCCGTCCGGCGTAGGCCTTATTCTGTAGTTCTTCTCGATGAGATTGAGAAAGCTCATCCCAAGGTGTTCGAGACTCTTCTCCAAGTCTTGGACGATGGCCGAATGACCGATGGGCAGGGGAGAACAGTGGATTTCAAGAACACAATCATCATTATGACTTCCAACATGAAAATGGAGGACATCAATATGCGGATGTCCCCTGAGTTCTTGAACAGGATTGATGATACGGTCTATTTCAATGAATTGAGCATGGAAGACATTAAAAGGATATGTGTCCTTCAGCTGTCGAGACTTCGGGAGAAACTTATGTCCAACGGGCTTAAGCTGACTTTCACGGACGCTGCGGTGGATCTACTGGCGTCACTCAGTTATGAGCCTCGATTTGGCGCCCGACCTGTCAAACGCACCATCAATGACCTCATCGTGAACGGGCTTACAACAAGTCTGCTAAACCAGGAACTTGATCGGGCTCGGGAGATAATAGTTTCTTCTGACGGAAACGATTTCGTGTTCGTGAACAAGTGACGGAACTAGCAGTAATGCTTGACGGTTCTGAACAAGTCAGGGACAATGAAAATGATGCTTGTAACGGCCAGTATAGTACCCCAATCAGCAAGAGAAAGAGCTGCAACTTCGAAGAAATCTCCCGCGAGATTCACGATCGCTATCTGGCCAAGTAGAATAACGGCAGCGATAAAGATGAATCCCTTGCTGAACGATTCTCCAATTCTTATCCTGCCCCGCAAAGCGTCGACAAGATCCGAGAAAAGGCTGCGATTCGTATTGTAATAGCGGGTATTGAAAAGGTTCCAGAACTGCATCATGACGAAGGTTGAGAAGAAGACTCCGGATTCATAATGGCTCATATGAGCCTTGCTCCTTGTCATATCAAAGAATCCGATGAAGTATTCCTTGATCTCACCTATCGACAACAACTCTGAAACGGAAGCGATGTCGGAATGCCAGAGGAGCTGCCATAATCCTGCAAGGAAAATGAAGAAAGCAGATCCGACAAAGAGAATATGCCGTAGCATCTTCCGGCTGATGATATGACTGCCAGGGTTCCTCGGTTTCTCAGTCATGACCTTCGGATCGGGAGGCAACGAGGAAAGAGCCATCGCAGCGAAGGTGTCCATGATAAGGTTCACCCAAAGCATCTGCGTCACGTTTAGAGGCGAATCGATTCCGGTAAAAGCTCCAACGAGCACCACGAGACAAGCGCAGATGTTGATGATCATCTGGAAGATGATGAAACGGCGGATATTCATGTACAACGAGCGCCCCCAAAGAATGGCCTTGTTAATACTCGTAAATGAATTGTCCAGTATGGTAATGTCACTTACTTCCTTTGCTCGTGCCGTGCCGTCACCCATCGAAAGGCCAACTTGAGCCTTTCTCAGCGCCAACGCATCGTTGGTACCGTCGCCAGTGACAGCGACCACCTCACCCCGCTGCTGGAGAAGAGACACCAGACGCGCCTTGTCTTCAGGACGAGCCCTTGAAAGAATGCGCAGATCAGGAATTATTCTCAGAGCTTCTTCATCAGTCATTTCAGCAAATTCAGCTCCGGTCAAACAACGGAACGTGCCATCTCCGGCAAGTTCAAGTTGTCTGCCGATCTCCTGTGCTGTCGCAGCCACGTCACCGGTAACCATCACAACTCTTACACCGGCTTCGCGGCATGTTAAAACAGCTTCCCGGACTCCTTCCCTGACAGGATCTGCAATCCCCACTATACCCATCATGACGGGAACAGTCGAGCCATCCGCCAGAGATGCAAAGGCGAGTGTCCGCATCGCCTTGGACTGATAATCAAGAAGCTCTTTCTCAAATGATTCCCTTCCGGGGAATGATGCGCCACACATGTCGAGAATAATCTCAGGAGCGCCCTTAATAAACTTCACGACCTTACCTTCTGCCAAGTTACGAGCAGTCGTGGTCATATACTTTGTTTGGGTGCTGAAAGGCTCTGATGAGATGACCTCCCATTCGCTGCGGATTTGTGAATACTCTGCAGAGTACTTTGACCTGATCCAGGAAAGCAGCGCCACCTCAGTAGGGTTTCCAATACCAATAATCGTTCCGTCATTTTTCTCCGTGAGCTCAGCAGTCGAATTGATGGATATGCCATCAATCAAATCCTGTTCACCGCATACAAAATGGGAACCGACCACTGTCATCTTATTCTGGGTAAGCGTACCCGTCTTATCAGTACAGATGACCGTAGCCGCCCCCATAGTCTCGCAAGCATGGAGCCTCCGGACGAGATTATTCTCTTTGAGCATCTTTCTCATGCTGAGGGCAAGGCTGACAGTAACGCTCATAGGGAGCCCTTCCGGTACAGCCACAACAATCAGCGTGACGGCTATCATGATGGAATTCAGAAGATACTCAACAAAGAAAAGGGGAGTGTGAAGGTCGTTGTCTATTGCGAACAGATAATAGATTATCCTCCCGACTACAATAAGCCCGGCGATTATGTAACTGGCTCGGGTAAGGATGGTTCCGAGTTGCCCCAGCTGCTTGTTGAGAGGGGTCTCCACCTCTGTTTCTTCCTGGATTCTTTTTTCTCCTTTTCCTTCTTCCGTGTCTGCTCCGACAGCTGTCACCTTGTAATAACACGACCCTTCAAGAACGATGGAACCCCTGAGAAGGAAATCGGAATCATAAGCCTCGTCCCCTCTGGATCCAGTCTCACCCTCTGCAGACTTGTGAGTGTATGGTTCACCGGTGTAGGCGGACTCATCGATGCGGACCATGTCGCCTGCTACTAGCCTGCCGTCCGCAGGCACATCGTCTCCACCTTCTAGCCGAACAAGATCCCCGACCACAACATCGCATTTCTTTATGGAAAGCAACCGTGGCTTTGCGCCTTCCTTTAGCCTGCGAACTACCTTGACATGCTCTTCGTCCCGCACTTTCTTTCGCACATCAAACTCGCGGTTCGCCTTTACTTCGAAAATGAATCCTATCCCAGTAGACAGCAGGATAGCCAGGAGTATGCCGATCGGTTCAAAAAGAAGTCTTGTCTCATGTGTCTGGGATATCTCATATGCGGTGACTAAACAGGACAAAAACAAAATCACACATAAGATGACAATGAGAGGATCCTTAAACTTCTCAAAGTATAGCGATAATAAAGATTGACGTTTCGGCTCTGGGATACGATTCTGCCCGACACCCTGCTGAACGGCAGGGCTGTCGGATGAAAGACAGTATTTATCCCAAATCTTATAATCGTTGGCCATATAGCCCTTTCTTTGTCAAGACATGCAAAGTAAAGGGTTTCTTTTCAGAAAATATGGAATAATCCAACCGATTGGATTCTAACGGAGGGACTTCCAGAAGCTTGAATCGATAAGCGGAACGGTGACTCCTCCTTCATCGATCTGAAACATCGAGAGCCCTATCCCGATGCGGTATGAGTTGCTCTCTTTATCAAATGACACAAAGTATATGTCTTTGTTGGAAAGATCCCTCACGGAACCAAAACCTTTATTCAAATATGTCTTCAGAGAACTCCGATGGGAAAGGATACTGATAATGTATGACAGGAAATTGGCTTTCTGCTCATCTTTAGTAGAGACATTCTGGTAGATACGGATCGTATCGTAGATGATTCCCCTCCAGGATTCTTCCCCGGACAACAAATCCGTCGCAAAAGCATCGATATCGAAAACACCATTCACCACATATTGCGCGGTATCAATAGTCTCTAAGAAGCTAATCGCTGCATTGAACTGATCCTGACTGATACCGTTCCTTCCATGCTTGAGAAGAAGCAAATACAAGGTCCTCGCTTGAGGTGATGACTCAAATGATATGCGTTTGCTTCCTAAACTAGGGAGCGTGAAATTAAACTCTCCGTCAAGAAGTATCTCGCTGTCGAGTTTGGACTCAGAACTGAAATAATCAAACAGTAATCGATAATAACCCTCGTACGGGAGCAGGTATGTGTTCTCACCAAATAGAGATACGAAAGACAGTATCCTGTGCTTGACGTCAGCTGAGATATCCAGGCAGAAGAAGTCAACCATATTCCTCATCGAATTCTCATCATCAAGTACCACGCTGCCACGGATCTTTACGAGGAGAAATGCATCAAAGGGAAAGAAATCATGAGTGAGACCAAACCTGGAACTGACAACCTTGAAGAATGTTCCTGAATCAAAAGACTCAAGAGAATCCTTCAAGCCATCGACCTTGAGCATATCACCGGCGGGCATCAGGAAACTCATTGATTTCTGAAGGAGGCCGAATTTTTCCGCAGAGCCTTCTCTGGACAGTCCAAGATCTCCCAGTATATTGGGGATGTAGAACAGATTTAAGCCAATGTCACCGAATGCCTTGGATATTAAAAGGTTGTCATACTTGTCATCAAGAACCTTGTGCGCCTCTTCGGAGGAATGCTTCTCCAAATAGACAATCTGCTTTTCAGGAATCTCAATATCCAGGTCGGGAATAGACAGAATCGTGGCCCAATCTCGTGACTCTGGAAGGCATGACATGGTCACCGCCGCGAAAAGCAGATTCTCTTCGAAGTCAATGTCGCTGTCAACCCTCATTATCGAGTTTAGGATTTCCATCACGGCATCAACCTTCGGGCTTTCCATCTGCCGGACTACAGCAACGGCATCGGATAAAGGGGTATAATGAACGAGATCGAGCTCTTCCTGGGAAAGACCGAGTTTTTCCTGAAGATTATCAAGGACTGAGATTTCCTTGCTATGGATCTTATTGTCGGCCTTAACCACCTCAATTGCAATCTTCAGAACAGATCGCTTCTGGAGTGGGGAACAGGATGCGAGTATCGATAGATCCCGGCTCATCTTTTCCTTACTATTCAGTCTTTGAATTATTCTCCTTCATCCTCTTTGCTTTCTCTCTATCGTCCTTAAGCTCCTTCACCATGACAGGGATGATGAAAATAGCAATAGCACAAAGGAAAGCGCCAACAATCGCAGGTATCTGGAAGAAGGGAACAGCTGTGCAGAGTGCAAGAAGGATAATCTCCAGCGCAACAATACCAAGGCACACTGAAATCATAGTTTTGTCAAACTTAATCTCTTTATCGACATCTCCCAATTTATTGTCAACCTTGTCGATCAGGAATCTTGTTGCTCTATACATGCTCATTATCGGGTAGTTTTAATATGGCAAATTTAATCATTTATGCTTAGAAGGTGAACTATCGGAAAAAGCAATTCACCACATGGATCCAGTTTGCTATCTGATTCTCTTTCGAATCTTTCCGTTAATCTCTTCAACAAAACCTTTCTTCTTTGCATACTCGATCCCATCTAGCATGGCATAGTTAACATTATCACCAACTCGGCTAAAGCCGAATAGCTTAGCCATTTCTTTTACAAGGCTATCTATGGGGAGAGCGCCTTGTTCCTCCAAGATCAGCATAGCGGCATTGAAGGTTTCGCGTGTCGGAATATCAGATGCGTCCCTCTCACTCGAACTCCGCACATAAGGGTACTCATCAGGATTCTGACTGTCTGCCCAATAAGTCACAAACGAATCAGTCGTTGTCTTCAAATGCATAATGCGGAGAAGACTATCCATATAGTTGGCCACCCTTGTCCCCATTCTTGCTATGTCACATGCTCTAAGCACCCTCTTACATAACAGATTACTACTAATGGGAGCCTCTTTCTGTACAACGGTTCGGATGTATTCCATAACCGTCGATCGACGCGAGCCATTGATAAAATCCTCAGCAGGAATATACAACTGTCTAAGCTCACAGACTTCATAAGGAATAACAATCCCCGACGATTCATCAAGGGCCTCGATTCCTTCCGCGTCTTGATTCCCACCGTCGTCACTGAACAAATCTGAACTGCTAACTTGTGGCTCTGGCCCTGTTGACGCGCCTGAATACAAACGAATAGGGGATTCCTCTATTTCTTCAAGCGTTCCATCAAGGGCTTTATTGATCCTTTCAACAATGGCTGCCATGACAGCGTCTTTATCTGTCCACCAATCCATGGACCATAGACGCATAACCTTCCACCCAAGTTTCCGGAGAATACCAATCTGAACAATCTCTCGATCTCTTGCCGACTTGGATGCAGAGTAATTATAGCCATCACATAAGATGCCTAAAATATAATCGGCTTTGTTGTCTGGATTGACGATGCCAATATCTATCCGGTATCCTGAACAACCGACATTCGTCCGTGCGTCAAATCCTCGTTTGCGGATTGCCTCTGCAACCGCCTCAACAAATCCATCATAACCTACAGCGGAGGCGACACTGTTATAGTGAAGTGCCGTGCGTCCCTTCTCTGCATATTCCAGAAATGACTTGAGCCCAGCAACACCTTCCGCACTTGATCGTTTAAGATCTATCTGATCAGAAGTTAGCGTAGAGAATACCTTCATCTCATAGCGAGCTCGAGAGACGGCTACATTAAGACGCCGCCAACCTCCTTCTCTATTAAGAGGGCCGAAATTCAAAGCAATCTTACCATCCTTATCCTGTCCATATCCGACAGAGAAAAGAATAACGTCCCTTTCATCTCCCTGAACATTCTCCAGGTTCTTTACAAAGATCGGCTCTTCTGACGACATCGCGACCTTCTCCAAATCCGGTCTTTCTGTAAACAAGTCGGTGAGTAAGTCTTCAATAAGAGATTGTTGGTTAGTGTTGAAAGTGACTACACCGATACTCCGTTTGGACAGCATAGGGTCTTCAAGTCTCTTACGAATCTCTTTGACAATTGCTTCTGCTTCAGCCTTATTCTGGCGGCTTCCGCCGCGATCATAAACTCCATTAACGTGCTGGTACTGGAGCTTGGTTTTGATGTCATCGGGAGAAGGGAAAGTCAGCAGTTTGTTGTCATAATACTTACAGTTGCTAAATGCGATCAAACTCTCATGCTTGCTACGATAATGCCATCTAAGGTATTTGGAAGGGAAGGACAGTGCGAGACAATCGTCAAGAATGCTCTCCAGATCCTCCATGTTCGGATTATCCTCATCAAAAGTATTAGTTGAGAAGAAACTAGTAGGAGGCATCTGCTTTGGATCGCCGACAACAATGATGCTCTTACCTCTGGCAATTGCGCCAACGGCTTCGCAAGTAGGCATCTGAGAGGCTTCATCAAATATGACAAGATCAAACTTTGGCGCATTGGCATCAATGTACTGTGCCACTGAGATAGGACTCATCAGCATGCAAGGACACATTCTCGGCAACAAGTCTGGAATCATATCGAAGAACTTACGCAGTGAGATGCCTCTGCACCCGTTCCGTATATTCCTCTGAAGTATCCCAACTTCTGAATTCTGGGAAGCTTCTTTCTGTAATGCAGGGAGGTTAGAGGCAAGACGGGCGAAAAGCTCTTCACGTGTCAGGGTCTCGAAATCCTTGCATAGGCCGCGGAATCTGGCAATCTTTTCTTCGAAGATCGTCCCGTGGAAAAGATTCAATCCCTGGTCCTGTGAGAGAATGAATTCTGCATAAGCCTTATAAAGACCCTTATGGAAGGAATCGAACAGATTGTCGAGTTCAATAGAGCCATTCTCTACCTGGTCCACAACAGTTCCAAAACCTATCCCATTTACCGCCTCGCGTTTTTGATTATACATCACCCAACTTCGAAGCATATCACGTCCTTGGAGCCATCGCTGACATTGTTTGGCAATGGAACAGGCCCAGTCTTCATCAAGTTTGACAAAGACGGCGCATAACTGTTCTTCGATCTGCTTCTTCTCCTCCTTCACCCTTGAGAAGAAAGAAGTATACTCCGTCTGAAGTCCTTTCGACAAGGCGTCAGCCAGCTTCTCCCTGATTGATTGATTCAGTCTCTTATCGATGGAGACTCGCTCAATGGCCTTATTGATTGTCCTAACCTGGTCAACCAGTGTGTCAAGCCTGTCCCAGTTTTCATTACACCCACGGATGATTGATGGGACTCTCCCCATGGATACGCTGTCGACAGCTCCTTTCTCTTTCTTATATTCGGCGATGGACTTAAGAAGGGGGATGACCGATTCCTTTGTCGGTTTGTTTCCGGAAGTGGAATACGTTTGTAGCTTCTTTAGAAACGTATTGACAGCGAAAAAGCGAGACAAGAAACCTTTTGCCAATGCTGTTCTCCACTCTGTATCTAAGGCAGCCGCATCGACATCCAGAAGGCTGTCATCGTATTTGTCTAGAATTCTATCCTTTATCTCGTCGCGTGATCTTCCGTGTTTGCATGCCTCCTCGATAGCCTGCAGGGCTTCATTTTCACCAACCTCTAATACAGGGATGACGGATTTGTCCAGAGAGCCCAGAAGGGTAATGATCTCAAACAGCGATTCATAAGTCTCTTTAGAAGTGTCTCCTAAAGAATCGCCCAGAAGACAGAGCTTTTGACTTGATGCTTCCTTAACAAGCCAATTACAGTCTTCGTATAATTGTGAGAGCTTGTCGAAGGCGGCAATGGTGTCAGGATTATAGTCGGTTGTCTTGATACCCTGGAGACAACTGTCGGCAGGGTTGCCTATCACAGAACATGCGGCGCGATACTCAGAAAGGGCAATTTCTGCGTTGGAAACATGCTTTGCCTTCAATTTCCCTACGTCCTGAACCGATAGCACAACCGCAGGGCAGATGTCGTTAATGGCACTGTATCGTGAAATACAGTCATAAAGCGAGACTCCCAGAGGGTACTTCTTATGGATGGACTGGACGTGCGCATTCATTTCGGCGCGGACAGTGTTGATTTGTTCCGCTTCTGAAGAATACTCCTCGCTCGACTTCTTCTTGGCTACCTCGGATGTCTTCTTAAGTTGCTCAAGGACATTCGACTTTTTTGCCTTGTTGGAATGAAGCTCCAGACAGAAGGGTCCAAGCCCGATGGACTCCAAACGATTCTGAACGACCTCCAAAGCAGCCATCTTTTCAGCTACGAACAACACACGTTTCCCCCTATACAGAGCGTTCGCAATGATATTGGTGATCGTCTGAGATTTACCTGTTCCAGGAGGGCCATGAAGAATGAAACTCTTCCCGCTGAGCGCAGCGTCAATTGCCTCAAGCTGCGATGAATCTGCACTGATAGGCAGTTCAATGTCGCCAGCCGCGAATCTGTCGTCAAGATTCCCCTCGATCTCAAGCTCCTGATTAACGCTGCTGTCTACAACGCCTGACATGAGGCTCGCGACAATTTTGTTCATCCGGAGGATATCCGTATTGTTGTGGATATCATTCCACATTATGAACTTGTTGAAAGAGAAATTGCCAATTATGGCTTGCTCAACGACATCCCAGCCTTTCTGAGCCATAATCTTACGGCGGATCGTATTGAATATGAGCGGAACGTCCACGCCGCTTTCATCAGTAGGGAGAGGATCCAGGCCGCCAATGGTAATATCAAATGCCTGACGCAGAAGCTCCAGCAACGTAATATTCAACATCGTTTCCTCATCCCGGCTGCGAATGATATAACCGCTGGCAGCAGATTTTCTGACTATCTCTATAGGGAGTAGCAAGATAGGAGCATAGCGAGGTTTTGTACTCGAAGGGGTCTCGAACCACTTTAGCAAGCCGAGAGCCAAATACAGAGTATTTGCTCCGTTTTCCTCCATTGCAGTTCTGGAGGAACGATACAGATGAGTAAGGGCTCGTTTTACCTTCTCTTCATCAAGGTAGGTGCGTATCCTATACTGAGAGAGCTCCATCTTGACAAGATCATAGATGGGGTCCGTTGCATTTACCGCCTTATAAATCCCCGCACTAATCTGGACGTTATCCCAGTCAGAAGGTTTCGCCAAAACCTGGAAATCATGATTTGCGGCCAGGGCGTCCTCTAACTCGTTAACATGAACCGAGATGATGGGGATCGTGTCTCTCGTTAAACGGGTATTAAGCAGATTATTCCTCAGGCTGAGATCAAGTAACTTCCTTTCCCAGATAGTCTTTTTATCGACTTCAGCTTTTTTATCAATGATTATGTCAGTAGCATTAAGGTCCTCAGGGGCCTCATACTTTCTTTCAGTTTTTTTGTCCTCAATCAGCGTCCATCCTCCAGAACCGGCGACACGCATTGGAAGTGGACGAATCTGGCCGATTCTTGCACGATAAATATCCAGGAAAAGGACGAAGTCCCCGGAATCAAGCTTGCGACTGGCAGCCAGACATGCGTCATCAAAGGAAGCGGAACTGGCGGAATTCATGCATGTGGTTTCAACGACTAGCATCTCATTGATGCCATCCGCGATCCTCTTAGTGAGTAACGAAGGGTCATCATTGACACTGTCGGCAAAAGAATCCATGATTAGCCAGCAACCTGCAAAAGCATGTCCCTTTGTAATAACAACGATAGGATGGAGTCCCATCGCTTCCAGGCAACTGACATAAAGCATTGACATGTCAATGCAATTACCAAGCTTGCCGCCTAATACTTCATCTACAAGACGGATTCTTTGTCCCGAGGTTTCAAAACTGGCCGGAACGGAACCATAAGTAATCTCTTCTGAAGATATGGCATTGAATAAGGCAGCCATCTGCTGCTTTACCCTGTTCGGATCACGTGTCTGATACTCATCGAGTGAAGGGCTGCCTGTCCATTCGCCAAGAAGAGCAGAAGCTTTCTTAATGATTCGGCTGATCTCGGGGTGGTTAGGAGTCGAGAAGGCAGCAAGCATCTCAGGGAAGACATTCACTCCGCACCATTCATTGAACGTCAAAACAGATATGTCATAAGACTGTTCAAATTGAAGAGTATCTCCGGAATAGATTCCCAGCTTAAAAGAACCTAAAACTCTTTCAGTCAGGTTCGAAAGGAAAGCCGTCGAGAAGGAAATCGGTATTGCACTGAGAGTTTCTTCACAGCCAGGGTCGATGCGCTCGATGTGAGTGTTGTACTCCAACGCGAACGCGGGCTCAAACAAGATTTGTACGGCCAAGTCAGTTACAGGGACATCGGAATCATTGAGGATTTTGATTTCCCTGATGACTGGAGCATGATTCTGCTGCATGGCAAAATTCACCACCGATGTGTAGACGAGGTTAACCTTCAAAGCCATAACTTCTTGCTATAAATAAGGGGATAGACTTCTAAAACACGTAAAGTTAAAACAAATACTTGTTTAATTCAACTTGACAACCAGAAAACCAGGATGCACAGAAGAAGATATCATACCAGAATAAATAACATAACATTACAGTGCGCAATCTTCGTTTCACATCCATTCGAAGTTCTCCTTCCCGGCGCCTATCTCGAAATGGCACTTAACGATGCCGAGATCGATCTTGCTGTAGCCAACCATCGAGAAGAGCGGCCTTGCCATGACCTTCGGGACTCTGCTGTAGTCCTTGAATCCCAAATATTCAATATAGAACTTCTGCTGGTTGACGGCCGTCGGCGCCAGCAGCGCCGCCTCAACGCCCCGGTTGAACCACTTCGGAGTAAGGTCACTTGCGTTGCTGATCTCCCTTGCGGGCTTGGACTTGTGGGCTTTGCCCTGACTCTGTCCATAGCCCAACGAAATGAAGCATCCTATCTTCTCATCATCCGCCAGTTCAGACGTTCCGGGAATCTTACTGTAACTCAATCCCACCCAGCAGGTGTTCAGCCCGAGAGTCTGGGCAAGCAGGACGAGCTGCTCTCCGTAATAGCCAATCTTCTCATCCAGGTCGTCACCTTTCTTGCCGGCCATGACAAAGTAGTTCCTTACATTGGTGAACGCACCGTAGGAGAAAACTCCGCTGGTTGACTTGAAACCGCCGAACGCTTTGGCCTCGTCCGTCACGAGCTGGACGTGCAGGCCTGCTTCCTTATTGATCTCCCATACCTTGTTCCGGAGGGTCGCGAGGACTTCCTCCGGGATGGGCTCGTCCGTGTATTTCCGGACGGAGTGCCGTGCTTCGATCGCTTCGAGCAGTGTCATATCGTGATTTGTTTTATTCCTGGATGGATTGGTTGCCGGAGGAAGGGGAGGGGCGGCGGTTCAGCTCGACGCCGTTGCGCTTCAGCACGCGGAAAACGGTCGTGCGGCTCTTGTACCCGCTGACCTTCCAGATATCGTCCACGGCATGGCCGGACTTGTACATGTTCACGATCATCTTCTCCCGGTCCATCTTCAGGGCCGACTTGGTCCTCTCCTTACGCTCGCTCTTCAGGTTCCTGACGATCCGGCCCTCACTCCGGCGGACCTTCGTGGACTCCTCTGATATGCGGCTGATCGTGTCGATGACACTGCCTGCCGTCGTATCGGGGAACAGCTCGTCCCTCGTGTCAATCCTGTCATGTATCGAGACGATTCGGATCCTGTAGGCCCGGCACAGGTCCAGGAAGGCGCCGAGCTCGCGGATGCCGCGCACGACGTTGCTCAGACTTGTGACGACGATCTCGTCGTTCTTCTTCAGGAGGGTTAGGAGTCTGCGCCACTGGGGACGCAGCCTCTCCTGGATCCCTTCCTCCACGACGATCTCGTCGCATCCGAATTCCTTCATCCATGCGATGTCCTCCTCACGAGCCTTGTAGCCCTTCGCGAGGAACAGGTAACCTGTCTTTGCCATAATCTGCGGGGTAACGTTCCGTCAAAATTACAAAGAATCTCGGACAATTCAAATGGTACTTGAAAGATTGGCTGATTCATGTCTATGACATGACCTGAATCATCCTGACTGGACCTGGCCAAAACCCGCCGGAAAAGGCGTAAAATCTTTTCAAAAAATGCCGTCCCGACTATTGCAAATTGCCGGGAAAAACATATCTTTGCGGTTAGATAACTAATTGATTATCAGTTGTTTAGTATTATAAACTTGTATCGTACCGTACTAAACCGGTTCTTTTCCCGGAGGAGAGGAGAGCGAGGTTTTCCAAACTTCCTTTTGCCTTTCTCTTCCCTCCTTTTCATCCTGGGATCCGGCCGGTCCGGCGGACGAAGCCAAATACCATTTTATGAAACCTCCGAAGATTGAAGTCGCGGATCCTTTCAGAAAGGAGATCGACAGTTTCCACGCCCTCGCGCCGCTGCTGTTGCCGGAACTGGTGAACACCGAGCGCCTGAGGGGCATCGACGAGTACGAGGACTACGTCATGCTGACCTACTCCCTGGCAAAACCCCTCGGCATCACGAAGATGATGGACGACATGGAGGACCTCATGGGGCTCAACATCCTCTACTACCTCCGTCCGTTCACAGGTACGGCCTGCGACGGGTTCCAGTGCTGCGCCTACGCCACGCCGACCTGCGGCCAGATGTACAAGTTCAACGCGCAGACCCGTAAGGACGGGTATGTCCACACGCTGTACGTGTACATCTTCACCTCGCTGGAGATCATGCTCGAATGCCTCAAGGACGACCTGCTCGCCCACGAGGGGAAGGGCGTCTTCCAGACGAAGATGACCTATCCCCGCCTCATCGCGGACTTCATGTAGTGCCGCCCATGAACGAACGGCTTTACCGCAGCCTGGTGGCGACAGTCAACCAGTACGCCTTCTGGATCAAGGTCCGCGACGCGGACGCCTTCCAGGAGGGACCGGCCCTGTCCGGGGACGGAGGCGCGACCGTACCCGTCCGCTGCCTGAAGCTCTACGCAGCGTACCAGTACGGCAAATTCCCCGCAGGACACGAATGG
>JAEEGI010007162.1_pt1 | contig 25012 bp, 23 predicted proteins | sample 8958751 | NCBI WGS metagenome assembly JAEEGI01 (sample SAMN16246545, study PRJNA631951) | gut metagenome | biome: gut microbiome; feature: rumen; material: KS-attached | host: Bos | place: Iran: Karaj | collected 2018-10
CGCAGAGATATCGAGATTGTGAAACGCCGCGCTCCCTTGCCAGTCTCTCCAGCCTGCGCTTTAGCTTCGGCGGCAGGCGGAGTGTGAATTTAATGGTTTCTTGTTTCAAAATGCTTTCCTCCTGATTGATTTGTGGGCGGGGTATTCAGGGTCCTCCCTGGGTCAAATGGATTGTGACGGCACAATCCGATGCTCGCTACCCTTATGGACAGGAGCGGGAAGCTCCTATCCAATGGGCAGTTAAATCGAAGCCGTAGATGAAAAAGCGGTGTCACTTTTGCAAGAGAGGAATCGCTGCAAAGTGTATGCGATTCCTCTCCCGGCTCCGATTCTGGCTGAAGGTGACGATCATGACGAAAATGACGACGGTTTCTCGGCAGAGATTCCATCGTCACGATCGTCATTTGCGTCATACTGTTTGCAGTGCCACAGAATGATTAGGCGGCTCTGCGGCGTCCGTCTGGTACGAAAGCGGATACCCCTCGGCTCCAGAAAATCATAGTAGTACCGCCTGATACAGCGGACTACTCCTTTGGGCGTTACTTCCGTTTCGGAGAGTGCGGACAGCAGCTCTGTTGCGTTGCCGACCCATTCGCTTCGGTTTTCCATGAAGGAAACCAGATGGTGCAGAAACGGTGGATATGCTTCCTCCTGCTGCGCCTCCTGCACATCAACCTCTCCGATGTAATCCCAGACACAGTCATGAAAGCGGAGGACAAGGTCCTGATCCTCAATGTCTCTTCCTGTGACCAGGAGCTTTGCGGTTTCCTCGGCCCGATTGGTGCGCTTCATCAGAAGGCAGGTGTCCAAGGCACCCATGAGGCCGGTAGAGCCGCTGAGCTCATTGAACGGATCGCTGCTGTCTTTGAGCTTTCGCAGATGGTGGACAAGGACAATGGCGATGCTGCGCTGATCCGCGATGCGCTTGAGCGCGGAAATGTCCTCGTAATCGGCGGCGTACATATTGCTGTCAGTGGAGTTGGCTTTTCGCACCTTCTGCAGCGTGTCGATGACGACCAGCTTCGTTTTCGGGTATTTGCTCAGATGCTGTTCGATCTGTTCCTCCAGACCGCAATGCAGCTTTTCCGAGATGACGCCAAGGCGCAGTTCGGGTACCGACTCCTCGTTCAGCCGGTACATCCTTCGCTGGATGCGAGCGTAGGTATCTTCCAGACAGAGATACAGCACATCGCATTGCTGCGTTTTGCGCTCCCAGATGGGAAGTCCCTGTGAGACGCGCATACAGAGCCAGAGCATCAGCCAGCTTTTGCCGCATTTGCTTGGACCGGCCAGTACGCAGAGGCCGTAGGGGATGAGACCGTCCACAATGAAGGACGGCGGCGGAAGCGGCTGCGATGCCAGTTCTTCCGCATCAATGGTTTGTAATTCTTTCAGTTTCATTTTTCATTTCTCCTCATTTTTATAATCGTTGGTTTTCTCTTCTGCGGTCGTGTTTGCTATGTCATTGTGGTCACCTCCTTTGCCCTCCACACCGCAAAAAGTGGGGGCAGTTATCAAATATTGCGAAAGCCCGAAATCAGATCCTGTATCAGGACCCAATTCCGGGCTTGTGCTTGTACGCAGGAGCGGTGTACGCTCTTGCGCTCTATATATGTTATGTGTAGATTTCGTAAAAAAGGTAAGAATCGCGAGAACGCAAAAACCGATCAGCGAGAAAGAATATTGTTGAATTTGCGAGCTGTTGTTTATGTGCTATTTGTCCCCGACGCCCCACACATAAGGGAAATCACTGAGCGGCAGCTTGCTGGGCTGCCTCACGGGAATCTCACCCCTCCGTCGTTCTGACCGAGCCGCCCCCATTGCGATGTCTGTGGCTGGGCGGGAGTACCATTGTCCTCTTGGCTGTCATGGCTGTGCAGGAAGCAATCTCTGCATTCGGCCCGGCATGGATCGCTCGATCTTTTCAGACGTCGTGGCGAGCGGCAGGCGCAGTAGCTCATACCAAGATTGAAGTCTCAGTGAATGCATATGCGGTTGAAAAGGTGCAGGAGGTCTGTGCCTCGCACCTCTCTACCGCACGTTTTTTCGCCAAAAACGACACGCTTTTTTAATTGTTCATAAAAGCTTTACAATTTGCGCATGGCTGTTGAGCTCTTCCGTTCTGCGGATAAGGGTTGTGTTTAAAATGCGACTGGCAGAGAAGATGGTTTGTTTACCAGCTCCTCTGCCATTTAGCGCGAAGGGGAGAATCAAGACAATACGCAAACAAAAAGCGCAGCAAGAACCACGACAATCGCGATTCTTGCTGCGCTATTTTGATAGTTTGTCTTTGGATCAAACGAAAATCAAAAGATACCTTTTCTTCGCTCTCATGTGATTCGACCTCCTTTGATTTCATTGTAGAACAAAGCTTTGGAGAAATCGAATGTGCCGACGAAAAAGTTTGGAATATGTGCGCCGACCGCCGGAATCATTGATGTTTTATCAAGTACGTTATGAACACTCGCACCAAGAGGCCCGGGCCCCTTTGCGGGGCCCGGGCCTCTTGGTGTCGATGGTGCCAATCTCGCGCCGGTCGGCCGCAGGCCGGTTCCGGCGACGGCGGCGCAGCCGCCCAATCCCCGCAGGGGATTCGAGTCCGGCCAACACGTCAGAAGAACTCAGCTCCGTTTCGTTTCCGCGGTTTGCGTAAGAGCCGCGGAAACTGCACATCCGCTGAATCCTTCTTCCTTTCCAAACCGGAGGACTCACGGGGGTCCTCCGATTTGGTCTGTGGGGAGAAAATGACAGATACGTTATGAACAATCGCACCATACGGCAAAGAGCCCGCCTTTTGGCGGGCTCTTTGCCGTATTACAGCATAATTGTTTGAAGTTCCCGGTCGAGTACAATGACGGGCGGTCCGCTCTCCGGCCAGGCACGGAGGCTCCGGGAAAACATCTGTTGGAGCTGTTCCCCGTTTCCCGCCGGAAACGGCAGATGATACACGACGATCGTCTCCGCCGGCAGCGTGCCGTGAAAGAAACGCCTGCGCTGAAGATCGCTGAAGAACAGGGGGTTGACAAAGGCGGCCCGCAGCGGCTCTTCCCCAAGAAAAGAAAACGTCTCCCGGGTATAGTCTGCATCCGATGTAAACAAGAGCCTTTTTCCCCCGCAGGCGATCAGATAGCAAAAGTGCAGGACGTAGTGGTACTTCTCGTCCAGGTGCAGGGTCCGGAACGCAGAAACCTGCACCTCGTCCGAGAGAGTAAAAACGGTTTTCACGATCTGGCCGGACAAAACAGAACAAGGAGTTCCGGTCTCTCTCACAAAATCAAAAAAGCCCTGCCGCTCCAATCGCTCCGACACGGGGAGCATCAGCCCCTTCACCGTGTGACGACGGAGAAAAGTCCGGGTCATGTCCTCGGAGAAATGGTCCTCGTGCAGGTGCGTAAACAGCACGTAATCCACTTCGTCAAAAGGCGGGAGATCGGACATGAGCCTTTCCCTCGTCTCCGGCGACGGCCCGCAGCCGGAAGTATCTGCAAAGAGCGCGTCAATCAGAATGGACGTATTCCGGACCCGCAGCAGAACGCCGGCGTTTGCCGCAAGGGTGACCTGTATCGGCGGCTCCATAGGCTTTCAGGCTCCTCTCTCTCCGTTCTGTGTTCCGCGCATCTCCCACTTTCCTTCAGGCCTTCACATACACGGTCAGTCCGGCGATCACGATCATGATCTGATCCCCTTCCCCGAACTCATCCCGGTGGATTCCGTTGAGCATCATGCCGCCCTGCACGACCTCCACGTCCACATTGTCGGTGATCAGCAGCTTCTTCAGCGGCTCCGGGTCAATACTGTCCGGATTCGGCGCGCCGATCTTCATGCTGACGCGGATCTCAGACCGCAGATCCTTGACCCCCAGCGTCTCCACCAGGCCGCACATGCAGCAGTGGGACACGGCGTCCCTGACCGCGCGCGCAGCGGCCTCCATACCATCCATCCCGTGCAGATCGGCTCCATAGCCGATTTCAACAAGATATCTTTTCCACATGTTGAGCGCCTCCTTTTGTTTTGTCGGAACGGTCTCTGCAGCGGCTTAGGGGCTCAGTTCTCCCGCCGAGACCTTTTCGTGGATGATCTGCGCGATGCCGACTTCCTCATTGGTGGGAAGCACCAGAACCTCCGCAGGCGAATCCGATGTTGAAATCCTGCCCTCTCCGCGAACAGCCAGATTGGCTTCCCGGTCAAACTTCACACCGAGGCAGGAAAGGCGCGAGCAGATTTTTTCACGGACGAGCACGGAGTTTTCCCCGATGCCGCCGGTAAAAACCAGATAGTCCATGCCGCCAAGCTCCGCGTAAAACGCGCCGATGTATTTCACCACCGAATCGCAGAAAGCGTCAATGGCAAGGGCGGCCCGCTCATTGCCGTTCTCGGCGGCATCCTGAATATCCCGCAAATCGTTGCTGACGCCGGAGATACCCAGAAGTCCGCCCTTTTTGCCGATTCCCTCCATGATCTGGTCCATGGTCAGCCCCTGGGTCAGCAGGAAGGGGATCACACAGGCGTCCATGTCCCCGGCCCGGTTGGCGTGGGGAATGCCGGTCTGCAGGGAAAAGCCGAAGGAGGTGTCCACGGACTTTCCGTCTTCTATGGCGCAGATGGATCCGCTGCCGCCCATGTGGCAGGAGATCAGCCGGAAGTGTTCGCCCGCGCGCTTTCGGATCTGACGGGCAATATAGCCGTGAGACGCGCCGTGGTAGCCCAGCCGGCAGATGCCGTACTGTTCGTACCACTCATAGGGCAGGGCGTAGATCCGGCGGGACAGCGGAATGGTCGTGTGAAACGCCGTTTCAAAGCAGCCCACCATCAGCTTGTCCGGAAGCAGGGAGCGGAACACGCGGATCGCCTCAATATAGGGCGGATTGTGCGCCGGCGCCACAGTGACATAAGCCTCCATGGCGGCGAGGACCTCGTCTGTCAGCTCGTGCACGCCGTAGTAGCCTTTCGCCAGCACGGTCTTGAAGCCGATGGCTTCCAGCTCGTCCATGCTTTTGAGCGCGCCGGACTTTTCGCCCAGCAGATAGCGCAGAAACAGCCGGATCCCGTCCGCATAGCCGGGAACGGAGAGTCCCTCCAGCTTTTCCGAAAAGCCGTTTTGGTTGTTTCGATAGGTAAAGATCGCGTCATTGCGGCCGACGCGCTCGGTTTTTGCTTCCACCAGAATGTCCGTGCACGGCATGTCAAAGAGCTTGTATTTCAGGGACGTGCTGCCCACATTGCACACCAGAATTAACATGAAGTCCCTCCCCTTCTACCGCGCCGCGGCCAGCGCGAAGACCCGGCGGATGCCCTCAATGGGGTAATCCACGAAGCGTCCGTCGGCGATCATGGCGGTGACCTCATCCAGACTGAACCAGCGCGCGTCGGCCACCTCGTCCTCCTGCAGGGTGAGCGCCGCGGGGTCCGCCTCCGCCCGGGCCAGGAAGTAATCGTCCAGCACATACGAGAAGGGCTCGGTAAACACGAAGCGCAGATCCTCCGGCTTCAGCGCAAGGCCCATCTCCTCCTCCAGCTCCCGCAGCGCGGAGATTTCGGGGTCCTCCCCGCTCAGGACAAAGCCCCCGGCGGTCAGATCCCAGCGGCCGCCGTAGTGGCCCTTGGCCGTGGACCGCAGCTGACAGAGCAACTCATTCTTTCCGTTGAGCACGCACACATGGGCGACCAGCAGGCGATCGTCCCCGGTGATGGGATCGCCCCGGCGCACACTGCGTCCGGTGCGCTCGTGTTGTGGGGTATAGATGTCGAGGATTTCGCCCTCGGCGTTTTTGTCGCGGATCTCATCCATGCCGATCTCTCCTTTTTCGCCGCAGGGAGCTTCCGAAATCCGGAAGCTCCCTGCTTTTCTCAATTACAGGAAAATCTCGTCGCCGCTCTTGTTGTCAAGGCCGGGGTGCAGGTCGAAGCGGACCGCGCCGATGCGGGCCTTGCCCGCCACCGCCTTGTCGATCAGCGCCGTGCCCTGGATGCCGAAGCCGCCGCAGAGCTCGATGGCGCCGCATCCGGCGTCCGCCATTTCCTTGGCGACCGCCACCGCCTGGTCGATGGTCTCCACACCGATAGCCGTGAGCGCCACGCCCGGGGTCTCAACGGTCTTGCGGTGGATTGCCGGATCCGCGCCCGGCGCAAGGAAAATGAAAGCTGCAACCAACATGATGTGTCTCCTCCTTATTTATTGGGAATATGAATGGCCTTCTTGTCGATGTTCAGCGCCGCCTCACGCACGGACTCGGCCACGGTGGGATGGCAGTGGATGGTTTCCACGAACTCCTTGACGGTGCACTCCAGCTTGATGGCGAGGGCGGCCTCTTCGATCAGCTCCGTGGCGCTGGGGGCCAAGATATGCACGCCCAGGATCTCGCCGTACTTCTCGCCCGCCAGGATCTTGATCATGCCGTCCGTGTGTCCGGCCACCAGGCTGCGTCCGCTGCCGCTGGTGGGGAACTTGCCGACCTTATAGGCGATGCCCAGCTCCTTGGCCCGCTCCTCGGTGTAGCCGACGCCTGCGAACTCCGGTCCGACATAGGCGCAGGAGGGGCTCATCTCCGGCTTGAAGATGCGGTCGCCGCCCATGGCGTTCTCCGCCGCCACCTCGCCCATGGCCATGGCCGCATGGGCAAGCATGAGTTTGCCGGTGCAGTCGCCCACGGCGTAGACGCCGGGGACATTGGTCTCCTGCTTCTCGTTGGTCTGGATGAAGCCGTCCTTGACCGTGATGCCCGCCTTGTCCAGGCCGAGGTCTTTGGTGTTGGGGCCGCGGCCGACGGCCACCAGGATCTTCTCGGCATCCAGGACCTTCTCCCCGTCGGGGCCCTTGACCTTGACCTTCGCGCCCTTGCCGGTATCCTCCACGGAAACGACGGAGGTGGAGGTGAGGATCTCCAGACCCTCGCCCCGGAGCTTGGCCTCACAAAGCATGGTCAGCTCCCCGTCCATCAGGGGCAGCACCCGCGGCTGCATCTCGACCACGGTGACCCTGGAGCCATAGCGGCGGTAGACGCTGCCCAGCTCCAGGCCGATGACGCCGCCGCCGATGACCACCATGCTCTCGGGAATGTGGTCCAGGGACAGGCAGGCGGTGGAGTCGATGGTGGCCTTGCTCCCCTTCAGGCCGGGGATGCCCGGAATGATGGGATAGGAGCCGGAGCAGATGATGACCTTCTCGGCGCTGTATTCCTTGTCGCCCACCTTGACGGTCTTGGGGCCGGTGAAGACGGCCTCGCCCGTGACGGAGGTGACCTTGTTGAGCCGCAGCAGGGCCTTGACGCCGGAGGTGAGCTTCTCCACGACGCCGGCGCGGAAGCCCTGGACCTTCTCCCAGTCCACTGCCACGTCCTTGCCGATGATGCCGATGCCAGCGCTGCTTGTGGCGGCCTCATAGATCTCGGAGGTGTGGAGCATGGCCTTGGTGGGCATGCAGCCGCGGTTGAGGCAGGTGCCGCCGAAGGAGTCCCGCTCGATGATGGTGACCTTGCCGCCCAGCTGCGCGGCGCGGATGGCAGCCACATAGCCGCCGGGGCCGCCGCCGATGACCAGGACGCTGTTGGCCTCTCCCGCAGGAGCTGCCGCGGCAGCGGCGGCAGGAGCCGCAGCGGCGGCGGGGGCCGCGCTGACAAGACCGCTGATGTCCTCATCCGCCGCGGCAATGATCGCAACCTTGTCCAGCACGGGGACGGTCACGCCCTCCTCCACGAAAATGTGGCGCAGGACACCCTCGGCGTTGGCCTCGATGGTGTTGGTGAGCTTGTCGGTCTCTACTTCAAAGAAGGGCTCGCCGGACTTGACCGGATCGCCGACCTTCTTGAGCCATTTGCTGACGGTGCCCTCGGTCATGGTCAGGCCGAGTTTCGGCATTACGACTACTTTTGCCATTGTTTTTCTCCTCCCTTACGCAAGCATCAGCGCGGGATTCTCCAGCAGGGCCTTGACTCTCTGCAGGAATTCCGCCGCCACGGAACCGTCCACCACACGGTGGTCAAAGGTCAGGCTCAGCGTCATCATCGGGCGGATGACAATCTCACCGCCGCGGACCACCGCGCGGTCCTCCATTGTGGTGACGCCGAGGATGGCCACTTCGGGCTGGTTGATGATGGGCGTGAAGCTCTCGATTCCGTACATGCCGAGATTCGTGATGGTGAAGGTGCCGCCCCGGAGCTTCTCCATGGGCAGGCCGCCCTCGCGGGCCAGCTTTGCCAGCTCCTTGATCTCCTTGGAGATCTCGGTCAGGCTCTTCTTGTCTGCGTCGGGGACGTTCGGCACCACAAGGCCGTTATCCAGGGCGACCGCGACGCCCATGTTCACATAGTGCTTGTAGACGATCTTGTTGTCCTCCACCGAGCAGTTGAGGAGCGGGAACTCCGTCAGCGCCTTGGCGATGAACTTCACCAGCAGGTCGGTGTAGCTGACCTTGATCTCCTTGGCCTTGAGCTGCTCCCGGTAAGCCTTCATGGCGCTCATGTCCACAGAGAGGTTGGCCGTGACGGTGGGGCTGGTCATGTGGGAGTTGAGCATGTTCTTGGCAATGGCCTTGCGCATGCCGTTCATCGGGACGACTTCTTCCCGCGGGGCTTCCTCGGGTGCCTTCTCGCGGGTGCTCTCCAGGTAGCGGAGAATGTCTTCGGCAAGGACCCGGTCCTTCGCGCCGATCTTATCCAGATCGATTCCCAGGTCCTTGGCAACCGCCGCCGCCAGCGGCGAGGCTTTGGTCTTCGGAGCTTCCTCCGCAGCGGGAGCTGCGGGGGCGGCGGGGGCAGGCTTCCAGTTCTTCACATCGTCCAGGGTGATGCGGCCGTTGGGGCCGGTGCCGGGGACCAGGGCCAGGTCGATACCCAGCTCCTTGGCCAGCTTCTTGGCGGCGGGAGCGGCAACGACGCGCTCGCCCGGCGCTCTGACCGGAGCCGCAGAAGCGGCGGGAGCGGCGGCGGCAGGGGCTTCAGGCGCGGCGGCGGCAGCGGGGGCGCCGCCCAGCAGGGCGCTGATATCCTCATCCGCAGCGGCAATGATGGCGACCTTGTCCAGCACGGGGACCGTCGTGCCCTCTTCCACAAAGAAGTGGCGCACCACACCGTCGGTGTTGGCCTCGATGGTGTTGGTGAGCTTGTCGGTCTCCACCTCGAAGAACGGCTCGCCGGACTTGATCTCGTCTCCGACCTTTTTCAGCCACTTGCTGACGGTGCCCTCCGTCATGGTCAGACCCAGCTTGGGCATTACGACTACTTTAGCCATAACAATCCTCCTTGTATATTATCATTGAAGTGTGTTATATCGAAAAAGGGCTTACGCCCTGAACCAGCCGAGTTTCTGTGCCTTCGACAGCGCTTTGCGCGGCAGGACGCGCCACGGGCCGTCGTCCGTGACAATGAAGTCCGCCTGATCTCCCGCGAAGAGCTTGACCTCGCGCTCGCCGTCAAGGGCGATCATGCAGGGCTTGTCCGCAACGACCGTGTACTTTTCACCCAGGGCAAGCTGGCGCTTGTCCTTGATAAACATGGGCGTGAGGATGCCGGCTGCGATGGGTGCCTTGACCGGGATGCCCTCCTCCCCCAGGGCCACGGCATAGCCGAAGGGATCGCTGTCCTCCACAATGTGGTAGGCGCCGGGCACGGCGGAAAAGCCGATGGACGCCGGATGGCAGCGGGAGACGATGATGTGTTTCATCTTCTTCGGATCCCAAATGGCCTTGGCGCCCGCAAACTCGTCGTCCGAGATCACCGCGTCGATCAGGGCCATGTCGCGGTATACGCCGTTGACGAAGACCTGGATGCGCTTGTCGTGGATGCAGACGTCATAGGGGTCGTCCATCAGGGCGGTGGCCGCGGCGGCCATGCCGGCGACCGTGCCCTCCATCATCTGGGGGTAGACGTTGTTGGTGCCAGTGGAGATGGACAGCATCGGGGTCTTCTTCAGAGACTTTGCAGCCGCGCGGGAGGTACCGTCGCCGCCGAGCACGACCACGCAGCCGACACCGCGCTCCTCCATGAGCCGGGCCGCCTCAATGGTGTCGATCATGGAGGCGTCAAAGGGGAAGTCGAGCACCTCGATCTCACAGCAGGGCATTTTGTCGTCCTCCAGCTGATACTGTACGCTGTAGCCCATGGTGAAGGTATCCGGCATATACACGGCCTTTTCGATGCCCAGGCCGTAGGCGGCAAGGGTGATGCGCTTGCAGATATTGACCTTCTCGTTGTTGTCAATGGTGGTGGCATAGGACACAAGTCTCCGGATATCCTTTCCGGACTGGGGATTTGCAATAATGCCTATGGACGCCATGATCATTCCTCCTTGCTTGTGCTTACGCGCTCTTTACAAGCTGTGCTGCGGCAGAAAGCCGCAGCACAGTTTGTGGGTGTCCTTTGCTTCGGCAGGAATCCGGAGGGCGGGAAATGAATTAGAACATCTTCTTCGCGGCAACCACGATGTCCACGTCGTTGGGCATGTAGTACGCCTCAAGGTTGGGGGCGAAGGGGACAGGGGTGTCGAGAGAGCCGATTCTTGCGACGGGAGCGTCGAGCAGGTCGAACATCTCCTCGGCGATGGTGGCGGAAATCTCGCCGCCGTAGCCGCCGCGCTTGGTCTCCTCGGTGATGACGATGGCCTTGTGGGTCTTCTCCAGGCTCTCGCGGATCATGTCCTTATCCAGCGGGAAGAGGCTGCGGATGTCGATGACCTCCGCCTTGATGCCTTCGGCGGCCAGCTTCTTGGCGGCGTCGAGGGCGGTGTAGACCTGGCGGCCGTAGGTGATGATGGTCAGATCCTCACCCTCGAGGGCGATGCGGCCCTTGCCGAGGGGGATGGGATCGAAGTTGTCGACCTCGCTCTTGGTGGCGTAGAGGCACTTGTTCTCGAAGAACATAACGGGGTTGTCGTCGTCAATGGAGCTCAGCAGCAGACCCAGGGCGTCCTGTGCGTTGCTGGGGTACACGACCTTCAGGCCGGGGACGTGGGTCAGCCACGCTTCAAGGCTCTGGCAGTGCTGGGCGGCGCCGCCGGTGCCGGCGCCTGCGGGCAGACGCACCACCATGGGCAGGGAGATGTTGCCGCCGAACATGAAGCGCATCTTGGCCGCCTGGTTGACCAGCTGGTCCATGGCGACCGTCAGGAAGTCGTTGAACATGAGCTCGGCAATGGGTCTGAGGCCGGTGGCTGCGCTGCCCACCGCCGCGCCGATGATGGCGCCCTCGGAAATCGGGGTGTCGCGGACGCGCTCGGGGCCGAACTCGTCAATCATGCCGGCGCTGACGCCAAAGCAGCCGCCGAAGGCGCCGACGTCTTCACCGAACAGGAGCACATTGGGATTCTCGCGCATCCGGATGGACATGGCCTCGCGGATCGCTTCGCCGTAAGTCATCATCTTACTCATCTCTCACGCACCTCCGCAACAATATCAGAATATACATCCACGACGGCGCTCTCCTCCGGGGCGAAGGGCTGAGCATCCGCAAAGGCGATCGCTTCGGCAATCTGCTTGTCGACAGCGTCCTTCACGCCCTTGATCTCCTCGGCGGTCATGACGCCGTTCTCCTCGAGGTACTTCTCGAAGCGTGGCATCGGGTCCTTGGCTATCCATGCGGCCTGCTCCTCTTTGGGCTTGTAGGTGGCGGGGTCGCCTTCGAAGTGGCCGCGCTGACGGTAGGTCTTGCACTCGATGAGCGTGGGGCCCTTGCCGGCTCTGGCTCTGGCGACGGCTTCCTCGGCCGCCTCAAACACCGCGATGGGATCGTTGCCGTCAACGGCGACGCCGGGTATGTTGTAGGCCGCGCCGCGATCGGCGATGTCCTTGATGGCCTGGTGGCGATCCTGGCTCATGGAAATGCCGTAGTGGTTGTTCTCGCAGACGAAGATAATGGGGAGCTTCCAGATCGAGGCCATGTTCAGCGCCTCATGGAAAGTGCCCTGGTTGGTGGAGCCGTCGCCGAAGAAGCAGGCACAGACCTGATCGGTGCCGCGGATCTTGGCGGACAGGCCCGCGCCGACCGCGATGTTGTGGCCCGCGCCCACGATGCCGTTGGCGCCCAGGATGCCCAGGTTTCTATCCGCAATGTGCATCGAGCCGCCCTTGCCCTTGCAGTAGCCGGTGTAGCGGCCGAAGAGCTCGGCCATCATGAGATTCAGATCGCCGCCCTTGGCGATGATGTGGCCGTGGCCACGGTGGGTAGACGTGATGAAGTCATCATCCCGCAGGCACTCGCACACCGCCGGAGCGATCGCTTCCTCACCCAGATACAGGTGGGCAAAGCCGTAGATCTTGCCCTCGGCGAACAGATCCTTGGCTGCCGTCTCGAAAGCACGGATGCGGCACATGCGGGTATAGATGTCTTTCATCTGTTCTCTGCTTACTGCCATTTGAAAACCTCCTATCGTAATACGCGGCGGCGGAGCAGATCGCGCCGGCCGCTTTTCCGTGGGACAAAAGCCTTTGTCCTCTGTGAATAGTATACAATTATCTCGCAAGATTCTCAATGCAGAAATGGGTTATTTGGTCATTTTCTACAATACAGTCATTTTTTGAAGTTTCTTTTGGACATTATTTAAGGATTGTTAAACAATGCCCAAAGTGTGGCTTTCAATTATTCCCAATTTTGAGACAAAATCTCACGCGTCTCATTTCGTCTCACCATCCATGCAAAAATGAGAAAAACGCTCCGACTTTCGGGGCGTTTTTCTCATGTCTCTATGTGCAGTTTGCCGGATGATCCTTCCACCGGGACAGGGCGCTTACCGGCCTGTCCCGCGACAGGCTGCGCCACCGTGCCCTTTTGCCGCTGTGGGCATCCTGCATAAGCGCCCGCTCAGGGCTTCTGCTTGATCAGGCGCGGGATGATGCCGTACTTCTTCATGCGGCGGTAGAGCGTGGCGCGGCTGATGCCGAGGCGCTCGGCGGCGGCGTCCACATCCCCGTTGCAGATGGTCAGCGCGGCGATGATCCCCCCCTCCCCCGCATTGGACAGGAGGGTCGCGTCGGCTGGGGCCTCCGGCTCTCGCCGCTCCAGTGACAGGACAAGGTTCTCGCTTGTCAGCGTGCTGCCCGCGCTGCTGTAATAGGCACGGGCAATGCTGTTTTGCAGCTCGCGCACATTGCCCGGCCAGTCATAGGCGCGCAGTCCCTCCAGAAATTCCGGCGTCATGCTCTTCGGGGTGTCGGAGCTGCTCTCGTTCAGCCCGCGCAGAAAATACTCGGCATAGAGCGCAAGATCCTCCGGCCGCTCCCGCAGGGGCGGGATGTCCAGCTTGAGACTGCTCAGGCGGAAATACATGTCCCTGCGAAAGCTGTCCCGCTCGACAAGTCGACTCAGCTGCTGGCTGGTGGAGGCGATGATGCGGATGTCGAGCTGGATGGGCTGCGTGCTGCCGAGGCGCTGGATGCTGTGGGTTTCCACCGCCCGCAGGAGCTTCTGCTGCATCTCCAGCGGCATGTTGGAGACCTCGTCGAGAAACAGCGTGCCGTTGTCTGCCAGCTCAAAGCGGCCGGGCTTGCCCTCCGCGGCTCTGCCGGGGAAGGCGCTGGCCTCATAGCCGAAGAGCTCCATTTCGAAAAGCTCGCGCGGAATGGACGCGCAGTTGACCACGACAAAGGGCCCGTCGGCGTTCCGGCTTGCGTTGTGGATCGCCTGGGCCAGCACCTCCTTGCCGCTCCCGCTCTCGCCCTGGATCAGGATATTGCCCTCATAGCGGGCAAACTTTGCCGCCAGGGCCAGGGTCTTTTTCATGCTGTCGTTTTCGGTGAGAATGCTGCGGAAGGTGAAAACGGCGCGGTTGCCGGAGAGCTTGTTGACTGAGCTGATCAGCTGGGTCTGCGGGCGAAGCGTGACGCTGTAGGCCCGTTCATATTCCGTCAGCGGGGTGACAACGATGCTGCAGTAGATGGTCTCATCACCGATATGCAGGGCCATGTTGTCAGAGACGAAGGGTTCGCCGCTTTTCCAGTTTTTGTTTTCCAGGCCGACGCTCTTGACGATGCCCTCCAGTCCTATGCGGCGCAGTCCCGCAAGGTCGGTCTTCAGCAGTTTCTCCGCTGCGCTGTTCATCCAGAAGGGCTCGCGATTCTGGTCCAGGAACAGGATGCCGTCCCGGCTGCTCTCCAGCGCCGCGTTCATCATCTGAGCGTTGTAGGCCTGGCGGATCTGCCCCTCGATGCCGATGGCCGCCGCCTGTACCATGCCGAGCGTGTGCGGGTGCGCCTTGCCAATATCTCCGGAGATGTTGATGCAGCCCACGATTTCGCCGTTCGGCCCATGGATGGGCGCGGCGGAGCAGGTCCAGCCGTGGTGCGTGACGCAGTAGTGCTCCGGCCCCACCATCTGGATCGGGATGTCATAGTCCAGCGCCACGCTGATGGCGTTGGTGCCAACCTCCAGATTGCTCCACATGGCGCCCGGCATGAAGCGCATGTCCTGCGAGCGGGAGACGATCTCCTCGTCCCCCATCATCTCCAGCAGATAGCCCGCGCTGTCGGTCAGCACGACGAGAAAGCCGGAAGCGCGGATGATGTCAAAAACCTGCCGCATGACGGGGATGGCAATCTCCAGAAAAAGCTTGTTTGCCGTCCGTGCGCTCTCGAGCACGTTTGCGTCGATATGCCGCCCCTCGCCCCCGGAGGGGTTGAGCCCCGCCGCCCGGCATCTGCGCCAGGATTCGGCGATAGGGGCCCGGACCTCGGGGCTCATCTTGCCCTCAAAGACGTAGTCCGCCCAGAGCGCTGTCATTTTTGAAATGTCCATATTCCACCCCTCAGCCCAGTATTGTTTCCGTGATCTCTTTCGCCGTGATCGCGCCGAAGAGCGCGCCGATGTCAAAGCCCGCCAGCGTCTCCGCCAGGGCCTGCCGTGTCAGCGGGACGTCCCGCAGCGCCTCGCACAGGGCGGTGTTCGGCGCCGCTGCCATGTAGTCCCCGTAAAAGGCGATCTCCTGGATGCGCCCCTCGTGCGTGTTCATCCGCACTTCCAGGGTGCCGCCCGGAAAGCGCCGCCGGTTTTTCATCTCAAAGTCCGGGCTGCGCCCGTAGGTCCACTCCCAGCTGCGGTACTTCTCCTCCGCCAGCTTCCGCACGGCCGCCAACTCCTCGTCAGTGAGCGTCTCACGGAGCATACCGTCCTGCGTGAGCTCCCGGAGCAGCCGCTCCCGAAACTGCGCGAGGTCTGCGTCCGCGGGGAGATAGTCCCGGATGTTCCCCACGCGGGAGCGAACCGATTTGGCGCTTTTGGAGCGGAACTTTGCCGGGTCCGCTTTCAGCGCGCCCTCAATCATGGCCGGGTCGGAATCGAAGAGCAGCGTGCCGTGGTGGAGGATCCTGCCGTTCGTGATCCGCTGCGCCACACCGGAGACCTTTTTCCCGCCGACGAGAATGTCGTTTCTTCCGCTGGTCTCCGCGTCCACGCCCATGGCGGCCAGCGCCCGGCAGACCGGGTCGGTAAAGCGCCGGATCGTGAGCTCCTCCGCGTTCCCCACGTCGCAGATAAAGGAGTAATTGAGGTTTCCGAGATCGTGGTATACCGCGCCGCCGCCCGTCATTCGCCGCACCACGGTGACGCCGTGTTTTTCTACGAAGGCGGCGTTGATCTCCTCTGCCGTGTTCTGGTTCAGCCCGATGACGACGGTGTTGGCATTCTGCCAGAGCAGCAGCCAGTCGCCCTCGCGGAAGTGTTCCAGAACATACTGTTCCAGCGCGAGATTATAGCAAGGATCCACAGAACCCGTTTCCAGGTAATGCACGGGCATCGCGCGTTCCCTCCTTTCCTGCAGAGCGCAGACGGAGCGCCCCTCAGCCCTTCTTTGCTTCGGCTTTTTCCAGGAAGCGCTGCCTCTTGATGATCACGCGCTCGTGGGTTCCCTGGCCGATCAGGCCGCATTCGTCAAAGGCGCGGACCTCGAAGGTGAGCTTGCGGCCGTCGATCGCGGTGAGCCGGCTCTCCGCCCAGACCTTCATCCCCACGGGGGTCGCGGCCTCATGGCTGACGGAGAGCCCGGTGCCGACCGTGCTCTGCCCCTCTTCCAGTTCCGGCGCGACCGAGCTCTGCGCGGCCTCTTCCATCAGGGCGATCATGTAGGGCGTCGAAAAGACATGCAAATCGCCGGACCCGACACTGGCGGCTGTGTTCCGGTCGTTGACCGTACATTCCGCGTGTCCCTGAATGTTGATTTTAAGCATGACAAATCCCTCCGAATCCTTCATTTTTCTTGGTTACCTGCATTCTAACCGAAATATGGCAGTATATCAAGCCCTTGCGTTCAACTGATCTGTTGGCCCGGTGCACAGCCGGCCGCCTGCATTCTTCTTCAAAGCGCAGCAGACCAGCTCCCTGCAAGAAAAAACGAATGTGCTGAGAAAAAGTTTGGAAAATGTGTGCTGACCGCCGGAATTGTTTTTATCAAGTACGTTATGAACACTCGGACCACATTGTCTGACCGAAATGGATATTTCGGTCAGATTTCTTTATTTTTCAACGGTTTGCGGGCTCTTTTTGGGCCTCATTTTTAGGATAAAACAAAAAGATATTTAAACCAATCGACAGGACTTGAACCTCCGACCCCCTATTATTGAGGATATTTAAGGGCGGATTTCACGCTATTTTTTGCGCGGAATCCGCCCTCTTTTCGTTTCTGTGACTGTTAAATTTTTAAGTCTGGGGAATCAACTTGCTGTCGAACAAATCGGATGCGTTGACGAGATCCTGCTTGTAAGCAGAAGAGCCGGAAAGATTGCGGAGCAGGATCTTTCTCTCATCCTTGTACTCAGGACCAATGAAACCCAGCCGTAGCAGAAAGCAGCGGAATGTATATTTCTCATTCACTGTAGGCTTCTGCTTGCATGCAATCTTGTGCTGATTCCGGGCAAGGGCACACAGGGATGCAACAAAGTGTGTGTATGCCTTCGTTTCCTCCTCGGACAGCTGACGATCGAACCAGGGGAATAAGATTTGATTCTCCTGAACCTCAACAGGCAGAGCGTCGACCTCCAGGGCCTTTCGGATCAGATCTCCCTTGGAAATCAGCAGATTCTGCAGATTTTCGAGGTTCTGCTGCGAAAACAGAGAAACAGGAAGGGAAATACTGACTCCGGCGGCCTCTTCCGGTTGATCGCATTCCAGTTTTGCGTCTAACGCAAAGAACTGATGCTCTTCCAGCGCTTGCTACAACTGTGTTAACGTAGTTGGCTCCACAGAGTCGTCTGCATACACCACCCCTTTGCTGTCTATCCGGTAAGGCCCTACCTCATACGAAAAAGAAGGTGCTCCCAGATAGCTGAAAGGTAGATGTGTGTGTGCCGCGATCGTGTGAACCAGCAGTTTCCGATCGCTCCCGGAAACATCGTAATTCAAGTATTTTGTGTGTTGTTCCATAGAAAAACCTCCTTAAAAATTGGGGATTCTGTAAATTAAGAGATCTTGGCATGACGCAAGAGGACTACGTCGGCGCTTTGGTATGGAATCGCAAGGGGATAGAGATCCTAAACCAGATCACAAAAAATGTTGAGCCCATACATGAGCATGATATCTTTCGAGATCGAGTTAAAAGCTATCAAATCATGGGTGAGAATGTATCGTATCTGGATATCCGAGGCTTCTTTGAAGGCAGGACGGTGAATCTGGTGTCCGGCTGACGCGTCTGCAGAATGACGGTATGGTCTTGAACTGAATGGGCCTGACGGGAAATGATGTGCATCAAAACGAAAGGGAAGCACTCTTCCCCTGCCGAAACCGTCTGTTTTTCTTCGGAGAGACAGGCGGTTTTTCTTTACGAGCAAGAAACTCGAGTATGGTGTGGATTTTATCTTGCAATATACTGGGATCTATACTATAATGATGCCGAAAACCGCATAGTGATCGATGGGGAGCTCGTTGGAGCTGAGAGGAAGGATCACCTTCGACCCACTGACCTGATTTGGATCATGCCAACGTAGGGATTCGATTTTTTACCGAAGCGTCCGATCAGGGTGCTTCGGTTTTTTCATTCTCATTTTGAAGGGAGGGAACGGCAGTTTCCGCACAGCGGCAGGCAGGAGGGGAGCGCCTCAGGTCTGAAAAACAGCGAGGGAAGCCGTGTTCCGGCGTGAGAGGAGGCCAGTGAGCCTCGACCGAAAATCGGAAACGACAAACAGCCGTTTCATCATTCAAAGGAGAATTACCATGAAAAAAACCAACACCCGCAAGCTGGCGCTTGCCGCCGTCTTTACCGCCGTCGCCGTGGTGGGAAGCCTGCTTTCCTTCCCGGTCTTCGGCAGCCGCTGCGCCCCGGTGCAGCATATCGTGAACATCCTCTGCGCCGTGTTCCTGGGCCCCGCATGGGGCGTGGGCGTGGCCTTCGCAGCCAGCCTTCTGAGAAATCTGCTGGGCCTCGGCAGCCTCATGGCCTTCCCTGGCAGCATGATCGGCGCGCTGCTCTGCGGTCTCGCCTACAAGGCCATGAAGGGCAAGTCCGCCGCTTTGCCCGTGACGCTGCTTGCGGAGATCTTCGGCACCGGCGTGCTGGGCGGCCTCTGCGCCTACCCCATCGCCACCCTGTTCATGAACGTGGACGCGGCCGCCGTGGCCTTCTATGCATATATCATCCCGTTTCTGATCTCCACTACCGGCGGCAGCATCATCGCGGGCCTCGTCATCGCGGCGCTGCAGTCCGGAGGCACCCTCAGCAAAATGCAGGCGAGGCTGGACGCCTGACGCCTGAAAAAAGGAGCTTCCCATGTCTTCTGAATACCTATCAAACGTCCGGCGGCTGCGCCCGATGGTCCATACGATCACAAATTACGTCACCGCAAACGACTGCGCCAATCTGCTGCTGGCAGCAGGCGCATCACCCATCATGGCGGACGCTCCGGAGGAGACCGCGCAGATCGCAGCCATGGCGGACGCCGTGGTGCTGAATCTCGGCACCCTCAGCACTTCCAGAAAAGAGGCCATGCTACTTGCCGGGAAGGCCGCCTCTGCAGCGGACAAGCCCATTGTGCTGGATCCCGTGGGGGTCGGAGCCTCCGGTTTTCGCCGGGAAACGGCGGGGCTGCTGCTTCGGGAAGCAGAGCCTACGGTCATTCGCGGCAACCGGAGTGAGATCCGTGCCCTGCGCACCGGAGAGACCGGGGAGCGCGGGGTGGACACTGCCGACCTTCCGGAGGGCGACGGAGAAAACGCCCGCCTTCTGGCGAAACAGACCGGCGCTGTGGTTTTGCAGACCGGGGAGACGGATCTGGTTACCGATGGGGAGCAGGTCCTTCGGGTACAGGGCGGCAGCGACATGCTCTGCCTTGTGACGGGGGCGGGCTGTATGCTCAGCGCCCTCACCGGCGCCTTTCTGGCCGCGAACCCGGATCGTCCGCTTCTGGCGGCGGCCGCGGCGGCGGAGACCATGAGCGTCTGCGCCGAGATCGCCCAAAGGCGGCTGCGGACCGGAGAGGGGAACGCCAGCTTTCGCACCCGGCTCATCGACGCCATGTGCAATCTGACGCCGGAGACTTTCAGAAAATGGAGACAGGAAGCATGAGCAATTGCAAACCGGAGTGGATGCGGCTGTATGCCGTCACGGATCGCGCCTGGGTGGGGGAGCAGACCCTCTATGAGCAGGTGGAGTGCGCTCTGCGGGGCGGCGTCACCTGCGTGCAGCTGCGGGAAAAGCATCTGGATTTCGACGCCTTTCTCGCGGAGGCGAGGGAACTGAAAACCCTCTGCCAGCGCTATGGCGTGCCGCTGATCATCAACGACAGTGTGGAGATCGCTCGCCTCTCTGACGCCGACGGCGTCCACGTGGGCCAGAGCGACATGCAGGCGAAGGACGTCCGCGACCTTCTGGGACCCGATAAGATTATCGGCGTCACGGCCAAGACCGTGGAGCAGGCCCTGCTGGCCCAGGAGATGGGGGCGGACTATCTGGGCACCGGGGCGTTTTTCGTCACGGACACGAAAAAGGACGCCCTGCCCATCACCCATGAGATGGCCCGCGCCATCACCGCGGCGGTGGACATCCCCGTCACCGGCATCGGCGGCATCACCCCGGGGAATCTGGACACGCTTGAGGGACTGGGGCTCGACGGCGTGGCGCTGGTGAGCGCGATTTTCTCCGCCCCGGACATCGAGCAGCGCTGCAGACAGCTGCGGACGCGCTGGATGTTCCCTGAAAACTGAATCAACCGCCGCGTATTAAATGCGGCGATTCCGCGGCAGATCGGGGGCACCACCTTCTGTCGCGTAACAAAAGTTAATGCGTCTCAGGAAAGGAGAAAACAGCATGAGAACAGCATTATCCATCGCTGGAAGCGATTCCAGCGGAGGCGCCGGGATTCAGGCCGACCTGAAAACCATGACCATGAACGGCGTGTTCGCCATGAGCGCGGTCACCGCGCTCACCGCGCAGAACACCACAGGCGTTCGCAGCGTCATGGAGGCCACCCCGGCGTTTCTGGCAGACGAGCTGGACGCGGTGTTTGAGGACATCCGTCCCGACGCGGTCAAAACCGGGATGGTATCGTCGTCGGCTTTGATCCGAGTCATTGCGCAAAAGCTCCGGCAGTACGAGGCGAAGAACATCGTGGTGGACCCCGTCATGGTGGCCACCAGCGGCGCGCGTCTGCTGCAGGAGGAGGCGCTGCAGACGCTGAAAACCGAGCTGCTGCCCCTGGCCGACGTGGTGACGCCGAACATCCCGGAGGCGGAGATCCTCGCGGATATGTCGATCACCAACGCGGAGGAGATGCGCGCCGCGGCAAAGCAGATCCACGACGCCTACGGCTGCGCCGTGCTGCTGAAGGGCGGGCACCGGGTCAACGACGCCAACGACCTGCTCTACGACGGCGAGACCTTCACCTGGTTTGAGGGCCGCCGCATCGATAATCCCAATACCCACGGCACCGGATGCACCCTCTCCAGCGCCATTGCGGCCAATCTGGCAAAGGGCTTCGAACTGCCGGACGCTGTGCGCCGCAGTAAGGAATACATCTCCGGCGCGCTGGCCGCCATGCTGGATCTGGGGCAGGGAAGCGGCCCCTTGAACCATGCCTTCGACCTCCGGGGCGAGTTTGCAAAGGAGGCGCAGTGACATGGAAAAACGCACCTCTTTGTTTGAAAACGGCTTGATCTGGTTCGGCGCCGGCGTCTCCATCGCGGAGATCGTCACAGGCACCTATCTGGCGCCGCTGGGCTTCGGAAAGGGCGTCGCGGCGATCCTGCTGGGACATCTGATCGGCTGCGTGCTGCTGTATCTGGCGGGCCATATGGGCGGCGTCCTTCGGCGCAGCGCCATGGAAACCGCGAAGCTCTCTTTCGGCCAGAAGGGCGCGCTGCTCTTCGCGGTGCTGAACATTCTCCAGCTGGTGGGCTGGACGGGCATTATGATCTACGACGGGGCTCTGGCCGCCGACACCATCTTCGGTGTGGGCCGCTGGGTCTGGTGCCTGGTGATCGGGGCGCTGATTATCCTCTGGATCCTGATCGGCATCCAGAACCTCGGCAAGGTGAACACCGTGAGCATGGCGGCGCTGTTTCTGCTGACCATCGTGCTGAGCGTGGTGGTGTTCCGCGGCGGCGCAGTGCCCTCCGGAGAGAGCATGAGCTTCGGCGCGGCGGTGGAGCTCTCGGTGGCCATGCCACTGAGCTGGCTGCCGCTGATCAGCGATTATACCAGAGAGGCGAAGGAGCCGAAAAAGGCCGCCGCCGTGAGCGCTGTGGTCTACGGCCTCGTGAGCTGCTGGATGTATCTGATCGGCATGGGCGCGGCGATCTTCACCGGCGAATATGATATCGCTCTGGTGATGGTGCGGGCAGGCCTCGGTGTCGCGGGACTTCTGATCATCGTCTTTTCCACGGTCACGACCACGTTCCTGGACGCCTACAGCGCGGGCATTTCTGCCGAGACGGTGTTCCCGAAGGCCTCCGGCAAGTGGATCGCCGTGGCGGCTGCGGTTCTGGGCACCGTCGGGGCCATCGTCTTCCCCATGGACGACATCACGGACTTCCTCTATCTGATCGGCTCGGTCTTCGCGCCCATGGTGGCCATCCAGATTGCGGACTTCTTCTTCCTGCACCGGGACGACACGGAGAAGGTCGTGAGCCTGCGTAATCTGATCCTCTGGGTGATCGGCTTCGTGCTCTACCGGCTGCTGATGCGGGTGGATCTCCCGGTGGGCAACACCCTGCCGGACATGGTCATCACCGCGCTTCTTTGCTGGGCTGTGAATGCCTTCGCGCCAAAGAAAGCGTGAGCGCAAAATCGTCTGTTTTTCTTCGGAAAGACAGGCGATTTTTGTTGTAATATCAATGGTTTGCAGGCTTTACTTCTTGCTTTTTGCACATTGTTATAGTATCATGTCGAATAAAGACGTGGGAATATCTGAAAAAGGAGATTACTATGAAGAATGTTCTTAAAAAAGCATGCTGCGCATTGCTGGCGCTCCTGTTCGTGTTCGGGATGATCGCATCCGCCGGACCGGCTTACGCGGAAGGCCCTTCCGAGCCGGCGGCGCCTGCGGAAGCCGCGCCGGAAACCGTCACCGTAAAATTTGACCTCGGCGCCGGACATGAGGCCTGGGCGCAGTCCGAGCTGCTTCGGGAAAAGCTTGAAAGCTATGGCAGAGGGCTGACGGTTGTCGGCGTGGAGGGCAGCGTCATGAGCATCGAAGCGCCCCCTTCCTATCCCGAGCCGGACGGCACGCGCATCAAAAACAGCGTGAACGGACTGTCGTCCGCGTTTGACATTGTGCTCAGCAGAACGATCACGGGCGAGGATGGCAAGTACGATTTTCCGGATGCCTTTGATGCAGGCGAGTGGCTTTACTCGGTTGGCCTGAAGCCGATGGAGGCGTATGGCAGTTACGCCGACTATCGGGCGGAAACGGAAGAGAACGACAAGGTCATGCCCGTGGAGGGCCAGACCTTCTATGCTCTCTGGGCAAAGCCCGTTGAGGAGGCGAGCATCACCATCGAAGCTCCCGTCTGCGGAACGGAGATCACAGTCGAATATATCCAGTCTGAAAACCCCGACGTGGGATATCCGCTGACCGTGCAGGAGCCGCATCCGAATGCTGTCGTGAGCGCTCAGAACGCCGCTCTGGATGTGGAGGAAGGGATTCCGGCATGCCTGTGGAAGCAGGAAGACGCCGAGAACCCGGACATCCCGTTTTTCTGGGAGGCCTACTCCGGGCCGGTAACAGGCGGAGAGACCTATCTCGCAGAAGTGGATCTTCGCGCCGACTTCGGATATTATTTCCCGGAGGATGTGAAAATCAACGTCACGGGCGGCACCCTTGACAGCGACCTGTCCTATACGCTGCAGACGTTCTATACGACATTTATCTCCGTTCCCGCCGTGCACGACTGGGGCGACTGGACCGTAACCAAGGAAGCGACGCTGACGGAGGAGGGGGTGGAAACCCGCACCTGCAAAGCCGATCCGTCCCACACCGAGACGCGCGCGATCCCGAAGCTGGAGCCGCCCATCACCTATCGCAGCACAAAGGGCGACGGCGCGGTCTGGACGAAGGGCAGCAGCGCGACCGCGGACTTCACGTTCAATCGCTCCGTGGACGATGGCGAGACGCTTGCGCACTTCACGGGAATTCAGGTGGACGGCAAGGCGATCGACGCGTCGAATTACGATGCGGTTTCCGGCGGCGTGACCGTGAAGCTGAAGCCCGCTTACCTGAGCACCTTGTCCGTCGGACAGCACACGCTCACAGCGCAGTTTGACGACGGCGAGAGCGTCACCGTCAAGTTCACGGTTCAGCAGAGCAGCAGCGTGAAGCCGAACACAAATCCGAGCGGCAGCGGCACCCAATCGCACACGCCGAAAACGGGAGACGATTCCAACGTCCCGCTGTGGTCCGGCATTCTGAGCGCGTCGCTCATCGTATTTCTGAGCGCGGCGGTATGCCTGGGCAGAGAGCGCAAAAAACAGGGCGGCCGCTGAAAAACGCGGCGCCGGACAAAAGAAAAGCAGACACGTTGAATGCTTTTGAATAAGGTCAAAACACCCAGCGACCACCGGGCGGCTATCCGGGGGGTAATGGGGGGGAAAACTTTTTCAAAAACAGACAAAGTTACACGAAATTACGCAAAGGTCGGCTCGCGGCAAACGAAGATGTTTCAAGGCCATTTTGGTCACTTGAACCTCCTCAAATTCCGGTTTCCGGCTCTCATAACCCGGAGGTCGCAGGTTCGAGTCCTGTCTCCGCAACCACAAAAAGTCCTGAAATCTCAACGATTTCAGGACTTTTACTTTATCTATTGATTTCCAGAAACTGTATTCTCGGTGTTAATTTGGTGTTAGTTTCACAGGCTAAAGTGAGAGGCGGAGTATCGGAAAGACATTGATTTTGAATGATTATTCAGGATTTCAGATATATCTGCTTCAGTAGGTCGTAATGTCAAAATCAGAAAGAAGCGAAAAATCGTTCTTGTGGTAACGGATCAGCCCGTCGCGCTGCATCTTGCTCAGCTCGTTGGACAGCGCACTGCGGTCTACGCCGAGATATTCCGCCAACTGCTGTCGGGAAAAAGGGATCGTGAACCGATTTCCGCCGGATTCACGCGCTTGCTCTGAAAAGTAGGACACCAGCCGTTCCCGAATGGACTTGGACGCGGTGTGCATCATGCGTGCGGACAGGTTGAGATTGTTGCGCGCCGAGATGTGGATCAGATTCTTGATAATCCGGTTATGAAACGCGCAGCCGTTCCGGCAGGTTGTCATCAGCTTTTCCAGATTGAGAAACAGGATCTCGCAATCCTCCGCAGCGACCACATCGCAGAGCAGAGGCTGATCGGGGACTGCTGCGTAGGTCTCGGCAAAGAGTTGTCCGGCCTTGACGTGACCGAAGATATGGCTTCCGCCCCAATAGAAGTTCACCACGATGTTCACGCTGCCGCGCAGCACCATGCCCGCGTCGGAAGTGGTCTGTCCGGAGTGGCAAATGATCTCGTCCTTATGATAATGTCGCTCCCGTGCGCCGAGACAGGGAAGCATGGCCTCCAGCTCCGATTCCTGTACGCCCTGAAACAGCGGCGTTTGTGTCAAAAAAGGAAGATCCATCCAAATACCT
>JAEEGI010007167.1_pt1 | contig 25007 bp, 10 predicted proteins | sample 8958751 | NCBI WGS metagenome assembly JAEEGI01 (sample SAMN16246545, study PRJNA631951) | gut metagenome | biome: gut microbiome; feature: rumen; material: KS-attached | host: Bos | place: Iran: Karaj | collected 2018-10
CGCAGTCGAAGTAAGCGGGAAACCCCTTCTTGAAAAAAGGAGAAAACGATGTTAGAACAACTGAAACGCCCTTTCAAAAAAGTTTACGGCAGGATACGCTCTTATGTCAGCCGATTTGTCGGACCCGTCAAGGATTCGGCGTCCAAGTTGTTCGCTCTGGTTCCCGGATTCAAGGCTTTTGCCGGTTCCGAAGATTTGGCGGACGCTGAAAATGTCGATGCCGCCGAGGGTGCGGAAGCTGCCGCAAAACCGGGCCTTCGCGCTCGTCTCAAAAACTTCAAGCAGTCGCTCAAGGGTTTGAGCGATGTCCAAAAACTTTTGCTTTTGACTATCGCCGTCGTGCTCCCCGCAGGCATTCTCATTGCAGTCGCTCTTGCAAGTTTCTTCAAACGCCGCAAGAATAAATCGTAACAAATGAAATAAAGTCCTTCATCTCGGCTTGACTGTTGCGGCTTTCCAATGAAATCGCAAGCGTTCTCGCTGGAAATCCTTGCTTGTCATTTGGGCTCGAATTTGATTTGCGAAGCTGAAAAATTTCGGCTTCGCTTTTTCATAAAATTTTATATATTCTTATAACGTATTCTTATAACGTAAAAAGGAGCTTTTGTGAACAATCGTATAGCCTATTTATCTTTTATTTGTTTTCTTTTGTCAAGTTTTTTCGTAGCTTGCGGAGATTCTAGCAGTGCTAGCGATTCTGATGAAAGCGAGTATGATTCCGCGGCTAACACGCTTAAAGATTTGCGTGACGGTCACGTTTACAGGACTGTAAAAATTGGCGGATACATTTGGATGGCCGAAAACCTGAATTTCAAAGCAGCCGGTAGTTTCTGTTATAACGATGACGAAAAAAAATGTGCCGAATATGGACGCCTTTATACTTGGGCAGCTGCTATGGATAGCGTAGGTGCGTTTTCTGCGGAAGGTGAAGGTTGTGGTAATGGAACAGAGTGTAATAGCCGAGCATTAGTGCGAGGCGTGTGCCCTAAAGGTTGGTACTTGCCTGCTATGTCTGTTTGGGCATCCTTGGTTAATTCGCTTGGTGGAAGGTATGAAGCCGGGGAGGCTCTTAAATCGGCAAGTGGTTGGGATGATCGAAATGGAACGGATGAATATTCATTTTCCGTTTTGCCGGTAGGTGTTAAGAGGTATGATGGGCTTTATGTTAGTGAAGGGAAAAGTGCATCTTTTTGGACCTCTTCACAGATTGACGAAGAGTATGCTAGTTCAGTAGATTTCTCCAGCAATTATCGTTATGTATATGACGATCTTCAACATAAATATTATGGGTATAGTGTTCGTTGTATCTCTTTGCCTAGAGAATAAGGACTCTATACTTGTTTACCAATAACATGTCATGTTCTAAGTATGTTGTATTTTTTACAACAAATTTTAAAAACAGCCTTACAATTGCTTTGAAAAAAAATTGTATTTTGCGTGGTATAAAAGGAGAAATTCTTATGTCTCGTATTTTACCATTGCTATTTCTTGTTCCGGCTGTTTCTTTTGCGACTAGTGGAAACATGGCGGGTTCTGGCACTAAGGCTGATCCGTGGCAAGTCGCGGACTATGAAGATTTGAAAAAAGTGGGTGTTTCCCCTTATACAATGAATGGTCATTATCGTCTTGTTGCTGATATTGACGCGAGTGTTTCCAAAACGGAGACTTTTCCAGAAGAGAATACCTCGATTAAAGGTTTCAAGCCTATAGGCATGTTTCTCCCGTCTGTGGTGGCCGCTATGGATTCTGCTGAAAAGAAATGGTCTATGCCTTTTTCGGGAACGTTCAATGGGGCAGGGCACAAAATCAGTAATTTGATGATTTATAACTTTATTGAACCTACGACGGGTTTCTTTTCTCAGCTTGATTCTACAGCACGTTTGGATAGCCTCACGCTCAAGAGTTATTACTTCAAGGGAATCTATTCTGGCGGTGTCGCTGGAATAAATCGCGGAACCATCAATGAGGTTCATGTCGATACGGATACGCTTGATTTTGTGAATTCTGCCGGTGGCTTTGTGAGCGAAAACTACGGCACGATAACGAATAGCAGTTTTTCGGGAACGCTTATGGGAGCGTATGTAGGCGGTATCGCCTATGACAATTTCGGCACGATTTCCAAATGCAATGTTGTCCTTAAAAATGGGGATTTCCCGCGTAAACCTACGATGTATGGCGGAATCGCGAACAACAACAAGGGAAAAATATCGGACTGCAAGGCTTCTGGTGAAATATATGCTGCAGTGAATATCGGTGGTATTGTTTCTGTGAACACGGGTACGGTGGAACGTTGTTCGTCATCCGTTGATATCTATGGAGCGGGCAGTTCGCAATTGCCGGGCAACAATCTCAATAACGTTTATGCTTTGGGAGGATTGATTGCAGTTGATAGTGGCAAGGTCTACAACTCCCATGCGACTGGGAACATTACTGCAACTGGGAGCAATGTCGGTGGTTTTGTAGGTGTTTCATTCGGTGAAATTTCCGGATGTAGCGCCTCGGGGAAGATGAAGGTTCTTGCTTATAGTGGAGCATTTGTTGGCATCAACTGTGGAAAAATCGATAGCAGTTTTGCTACGGGAAAAATGGTGGGTTCTGCATATTTGGGAGGCTTTGCCAGTTACAACCATGGTGAAATTCGCAATTCCTATGCCACAGGTGATGTCGATGCAAGCGCTTCGTCGGGTGGTGGCTTTGTTGCGAGGAACGAAACTTCGGGCGTTGTCGAGAATTGCTATGCGACGGGCAACGTAAACAGTTATGTCTATGCGGGTGGCTTTGTCAGTGAAAATACAGGGAAAATTTCAAAATCGCATTCTGTGGGCCATATCCAAGGTTCGACCAATTTAGGCGGCTTTGTGGGCAAGCTGGAACGCGGCTCTATTGAACTTTCTTATGCGACTGGTTCTGTCTATGGCGAAATTGCCGTAGCCGGTTTTGCGGGTATTATCTCTAATTCAACTGTTGACCAGTGCTATGCGACTGGAGATGTGCTTGAGGCTCATATTGAAGGAGCTGGCTTTGCATCTGCCGTTTCGAAATCGACTGTGAGCAATTCTTTCTCGACAGGAAACGCCTACTCTGTAGAAGAAAATTACCATCAGGCGAGTTCATTTATCGCTGTCAATGATACCTCCTCAAAAGTAAAGAACAGCTTTTCTGTAGGCTCGGTTTCGAACCCGACTAAGAATGTGAATAAAGTTTGTGCAACGGATATGATTAATGGAGTGGATGGATATTATTGGAACGTTTCAAATTGTTCTGTAATTGATACTGCCAATTATGGCATTGCGCTTACGAGCGAACAGATGAAATCTCGCGATAGTTTTAGCAAGTTTGATTTCGATAAAATTTGGTCGCTCGAAGCCGGTGCATCTTTCCCGACTTTGAAAAACGTTTCGTTTGTTGCAGAAAAGAAGGATTCGACGGGATTCTTTGGAGTTGATCCTGAACGTTATGTTCCGTCGGACAATCCGCCGGATCCGCGTATTGGGGTAAAACCGTCTAGTCCGTCGGTGGCTCGTTTGATTGTTCCGTTCTCTTGCCGTTATGAACAGGGTTCAATGCATGTGTCGTTTGCCACTATGCAAAATGGGACGGTCGATGTTCGCATTTTAGACCTTAAGGGACGTGAAGTAGGCCGTTATTCGAATGTCCATGATGCAGGAATGCACGATGTTCGTTTTGATGCATCACGCATGGGCAAAGGGCGTTACTTGGCGGTGCTTCGCATTGACGGAAAAATCATAGGCAAAGCCTCGTTCATAAAGAAATAGATTTTTGCCTGTCTTTAAAACCACGACGTGCGATATCTTCGCTCATGGTTCATGCCATTCGAATGTAATTTTTTGTGTTTATTGAAATATTTTAAATAAAAAAGCTATATTCATGGCATGATTTGTCCGTTTTGCAAGAAAGACAACGATAAGGTCGTCGATAGCCGCGTCAGTGGTTCTTCGATTCGTCGCCGTCGCGAATGTTGCGAGTGCGGTCGTCGCTTTACGACTCGCGAATACATTGAAGTCCAGCAGTTGACTGTTATCAAGCGCAGCGGCGAACGTGAGCCTTTCCAGCGGGAAAAGCTTTTGCGTGGAATCATGAACTCCTGCAAAAAACGTCCTGTATCCATTGACGATATTGAACAGCTTGTAACGCGTGTTGAAAACTCTTTGCAGACGTCCGAAAATTCCGAAGTCCGCTATGACCAGATTGGCAACCTCGTGATGCAGGAACTGAAACAGCTCGATGCTGTTGCCTACGTTCGATTTGCTTCCATATACCGCGAATTTAAGGAAGTAGGCGAGTTCGTCGATCAAATCAAGACGCTGGACAAGTAGGCTTTAGGTATTAGGTGTTAGGTTGTGGGGGTATAATTGCGGTGATGTTATTTCTGCGTTAAAAAGCTATCTTTGAGTTAAATCTCATTTCTCGTTGCTGCAAATTCTTATGATTTATAAATACTCCGATCTTTTAAAGTCGGCTTTTTCCAAACGTTCACCTCTGTCCGATGTAACGGATGCTTTTCGCGTTGTGAACGGTGCTGCTGACGGTTTCCCGGGGCTTACGATTGACAAGTTCGGCGACCGTTTCCAGATGCAGTTTTTTGGTCCTGAACTATTGCGGTATCGTCGCGAAATTATCGAAGCACTCGTTGAATGTTTCAATCCCGTTTGCGTTGTCGTGAAGGAACGCCTTTCGAGTGCCGGGAGTTCGCTTGAAAATGCGTCCATGAATGTTGTGGTTGGCTCGCGTGACGATGCTATGGGCGTTGTGCATGAAGGCCACGCCAAGTTTCATGTGGATTTGATGGATACGATTAATCCGGGCTTGTTCCTTGATATGCGGCATGTCCGCCTCGAAGTTGAAGAACGTTTTCGTGCGATGTCTGGCTCGTCCTTGTCTGCAATATCATCTTCCTTGGCGCTTCCTGAATCCGCAAACGCATCTCCGGCGAATTTTGAAACCGCAAATCCTGGCCTTCGGTTCTTGAACTTGTTCAGTTATACGTGCAGCTTTTCGGTGCATGCCCGATTGGGCGGTGCTGCTGTGGCTACAAACGCCGATATCAGTGGCAAGATTCTCGACAAGGGCCGTGAAAATTACGCGTTGAACGGCCTCGATTTGCGTCCGGGAGAGTTTTTTCGCGGTAATGCCATTGAGTATGTGCGTTGGGCGAAAAAGAAGGGACTTCGCTTTGACGGAATTGTTCTCGATCCGCCAAGCTTTGCGCGTTTCAAAGGCTTCAACTTCAATGTGCGTGAGCACTTGATGCCGTTAGTCACTGAATGCGCAGAACTCTTGAATCCGCATGGATTCTTTATGGTGAGTTCCAATTATAGCGAATTTAACTTGTCTGCGTTTTCACGGGATGTCCTCTCCGCGGTAGTTTCAGTCCATCCAAATGCAAAAACAGCATGGAAAAAAACTCAGGACATTGACTTTGTCGGAAGTGGATCGACCAAAGATTCCTGCCTTGTTGCGACAATGGTAGAAGTGTAGTAGCTGTGAGGTATGGGCTCGGTCGCCTGCAGCTCCCTCTGGGGGATGGGCTATTGTAATAAGAAGTGCTCAAAGCCTTGCAGAGCATGGCGACCTCAAAGCGAAGCGTGTTCATAGCGAGTTTACGAGCGACCTCAAACCTCATACCGTCACTGGATCCTATCGGTCGCGATGCTCCCTCCAGGATGACGCTTCCAATAGCCTACAGCCTCTGTCCACTAATCACTAACCACTGTCTACTGCCTACTGCCTACTGCCTACCGCCTACTCTTCTCCGCCGTCCATTTCAATCTTCAGCTCTTTCAGCTTGCGCCATAGCGTTGCGCGGCTGATGCCGAGTCGCTTGCAGACTTCGGTCTTGTTCCCCTTGCAGACGCTTAATGCATGCAGGATATGCCTACGCTCCATTTCTTCCAGCGAAAGAATCTCTTCGTCGACGACTTCCGTATTGATAGGTGTCGTATTGTGCGTCAGGAATTTTGTCGGGTTATGCGTCAGCAGTCCTGCATTGTTTGTCGTTCCTGAAATTGGAACAAATTGAATAGGTTTCCCGATTGGGTTGTTGATGGACTTTTCCACTTCTTCGGCATCGTCGTTGTTGTCCCGTATGATTTCATCTGGAACGACGTTATCCGAGACAACATAACTGCTGCTGTCTTTGATGTGCGGAATGGCGACTGTCTTTTCGCGAGCTTCTTCTTGAACATGTTCGGGCAGGTCTTCAAGCTTGATTATCCCGCCTTCCGAAAGCACGATGGCATGCTCCATGATGTTTTCGAGTTCACGGATGTTGCCGGGGTAGGGGTACTTCGTCAGTGCGTAAAGAGCTGCGGGTTCAAGGTCTCGAATTTCCTTACCTTGCGCTTCTTTGTTCTTTAAAATAAAGTAACGGATTAAGTTCGGGATGACAGGCCTTCGCTCCCTAAGCGGAGGCAACTGCAAATGGAACGTGTTCAAGCGGTAGTAAAGGTCTTCGCGGAACCTGCCTTCGTGCATGGCTTGTTGCAAATTGCGGTTTGTTGCCGCGATAATGCGTATGTCGAGGTAGCGGGCTTCGGTTTCGCCAACGCGTCTGATTTCATGGCTTTGCAGAAAACGTAAAAGCTTGACTTGTGTTGCCAGAGAGAGTTCGCCGACTTCGTCTAAGAACAACGTACCGCCGTTCGCAGATTCGAACAAGCCTTTCTTGTCGGCGGTCGAACCTGTGTAAGAACCCTTCTTGCTGCCGAAGAGTTCGCTTTCCACAAGGTTCTCGGGAATTGCGCCGCAGTTGACCGGCACAAACGGTTCGCTTGCACGTTTGCTATAGCGGTGAACGACGTTCGCCAAAAATTCCTTGCCCGAACCGGACTCGCCGGTTATAAGCAAACTGCTGTTGGTCGGGGCTACTTTATAAACAGTCTTTAAAATCTTTCGCATCTCGGGAGTGTCGCCGAGAAGGCTATCCAACACTTGGGATTCCATGAGTTGCGTGTTGGACTTGTTTTGCTGTTGAGCCTGAATTTTACGAGCAGTGTTTTCGAGAAGCGATAACGTGATGGGCTTCTTCAAAAAGTTGCTTGCACCACGCGTTATAGCACTAGCTGCTCCCTGCCAGTTGCGGTCATCGCACAGTACAAAAATTTCAATACCGGGTTGACGTTCTTTGAGATAGCTGATCATGTCCATATTGTCGATCATCAAAAAAGGAACCTCGATAAACGCAAGGTCTATCGACGTCTTTTTTACAAGCGGCATTAAGGTTTTTTCGTCGGAGCAGACGTGGAGGTTCGTTCCGGCAATCGACCAACTGCGCTGTATCTCATCGACAAATTTCCGATCAAAATCAGCGATCAGGATATTCATCATTTATGCGATTACGAATGACTCTTGATGATCTCGTCAACTTTGGTACGCAGCTGCTGGAGATCCAGCGGCTTGCTAAATATAGCAGCAACATCGAAATGCTGGGCTGTTGCCAAATAGTCTTCGGCAGAGGTGCGTCCACCACCGCTAATCGCGATAATGCGATCGCTTAAGCCCATGCGTCTCAAGTCAAGGATTACTTCAAAGCCGTCACCCTCCGGCATGATGATATCCGTGATAATTACATCGTACGTGTTCTTCTGATAGAGCGACTTAGCTTTCTTGCCATTGCATGCGGTATCGACGGAATAACCTTTCAATTCAAGGGCGGACTTCAACATGAGGTTCAACTGAGCGTCATCGTCAATAATGAGTATTGTAGACATTAAGCCTCCATTTTCTCGTTTCTTATAGGCCAATATAGATAAAAAATAGTTCCTTCGCCCAAAGTTGTTTGTACAGTATAGCCCGCATTGCCTTCTTTTAGCAGTCTAAGGGCTGAAGAAAGCCCTAAACCAAGGCCTTCACCCGGTGCTTTTGTTGTAAAGAAGGGTGAAAATATGCGTTCGAGAGTCGCTGTGTCCATGCCTGTTCCGGTATCTTCAACGGTGATTTTTGCATAAACTCCAGCTTTTATTTGTGGAGCGTAAGGAGTGATGAGGGGTTCTTTGAGTTCTTCTTTTTCCAGTGAAATCGTAAGAGTTCCGCCATTTTCCTTCATGGCGAATATGGCGTTGTTTGCAAGATTGCTGATGATGCGGTCGAGGGCCGCCACGCTTCCGATGATGCGGATGTCCTTGTCCAAATTGTCCGCTTTGACTTTGACGTTGGGAGGGAGCGTAATCCAGAGCTTTTTGACCACGTCGTCGATAATCATGTAGGGGGCAAAGTTGGTAGCTGTTTCGTGTTCTGATGTCTTTCCGCGAATTGTGTTCAACAGTTCTTCGAGGGATTCCTTACCGCGTGTAGCGGCCTTCTTTGCCTCTTGAATGAACATGTATGCCTGATTGTCCTTGCCTATGACTTCAAGGGCGAGGTCGCAGAATCCTATTTGGGATCCGAGAATGTTGTTATAGTCGTGAGCGAAGCCTCCGCAAATTGTGCCTAGTTCTTCGAGCCTTGAGTGGATGTGCTTTTGCTCTTGTAGCATGTCTCGTTCTTTTTCGAGTTGCTTTTCCTTGGTGATGTCGATTTTGATGCCTATTATTTTATATGGTTTCTGGGGCGCCATGATCGGGATGAACATGTTATCAAATATCATGATATCCTTTGCTTCGCCTTTACGGATTGCCATATTGTAATCGTCTTGTTTCAAAATTTCAACGCTATCTTCGTCTTCACTGCTTGTCTTTTTTGCTCGTTCGTAAGAAATGAAACTTTGCAGTTCGCCTTCGTTTCTTGCAAGGAGTTCTTGCGGTAAAATTTTGTTGTCCGGTTCTGATGTTTGCAGTAAGTTTCCGCGTTCCTTGATGTCGTTCTGGTTCTGCGTCATGAATACGCCTTGCTCGTTCTTGGACCAGAAACGGAAGGGTAGCGTGCTGATGAGCGTGTCCAAAAAGAACTTGCTTTCATCGACTTTCTTTTTCCAAATGTTGAGTCGCTCTTGGTAGCGGATTTGGTCTAGCTGGTATTCTTTAAACTGCTCGTTCCTGTTTTTGATAATTTGTTGGTAATGTAGCGTTTTCGATATGTCGCTGAAAAATACTACGTTGTAGTTTGTTGTTAACGATTGGCGGATTTGAAATACGGAAGCATTGAAAATATGGTCTTCGTTGTCTATTTTAATTTTGATTTTATTGTAGGTCGCTTCTCGTTCGGGGTCTGTTATTTGCGGAAATATGGATGAAATTTTTTTGTTGTAAATGAATTCTTGTGTGGTGTGCAAAATGCTGAGTGCTGCTGCATTTGCAAAGGTTATATTGCCTTTGGCTGTATAATAAATTAGGCCATCAGTCATTTTTTCTCTGAGTTTATCTAAAAACCACGAGGTACTTTTGTTTTTGAATGAGACCGAAGTGAAGTATTGTCCCGAAAGAATGGCTAGAAATACAGAAATAAACTGGTTCCATTTGAGAAATTGATCGTATTCATTGAACCTTGTAGAAATTGGAATGACGAAGTCAAAGAATATAGCGATTAGGGAAAAAAATGCGAACGAAGTCAGCATGTAAATCCCGACTTGGCGGGGGAGAGTGGAATCGCTGGATTGTACAATGTTGCGGAGGATAATGTATCCTGCACCGATGATATTTGGAATGACAAAAATGCAATAAAGTAGCGAGTAAAAATAGAATATAGGTCTTTCGACAAATGGCGTATAGCCGAGAATGTTAATGCTTGAAATGTAAGAGGGATTCTTGATGAATAGGCCTGTCAAGACGATGACGGAGATAACCCCGAAAATATTCATGAGCTTCCATTTTTTTTTCCGCTTTATCTTGAGGCTTATTTCTGCCGTATGTTGTAAGGCGTTTCCGAGTTGAATCCAGGCGATGGCGGACACTCCAAAAATGAGCATTCTTGTCGTGTAGGCTTTCGATCCTGCTTCAAAGTCGTTGCCGCTGAAAAAAATATCGCCAATCAAGCTGCTCGCTTGCCAGAAAATGCAGATAATCACTAACTGGTGTATGGAACTGGGGAGCTGCTTGATCGACGTCTTTTGTCCAAGCATGATGGGAAAATAGCATACGATGATTAACGCAATGACCGATAGCGCGATGACGTAGGGTGAGTTTGTAAAAAGACTCTCTTGCATATTTTCCCAATTGCTTGACCGGCTTTATTTTGATCTCTTGATACCGAAGGTCTTTGTCTTTTCAAACGATGATTTTGTCGAGAAGTTCGCCGTAATCTTCGCGTCGTTCTTGACTTCGGCATTGTTCATGTTGGGCTCGAATTTTGCACTAATTTGCGCCTTGTAGATGTAGGCCCCTGTACCCACAGCTCGGTCTTGCTGAGTGCGTATGCCAGAGGGCGGCTTGCTTGCCCATTCGATGACGAAATCGATTTGATTGTTGGGGGACAGGTAAAGTTTCGGATTTACTTCGAATGACTTGTGGAAGCGGTTGACGAAACTGCCAAGGTTCGAATAAATAGGAATGTTGAACTTTACGAGGAGTTTTTCCCAAGCGCATTCGTCACCGAGCGAAGCTCCACGCGGTACGATGAGATTTACGTCGAAAAGCGCTCCGCCAATATCGCTGGAATCGATACCTGTCGTAGTCACCACGCCATCTTGAACAAGGTCGAACTTGCCGTTCGCCGGGTTCTTGACATAGAGACGCATCGTTTCCTTGACATTCACTTTAGATTGCTTTTCCGAATTTGCATCGACGATTGTTTCGCGGAGGGCAAATGAGTATTTGATTTTGGGAACTCCGTTTCCATTAACTAAAATCCAGGGAACCTCGTTTTCTGGGTAGTTTCCGTTGGCGTCCTTGAATACGCTGGTCATTGCTGAACCCATTCTTACAAAGTCGCCTTCCATGACGTTTCCTAGACGTTCGCCCATATAGATAAAGGTAAGTCCCGTGTTGCCCTTAGTGTAGCTCCAGTTGTTGAATTCGCTGCTGAACGCATTGGTGTGCTTATCGGCTCGCTTCTGCCTGTAATACAGCTGAGTTGAATCAACTGTGGTTATCGGTTCGCTTACGGTAATGCTTAAAATATCGGCTTGCTGTGCTTGGTTGATTACCGCCGACACAAATACAGGGCCGACTTTGTCTTCTGCAAGGACGGAATTCGTTTCAATGGCAGCTCCTGTTCCAAGGTACTGCGTGACCATACCGGCGTGGTTGAGCATCTTGCCGCCTGGCAGAATCCCTTCGTAGTTTCCGGCAGTGTTGCCGAACTGGAACGGCTTTTCGAGGTCAAGCGAGAGGTTTGCGCCGTTAAAGGCGAGCTTGCTCTTTTCGACCATAAGCGTTTCGGGTTTAGTCGTTCCGAAGATGATCTTCAATGTGTCCGGAATATGCTTTGCGTCAGGAGCGCGCTCGAAGGTGACATCGACGTGGTTGGCGTATCCGTTTTGTTTCTTGTCGGAGATGACTGCGTAAGTCATCGGAATCGGCAAAATCTTGAGAAGGATTTCGACCAGTTCTGGAGTGCAGACGCCCGCGACTCCATTGCCGTTCAAGTCGGTAATGATTCCGGCGGCGTCAAGCTGCCCCCACATGCCTGCGGTTACGAGCGATGCTCTGCTTGCGTCAAAGGCCAGTTCGAAGTCCCAGATGTTCTTTGCTTCGTTGTAAAGCTTTGCCGAGAGGACCGTCGGTATAGTTGCCTTTGTCGTTTTGTCTGTGCCGTAGAGAATGAGCGGGAAGTTTGTACCCGGTGCAGAAATGGGTTCGCTGAATTGTAGATAAAGGTGGTCCGTCGTTGATGAATCCAGACGTTCGAGGATTGTTGCCGAAATGAGTGCTGGCGGCATGCCGTCGGAGTACGAATCGTCAACAATCTTTATGTTGCCTTGAATATTGCTAGAGAGCGATATCTTTCCGGTTGCGTTTGTCACGATTTCTTTCGGAACGTCGATGCTTACGACAAGAGAACGGCCATTGAGTGATTTAACCGTGCTGGATGTGTAAGTCTGGTTTTCGTAGGTAAACGTAATTGATGTGAACTTCTGGTTCTCCAAGTATTCCGACGAAAGCTGGATATCCATGGCATCGGGAATATGGTCGCAGTCCAAATCGACAATTTTTGCGACATCAATAATCGGCCAGGGTGGCAGTTCCAAGATGTTCAGTTCTGCAGTGGCTGGCGTGTAGGCAAATTCCTTGTTGCTTATGTGCGTTGCGGAAATAGTTGTCTTCACGGCGACCTTGGAACTGACGTAAATCGTTGCAACACCGTCATAGAGAGTCACGGACGTTACAGGAATTGTCGCTGTCGGGTCGGTGTAGAAGAGAATGTTCGGGTCGTCGGTAACGAGATCGACGTTCAAGTTCTTTTCGTCTTTGATAATTTCAAGGTTACTGTCGAGGAGTGAAATACCAACTTCGATGAACTTGTCCTTGTAGCCTTCGATTTCGATTTTGTCGAAGACGAGGTAACGCTTTTCGGGCGGAATGGTAATACTGTCGATTTCGACGTTAGAACGCACGATGGCGCAGGCGCAGTCATACTTGTTTTCTGTCTTCTGGTTGGCATTTCTGTTGTGCCAGCTGACCCATTCAATGTAGTTGTTGCCGTATGCAAGCGTCGTGTCCTTTACGCCGAAGGTAATTTCGTCCTTGCGGTTTGTTTTTACGTAATCGAACTTGTACGGATTGCTGTTCATTTCCACGGCGTCGAGAAGGCCTGTTGGTGAGACCTTGCTTGTTGCTGCGTAAGTTGTGAGCGTGTCCTCTTTTTCGACAGAGTAATATGGGGTTACGAACGGTTCTGTGAACTTTGTTTCGACAGTGCGGATAATTTGCGGGCCGGATTCTTCTGTATCGTCCGGAGCGTAGCCGTAAATGTGCTTGCCGTGGTAATAGACGGGAACGTAGGGATCGCGAACCATAGCGACAACCTTTTCTCCGCGGGAGTTCCTTTCGAGCTGTGCCGTTTCGGAACCTGTATAGTACGGGGCTTGCGTAAGGTCGATGCCTTCGAACTGTTCCTGGGCTTCGTCTCCAGTATGGGCGATAAGCGACCAGCCGTCCTTGAAGCTTGCGTATGTGGCGTTCAGCCACTTGATCTGGAAGATGATTCGCCCAGAAACGTAGAGCTTGTCATTGACTGTTATGGGGAGGTAGTATTGTCCTGCCTTGTCTTGCGTTTGCGGCCCGAAGGTGACTAGGGGTTTGCTTGGATCGACGCGGGGGACGACCAGGCCTGTTCCGCCAAACACCTGTCCGATGTAGCTTACAGGTGTTTCAAGACTTGCGTCTGCACCGAGGTAAAGGCGAAGTTCGAAGTCCTGGAAATCGGTCGTGTCGTTGTTGTCAATTTCGACGATAAAGTCGCCACAATTTTTCCAGTTGTTGCCGGAACACTTGGACGTGTTTTGGTAGGCACTCGGCTTGATGTAAATGTCGAGGTCCGCATAAGCTGCGTAGGATTCCGTCTTGAACGAATATTCGTCAGAAGTTGTCGTACCCGAAGAAACTTTGAAGTAGTAAGTCGTTCCTGCTTCAAGCCCTGTGAGAATCGCTTCGTGGAAGAGGACTGCTCCACCGCTTGCGGCGACCGTTTGCGTGTAAGAACCTTTGGCCTTGCCAAAGTTGACAATTCCGTTCAGGCGGTCGGTGCTCCACCAGTAAATCTTAGCGCTGCGGTGATCCACTTGGCAAATCGTAACACCCTTGATGGTTGTTCCCGTCGGAGTCATTGTGAACTGGTACCAATAACCGTGGTTGTCATCCGTGGTGAGGTTCCTCTTGGTGTCCATGCCTTCGAGGAAGAAGTAGTACGTTTGTCCTGGAGTGAGTCCCGTAAGCGTTATGGAACCGCCTTTGGACGCTTTTTCCTGTTGTACGGATTTGGCCGTATTGGCGTCTGTTGTTTCGTTATAGAATACCGTCACGAGTGCGACTTCGTTTGCGTCCCAGCTTATAATCGCTTCTGTGTCCGAAATCGGGGTTCCGACGATATTGCTGAAAATCGGGCCTTCGTTGTCGGGCGGGAGCGTTTCGGCGAGGCTCTGTGCCGGGAAGAGGAACTGTGCGGAGAAGTCAATGCAAGTTTCTGTGGAGGTGTATTTGCTCCAGTCTTCGATAAGCGTTTTTTCGGGGTCGCGTCCGCCCATGAGGGCACCCTTCGGACATTTGTACTGGTAGGGCATGCCTCCTGCGTTATAGCCGTCGGGGTTTGCGGAACGGTTATGCGGGTGTTGCGGGTTCTTGTCGCCGGCTCCCATCAAGAGGGATATGTCCCACGGGTTTGCGCCGAGGGCGTAATACATGTTGTCGAGAGCGACTCTCAGGTAGCGTTCGTCTTTCGTGAGTTCATACATCAAAAAGATGGAAACGGCGGTGCCCAAGTTGTAGCGGATGACACCCCAGTCGAAACTAGTCCATACGAGGTTGTAAGGGGTAATGACCTTGAGGTCCGTCGGGCCTTCATGCGGGTCGCCTGTGCCTACGCCTGGATTTACGAGAACGGTGGAGTCGCCCTGGTTTGTGGCATCGTTCAATATTTTGCGGAATGTAGCCATGGTGCGCATCGAGAGCGAGTCGCGTTCGATTTCGGTAAGGCCGTATTCAGCAGCGATAGCCGGGTCCTTCAAAATCAAGTTCTGGAAGGCGAACAATACGTAAGTGTGGATGTTCTGGTAGTCTGTTGCCCAGCCGCCGGGTGAAAATCCGCTTTCATTGCCGAGGAATCCAGCTCTGAAGTAGTCCAGGTTGAACCGGTAGTTGGTGGGGTTGTTGAAAATATTGGTGTTCTTGTAAAGGTCGTAACGGTAAGTCGTGTCCTTGGTGGCATACCACAAAGCGAGAGCCGCCGCTGCACCGTCGTCATAGCGAGGTCCGCCACCGGTGTAGAAACCAGGGAACGATGTTGTCTTTCCTGCTTCATTACCATTACCGTAGTCGAAGAGCGGCATCATCACGTTCTTGTAAATGTCCTTGGCGGCTGCAAGGAGCGTATCTGCATAGGCCGCATCATAGACGCGGTAGCCTGTGGCCACGTTGGCGAGTGCTGCAACGAACATTCCAGACGTGTTTGCACCGATGCCTGTAAGTACTACACGGTCCGGGCCACCTTTGGATTCTGGCTGGGCATCCTGGCGTTCCGGCAAGTCCCAGAACTGGTGGTCCTTTTCGTCAACGCCCACGGAGTGGAACATGTCATGCTTCGCAATCAAACCTTCCGCTTTAGAAGCCTTGTAGAGCTTGAGAATAAAGTCCGCACCGATTTTTGCTTCGTAGAGAATGTCCGGAATGCCGTCCGTAAAGACCGTGTCTGCATAGGAATGACCATAGCGGTCTTCTGCTTTGTCGGGGTAGGTAAGATAAACCATCGAAAGCACATAGGCTGTATAGCCAAGCGTTTCGGACACCTTGAAATGGTCACCACAGTCATGCCAGCCGCCGGTCAGGTCGTGACCGATTTTGGAGCCGTCCTTCAAGTGGCAGGGTTTGTGAAAATGCGAATCCGTATTGCCGCAGCGCTGAATGCCGAAGAACTGCAATGAGTTTTCGAGAATTGCATTATAAATGGAGGGGTGTACATGGAACGTTGCCGATGTATCATTTCCGACAACGAGGAAGTATTCGCCTGTCGTCGAAAGCGTCGTGAAGTCGGCTCGGTACAGGTCTTCTTTTTGCGTACTGATGGAATCCTGCTTGCCGAACTCATAGACACTTTCCAAGGAGTTGAATGAGCCGTTAATCCAAATGTTGGGCTTTGTGGCGCCCTTCTTGATGAGCGTGAGGTTTCCACCACCAGGAACTTCCTTTCCGCTATTGGCGTCGATGACCTTGAACGTTTTTTCTTTTGGGTCTGCGACGTAGGCGTACTTGTAGTCTTGCGGCCTGAACCCACTTTGGTTCATGCGAATGGGACGTCTATTATAGACATTCAGGGAGTCGAGGTAACGACGATTACAGCTGGTGCATGTCCTGTCGATGTTAGGAAGCGTTTCGCGGTTTGCCGCAATAGCTTGGTCAATGCAAAAAAATGCTAATAATGAAATTGCGCTAATCAGTTTCTTCATACTTTGTTCCTCCTAAAAAAGTAGCCGCCTGGACTTTAAATCCAGGAGGCTACATGATTTATGTTATTTCCTTCTCTTGAAGCCAAGAGTCTTGGTCTTGCTATCGCTTGCTTTTTCGATTTTTTCACCGGCGGTTTTGCAAGCCGCCTTGTAGTCGTTACTGGTTTCGTCAAATACTGAAGCACAGAAGGTTTCAGCTTTGAAGTCGAACTTCGCGATGTAAGCTCCGGTTCCAATTTTGTTGCCTTTCTTTGCGACTGGCGCTTCGTTATCCTTGGCGGCCCATTCCAAATTGAGCTTGAGGCTGCCATTATCGACAAGGTGACGCATGGCTGCGAAATTTTCCTTCGGAATTTCAGTCTTGTAGGTGTTGACGTATTGTCCGATGTTGTCGTAGAGGTCCATGACAATCTTCAAGCTGTAATCATACATGTACTGGCCGCTGTGCGTCATGAAACTTGCCGCAGGAATCGAAATTTCGATATTGAAATTCGGACCCGAACCGAAGTACGTTGCTGTGTCGGCTTGACCAAGAATCACACCATCCTTGCTGATGAAATTATTCTTTCCGCCGATAACGACCGATGTGACGAATGCGTCGTTGTCTGTTGCGCTCGGGCGTCCGAAGTACGCGCCTGTTTTCGGCGTCGCGACAGGGTCCACAAGTTTTGTCGTGAAGCGAATATCATCGTCACCAGTGACGCGAACATAGGGGTTGCCACTTGTCGGTGCGTTGTTGTTCTTGTCCAGGTAAGCAGAACCGAGTGTGTTCGGGACTAGGCGTACGCGGTCACCGGCATGGATGACGTTGTCTTTTTCGTTATAGACAAAGAGCTGCGACTTGCCTGAATTTTGCGGTTTTTGATCAGGAATGGCCTCGTCTCTTTCACGCTGGATGTACTTGCCTGTTTCGAGAATGGTGAGGGGTTCTGACATGTTGACGGTAAGCATGCTCTTGATGAGGCGGGCCGAAGTGATGACCGGCGGGCACTTATCATACAGCGTATAGTTCGTTTCGAAGAATCCGTTCGCCACGCCTTTGAATGGAGAAACTGTTCCGTTTCCGTCCTTTTCACCGCTTGTTGAACCATAAGGATAGGCCTTCGATTCAGGAATAGTGATTTCGATGATGCTGTATGTATTGACGGTATCTTTTGTCGTGACGGAATCTACTTGTATGGTGTATGGAGCAGATGCAGAATCGCGGAGCGTCCAATAGCTTTCTTTGGGCTTTATGATGCCGCCAGTTGTATCGGCTGTGGTGATGAACGAGCGTGTAATGCCCGGATTTCCCCAGACGGTCACAACGCTGTCGAACAAATCTTTAGGTTTGAGTTTGCGTTCGAATACGATATAGACCTTGTCCGGAACGCCATCGCCTTGTTCATCGATCATTTCTGCATGGTAAATCGGAACCGGACGGGAGATGAGTGTTATAGGCACGGTCGGTTTGCAACCTTGCGGATTGATTTGGTTCAAGCTATAGTCTGTGATGGAAAGGCTTCCTACAGGTCTTGCACTTGCTTGAGCACCGACCGGTACAAGCGTTTTATCCGTGTTTCCGCTGATGATGTACTGCCAACTCTTGCCGTTGTTTGTCGTTGTGGCGTTACCGACGACTGCCGGCATGCCCGGAGCTCCAGCCACGGAGAGCGGCCATTCGTTCAAGGACGAGAGAATGACAGGCTCAGAGAACGCGATCATGACGGTATCGAGTCCGCTATCATCGTCGTCTGCTCTTTCGAGGATCGATACACTTTCGAGAGTGGGGAGGATGCCGTCCGTAATCTTTACGGATTCTGCATTGACCGATACGGTTGTTGCTGCGCTATCCAAGACGTAAGTTGTAGCCTTGCCGGATGGGCTCGGATTTGTCTGAATGAGGCTTGTGTCAATCGCTACGAGGACTTCGTCCTTGTCCGCATATTTGGTTGCGTCGAGCGGAAGCGTCACAGAATCTGCCATGCCTTCGATAAAGTACTTGATGCTGTCCAGCTTATAGCCGTCGGCAAGCTTGTTTGTAAACGAAATTCTAAGCTGATCAGCCTTGCCGTCGCAGTCGCTGTCTTCGGCAAGCACTTTCTGCGGCACGGGCACTTTGGATATTGCATAGAAGGACTGCTTGGATACATCGTCTTCATCGTCCGGGTCCGTATAGATGACTTGGATGGTATCGCCCGCGAAGAACGAAATTTCAGTAGTCTGGTTTCTCGTTTCCTTGGAGTGGTTGACTGCCGTGAACGGGCCTCCGATAAAGTGTCCGGGGTTCGCGGGGTCTGCGTTCAAGGTCACGGTGAGAGCGTCGTTCTTCTTGTTGTTGAGAATTTGGACTTCAATAGACTGCGTGTTCTTCTTGACTTTATCCTTGTCCATCAAGTCGATGTAGAACACGGTTCCTTCAGGTTCTGCGGGGCTTACAACCGGGTTGCCTTGGGCGTCCTTGAGAACGAGTGTCGATGCGGTAGCGTCGCCCTTCGAGAAGTTGATATAGTAGTTTCTGTTGACGAACGCGCATCCGCCAGTTTCGGAACAAGCTTCGCAAGAGGGGTTCGGGCCTGCAAAGATGGTGATATCGACCTTCTTGCTGCCGAGCGTCATCTTGACCGGGATGTCGAGATCCCACATGTCCGACGGTATATCGTACTTGGCGATAATGTGGGTGCCGGATTCGTCCAAAATCCATTTGTCATTGCCTTCAGAGAACACCATGCCGCTAATCTTCACGCCGTTGGCCCAGACCTTCGTGATGTATCCGCCTTCGGTAATGTGTGCCTTGCCTGTCACGTGGACGGTGCTGTTCGGCTGGTCGATGTCGATATGGGAACCGTTGGAAACATGGAACGGAGGATCAAAGGTCACGTCCATCTGGTAGTTTGCTCTCTTGGTTTCCATTTCGCTTTTGGAGGGGCTGAATCCCCAGATAAATTCGTTCTTACGATAAACGACAATGTAGGGGTTTACCGGGACTTCGTTATCGAGGTCGCCGTAGTCCTTGTCTTCTGCGGGCATGCCGTCATAGTCTGCTCCATCGACAAGGAACTTGTGCGGTGCCCAGGACCAGTCGCCTGTAGTCTTGTCCATGTGCTTTTTAGCAGGCTGACGGAGAGTTTCGCAAGTCTTGTAGCCATCGTTGGAAAGGCCGGACGAATAAGTCAAGTCCACACGCAAGCGGGACTGGGACTTGATGATTGAAGAACCTAGCGGCACGGGGAAGTAGTAAGAATACTTGCCTGTAGCCGGATCGTAGGTGTCGTCCAGGCGGACCGGCAATGCGGAACGCATCAAGTCGCGGAGTTCGCGGTCGTTTTCGCAGGGCTTGTTGAAACCGGCTTCGTCATAAGCCTGGCAAATGTCGGAGTCAATCAACGTGGCGCACTTTTCGACTTCTTCGGGCAATGCGCTGAAGTACATGCGAAGCGTAAGGCTGTCGAATGCACGTGCTTCGTTGTTGTAGATGTTGAGGTTCAGGAATTCCGTTCCGCCAAATACATACTGGTAGGCGCGCACGCTAAAGTCGTACCACGTGACTGGGGTCGTGAACTTGAGCAAGTTGCCGTCGTCATCAACCGTGGATTGTGCACCGTTGCTTTCGACCATGAAGTAATAAGTGGTTTGTTCCTTGAGTCCGCCAATCTTTACATAGTGGAACTGCGTCGGGATGCCGGAAACATCGGCGTTGCCGCTTCCACTGTTGTATGCGAATTCTGCGGCGGTGGAGTGCGGCTTGGTGTCCCAATAAATCTTGGACTCGTATTCGCCGTTCGGGGTGTACCACATGATTTCTGCACTGTCGGCACCGACGTTACAGACGGTGACGTTTGCGATGTTTGCGTTTTCGACGGTGCTGAGCGTCGTGAACGTGAACGGAGTCTTTGTGCTGTCAACGAGGTACTTGTCCTTGGTATTTTCGGGCTTGTAAGCGTTTGCGCCGGTGGCGTAGAAGTAATAGGTGGTGCCTGGCTTTAGGTCGCGGAGGACGATTTCGTGCTGGACACCGGCTTCAGTGCTTGCCGCTTTCGAGGAGTACTGGCCTTCGGTCATGCCGTAAGAGAGGGTTGCCGTGCCACGCTGCGTGAGCTTGACCATCACGATAGCGGAGTCCATGCTCACGTGGCGGATTTCTACGCTGATGTCCGGGGCGCGTGTCTTATCGACTTTCTGGGAGGCAATCATGCTTGCGCTGACCAAGATTGCCGCAGCATCAATGCAGGTTTCTGACTTATGATAGTCTTCCCAGCTCTTATTGTCGGGAATCCAAGAGTTGGTGAGGCCCGGGGTCACGCCGCCAAAGAGTGCTCCGGTAGGCGGTCTGTACTTGTAGTTTGCACCCGGCATGTTCTTGCCTTCGGGGTTTGCTGCACGGTGGTGCGGGTGGGCGTCGTTCTTGTCTCCCACGCCCAAGATGAACGAAACGTCCCACGGGTTCACGCCCAGCATGTAGTTGAGCTGGTTGATGGCCATTTGCTTGACTTTTTCGGAATTCCAGGAGAGAACGCCTACGCCGTTGGGCAAATCGACGTTTTCAAGATCCTTGGTGACATCTGCATAGGCGAGCATTTCGAAAATGTTGCCGGCTTGATAGCGGTTGTAAATCCAGTCCTGGTCCGTTTGCATGTTGTACCAGAGGTTGCCGAAGGATACGGTTGTATTCGGGTTCCATTTGTTCAACGTGGGAATGGTGATAGATGTAGTGCCGTTGCCGCTGAGGTAGGTCAAGTTCGTACCAAGGTTCAAAGCGACCTTTCCGGCATAATCCAGACGCTTTTCGCTAGAAATGCCGTATTTGGCAGCTGTCTCGTCATCCTTGAGCAATAATTTGTAGAAGGCGTACAGTGCGTAAGTGTATCCGTTTGCCCAGCTGGTGTTCTTGCTGCTCTTGCGCATGCCGTCTCGGGTGTAGGCCATCCATCCGCCGCGGAAAAATCCGTAATCGGATTCTTGATCAGTACCTATAGTCTTGTCTTCCACGGCATCGTTCAAATAGCTCATGTCGTGAGAATCTTCGTAAGTGGCGTAGTGGAGCGCGATTGCTGCAAGAGAAAGGTCGTCTTGTGCTTCGTTGTTGCCGTTGTAAGCTTCACTATCGAATTTGAAGGACTTGTGGTTCTTGAACGTCTTGCCTCCGTCGTAGGAGCCTTTCCCGAGCATAAGGTTCTTTGCAAAGTCGTACATCTTCTTTGCCACCATAAGGCAGCTATCGGCGAAATCATCGTATTTGCCTCCGAACTCCTTGCCCTTGTACATCTTGCTGAGGATGGCAAGGCCGGCTGCCGTTTCGCCACCAACCGTAGAGCCGACTTCGCCAAGACGGACGGCTCGTGATGCCGGACCGCCACGGTCTGTTGCTGCGGCCGAATTGTCAACGGGTAGCTTGTCCTGGTTTTCGGGGCGGCCCCACCAACCGTGGTCAGTGCCGAACGTACCCACAGAAAGAGCCATGTCGTCAATAACGCCCTTTGCGCGGATGAAGGAGCGGAGAACGAAGTCTGCACCATGTTTTGCTTCACGGAGCATGTCGTCAACACCATCGGTATTGACGGTTTCGCCTTGGTTGAACGCGTAGTGGTCTTCATCAGCGTCCGGGTTCGTCGCTGCCATGACCGCAGATACCATGAAGGCGTACATTTGGGTTAAGGATTCCTTCAGGTGGTCGCCGCAGTCGTAGTAACCGCCTTGCAGAGTCCCTGCTAACGAGGCATTGTAGCTGCCTCTTGCGCCGTCGCTTGTTGCCGGGTTGATAACGATTCCGCCTGCACCGTCTAAGGTGTGGCTTGCCGGATGGAACCAGGAATCGCCATAACCGCTGCGGTTGATGCCGTAGAACTTGAGGGCGGCGTCCTTCACCATGGAATAGACCCTGTCGGAGATGATGAAGGTGCTGGAAATATCGTTACCCACTTTGATACGGAGACGTGTTTCCGTCGGGACTCCTTGCGGAATGTTACCGACCATGACCTTGCCGGACTGCCCCGTGATATCGACCTGATAACGTTTCTGGTCGTTTGTGGCAGCGTTGGTACCTGCGATAATCGTCCAGTTCGAAGAAATGGAGTGGCTCGTCGGCGTGAACGTGCCGGTGACTGCCGGGTCTAAAGATTTGCCATTGACATCGACAACTTCGAAGGTCGATGCGTTACCGACGTAATAGAATTGGCGCTCCTGGTCTTTTTCGAGGTAACCCGCCTGGTTCACGCGAATAGGAGACATGCGGTAGTTGATGGCGTCCAAGTATGCCTGGTTCAGCGTATCGGGAATCAGGGCGTTCGGAGCGTATGATGCCGGAGTCAAGTTTTTCGGCAACATATTCTTTTTCTTGGTGACCGAAGTGTCAAAATGTTTGAATACGGTAGAATCCCAGGTGAGTGGGTATGTCGGTCGGATCAAGTCATAAGGAGTCGGTTGTTCCTGCTGCGCTGACGTTAACCCGACGGCGGCGCACAATGCAAACAGATACTTCTTAATAGACACGGTGTCTCCTTTATATATGTAAAAATCGGGCAAAACATGTCTTGCCCTCTAATTATACTTTCAAAAGCTAAAATAGATTATTTCTTTAAAAATGTTTTGGAATAAATGCTTTTTTTGTTCTCAAATTATGCTCTGTTTTTGTGATTATTTCTTGCCATGTATTATATAAATGTGAAAAATTTGCAATATTAAGAAATAATGACCGGAAAGAAAATTTTTCTTTACAAACAATGTTTTTAAAAAGTTACAATGTGGTGCCGCAACTCTGAGCTGGGGCACCGCCTACATGATGTACTTATTGCATTTAAATAGGGAGTTTTGGTGGTTCGCCTTTTAGTTCCTTCTCTTGAAACCGAGAGTCTTTGTCTTGTTGTCCGAAGATTTTTCGACTTTGTGGCCGATTTCGTCACATTTCGCCTTGTAATCGTTACTCGTTTCGTCGAAAGTCGCTGCACAGAAGGCTTCCGCAGTGAAGTCGAACTTGGCAATGTATGCACCGGTTCCAATCTTGTTGCCTTCCTTGGCGATGGGGGCTTCATTGTCCTTGGCGGTCCATTCCAGGTTCAGTTTGAGGAGACCGTTTTCTACGAAGTTGCGGATGGACGCGAAGTTTTCCTTCGGAATGTCTAGTGTGTATGTGTTGACGTATTGTCCGAGGTTATCAAAGAGGTCCATGACGATTTTCAAGCGGTAGTCGTACATGAACTGCCCTTTGTGCGTCGTGAAGCTTGCCGAAGGCATCGTGATTTCGATATCGAAGTTTGGACCTGAGCTAACGTAATTTGCCGTATCTGCTTGACCGAGGTGCGCGCCGTCCTTGCTGATGAAGTTGTTTTTGCCGTTGAAAATCGCGCTTGTGACGAAAATGTCTTTTGCGACTGTTTCCGGACGATTCATGTAAGCCGTTTCCTTCGGGGTCGCGACGGGTTCCGTGAGCGTTACCGTGAAGCGGATGTTGTCATCGCCTGTGACGCGGACGTAGGGATTCATTTTTGTCGGAATGTTGCCGTTCTTGTCGATGTAGGCGGCTCCAAGTTCTTGCGGAACAAGACGGATGCGGTCTCCTGCGTGGATGACGTTTTCTTTTTCGTTATAGGTGAAGATGTACGATTTTCCAGAACCTTGTGGCTTTTCGGACGGAATGTATTCGTCGCGTTCGCGTTGGATATAGCGATTGCTTTGTTCGGCGATGGAAACAGGCTCGGAAACATTGATGGTCAGGATGTTTTTGATGATGCGTGCATTTGCGATAACCGGAGCACACTTGTCGTACAGCGTGTATGTCGATTCAAAGAATCCGTTTGCGACACCCTTGAGCGGTGTGATCGTTCCGTTTCCGTCTTTTTCGCCACTTGTAGAACCGTAGGGGTAGGCGAGGCGCTCAGGAATGTTGATTTCGATAATGCTATAAGTATTGACGGAATCTTTTGTTGTCGAATCGGCGAGCATTACTTTAAACGGGGCCGAAACGGAATCGCGGATGGTCCAGTAATTTTCCTTGGGCTTGATTGAGCCACCGGTGGTATCTGCGGTGGTTGTGAATGTGCGCGTAATGCCTGGGTTGCCCCAGTTTACGGCAATGCTGTCGAAAATATCCTTGGGTTTGAGCTTGCGTTCGAACATGATATAGACTTTATCCGGGATGCCGTCGCCTTGAATGTCTATCATTTCTGCATGGTAAATCGGTACTGGACGGCTGATGAGCGTTACGGGCACGCTCGGCTTGCAGCCGGTCTGGCTAATCGGATTGAAACTTTGGTCGGTAACGGTAAAACTGCCGGTCGTTTTTATGCTAGCCGGTACGCCAATCGGAACAAGCGTATTGTTGTTGTTGCCGCTGATGACAAACGTCCAACTCTTTCCGTTGTTTGTTGTAGTTCCTTTGCCGATGACGGCCGGTACACCTGTAGCACCGGCTATGGCAAGCGGCCATTCGCTTTCGGACGAGAGAATCACCGGTTCCGAGAAGGCTATCATCACGGTGTCGAGGCCATTATTGTCGTCTGCTTTTTCGAGAATCGAGACGCTTTCGAGAGTGGGGAAAATTCCATCCGTGATTTTTGCGGATTCCGCATTAGGTGTTCCCTGATCGGAGATATAGGTTGTGATTTTTCCGGAGGGGCTTGCGCTTGTCGGGACGAGACTCGTGTCAATCGGGATGATGACTTCGTTCTTGTCGGCGTATGCGGAGGCCGCAAGCGGAACTTTGCTGGAATCGGCCATGCCATCAATAAAGAACTTGATGCTGTCCAGCGTGTATCCGTCGGCGAGTTTATTCGAGAAGGTTATCTTCAACTGGTCCACTTTGTTGTCGCAGTTGGTGTCTTCGGCGAGTACCGTCTGCGGCGAGGGAGTTTTGGTTTCTGCGTAGAATGTCGATTTAGAAACGTCGTCTTCGTCATCGGGGTCCGTATAGACGATTTGGATGGTGTCGCCTGCAAAGAACGAAATTTCTGAAGTCTGGTTCCTCGATTCCTTGGAGTGGTTGATGGCCGTGAACGGACCGCCGATAAAGTGGCCGGGGTTGGCGGGGTCGGCTTTCAGGGTG